>ERZ1370068.8837-contig-766_pt1 | contig 145546 bp, 182 predicted proteins | sample MGYA00561227_ERZ1370068 | MGnify/ENA primary metagenome ERZ1370068 (study PRJEB38410, sample SAMEA6850437) | metagenome | study: Metagenomic assessment of the ecological functions of the soil: analysis of the soil microbiota associated with the...
TCAGTTACGTAATATTGCTAACTTATCTGCGCGTGTGCTGCACCGCGTCCGGGACATGCACTGACTCAGCTGTCGGAGATCAGGACACTACCGCGTCGCCGGCGCCGGCGCGTTCTTGAGGATCACCTGCGCGCCGGCATTGATCAGGACGGTTTCTCCGGGCGCCTGGAAAAAGCTGAATCCTGGCCGGTCCTTCCCACGCCAGCGGGCCGCCGAGCTTGATGCCGCGCGCGAGCGTGGCGTCCTTGATACGGGTGACCAGCGCCTCGTAGGCCGGCTCGCCCCTGCTTGTGACCGGAGAAATTGCCGAGATCGGTCGACGCCGCAAAGATCACGTCGATCCCCGGCACCGCCGCGATCTTCTCGCGCGTTGGCGACGCCCTCGGGCGTCTCGATCATGATCACCACCATCATGTTGTCGTTGGCGGTCTGCCGGTAGTCGTTGCCCCAGAGCTCGCGGTACTGGCCGCCGCCCTGGCTGCGCCGTCCGAACGGCGGATACTTCGGTCCACTTCACCGCGGCTTCCGCCTTCTCGACGGTATCGACGGTTGGAACGATGACGCCGATGGCGCCGATATCGGTCGCCTTCTGGATGTCGCTCTCGGTTCGCATCGGGAACGCGGATGAACGGCATCCCCGCCGATCCCCCGGCACGCGAAAATCATCCGCGCCACCTCCTGATAGGGTCAGCGGGCTGTGCTGCATCTCGATCCAGAGAAAATCGAACCTCGGCACTCGCCATGGCGCAGTACATCGCGGGGTCGGGCGAGAACACCGTTCCGCGACGACGACCTGCTTGCCGTCGAGCAGCTTCTGCTTCGCCGTGTTGTAGACCTTGGGGGCCTGCTGCGCCTGCAACCGCGCCGCACATGCCGACCAGCAGGACGGCGCCTGCCAGAATGAGCCTGCGCATCATCGCTTCCTCCCGCTTTATGTCTTGGTGCGGACGGCGTCGCTCAATCCGCCCGACGGCCGTTCGCGATACCGCGATATTACGCGGAAATGGCCAGTCCGTCATGCGCGGACCTCGCCCGGCATTCCCCGGATTTCGCCCAGCGGCCGTTCGCGCTACGATCGTCGGCAAGAACAAACAGAAGCTCAGTCGGAGGGAAACCACCATGATCAATCGCCGCACATTTGCCGCGCTCCTCGCCGGCACGGTCGCAGCCCCCAAGCGTGCGTGGAGTGAGCCAGTGACAGCAAAGACGGTCTTCTACACCAGCGTCGGACGCTGAAACGACGCTGTTCGACATCGACATCGCCGACGCCGCGCTGCAAAAGCGCGGCGCGGTGACGCTTCCCGCCAACATCCAATATGCCTGGCCGCATCCGTCGAAGCGATATCTCTACGTCGTGTCGAGCAACGGCGGGCCGGGGCTCGCCGGCGACAAGCATCTCGCCAGCGCATTCCGCGTCGATCCGGCGTCGGGCGCCTTTGCAGCCGCACGGCGAGCCGCAAGCGCTGCCGTCGCGCCCGATCCATACCAGCGTCGACAAATCCGGGCGAGTATCTCCTCACCGCCTACAACGATCCGAGCAACGTCGACGGTGCATCGCATCAACAGCGACGGCACCCTCGGCGACGCCGTGAGCCAGCCGGGCAAGCCCGATGCCGGCATCTACGGACACCAGGTCCGCACCACGCCGGGAAACCAGACCGCGATCCTGGTGAGCGCGCGGCAACAATGCCGCCGGCGGCAAGCCGGAAGATCCGGGCGCGCTCAAGCTCTACGCATTCAAGGACGGCGCGCTGACGAATCTCGCCTCGGTCGCGCCCGGAAACGGGCTCGGCTTCGGCCGCGGCATCTCGATTTTCACCCGACGCAGCCCTGGGTCTACGTGTCGATCGAGCGGCAGAACAAGCTCTATGTCTACCAGCTCCAGCCGGACGGCGGGCTCGTCCCGCGAGCCCATGTTCATCAAGGACACCTTGGCCGATCCCGGCAACGCAAAGCCGGCCCAGGGCGCGGGCCCGATCCACGTCCATCCCAATGGCCGCTTCGTCTATGTCACCAACCGCAACCAGGGCGAGGTCGACGTCGAGGGCAAGAAAGGTCTTCAACGGCGGCGAGAACAACGTCGCGGTGTTCGCGATCGATGAGAAGACCGGCGAGCCGAAGCTGATCCAGACCATCGAGGGCCACGGCATCCACCTGCGCACCTTCGGCATCGATCCGAGCGGCAAGCTGCTGGTGGCAACGAGCATCCGGCCGATGCCGCTGCGCGACGGCAAGACGCTGACCACGGGCATCATGGTCTATCGCATCGGCGGCACGACGGCAGGCTCGAATTCGTGCGCAAGTACGACGTCGACACCGCCAAAGGTCAGCAGTTCTGGAGCTGTGCGCTGGTCACGCTGGGGGTAGTGGAGCGTGATGCGACCGACAATCGCGAGGCGGACCCGATACTCGCCATAGGAGTCCGACCCTTGATTGCATCGTCCGCCAGCACGCACTGGCCGCGGCGGGTTCTCCGCATGTGGGCGACGGATGAGGTGCCTGGGATCAGCAGATATTAGGGGCGCGGCGTAGCGAGCCAGGCCAGCGCGACCTGCATCGGGGTGGCGTTCGCAGCCGCGCGGCAACCTCGGACAAGGAGGATGACTGCAGCGGCGTAAAACCACCGAGCGGAAAGAATGGGACATAGGCAGCGCCGTCGCGGGCAAGGCTCGTCAATCAGGGCGTCGTCCTCGCGGTGCGCGAGGTTGTAGTAGTTCTGAACGCAGACAATCGGAGCAATACGCCGTCCGTCCGCGACTGAGCCTTGCCGTGACGGTGCTCCGGCCCGATGTGGATCGTAAAACCCAGGCCCTGCCGGGTTGCAGGTCCGGTCGGCACCGTGAGCGGCGGCCTCGAGCGGCCCCTCAACCGGATGATGAGGGTCGAACATGCTGCGTAAGGCTGACCATCGAGTCATCGTCGAGCCGGAGATTGCGCAGATTGACCGCGCGCACGCGCTTGCGCCAGCTCGCCGCGGGAGAATGCGCCGAAGGCGGCGCTTTCGGTGGAGCCATCCTTGCCGCGCGCAGCGCCGATCTTGAAGCGGCGAATACGACGAGATCGTGTCCGGATAAGGTGCGGCGCTTCGCGAATGATCCGGCTGGTCGCGTGCCGGACCGTAGAAGTGCGCTGGTGTCGACGTGGTTCACCCCGCGCGCGATTCGACCTTCAGCGAAGCACGGCCAGCGCCGCGGCGTGGTCCTTGGGCGGACCAAAACGCGCCGGGCCCCGGCGAGGCTGCATCACGCCGTAGCCAAGGCGCTTCACACGGCAACGCTCGCCGAGGTGAAACGCGTACCGGACCGGTCAGTATTGGACATATTTGATCTCCTTCTCGTCTGATCCAGCATATAGCGGTCGCCGGTCTGTCCGATGTCGTCTATAATCAGAACAGGTCGTGCGGAGCAGCGGAACAGTGAAATGGACCTTAGACGCCTGGTCGATCTGGACGCCTTCGCGGTCGGTGGCCGCGCCAAGGGGCTTTCGCGATGGCGCCCGCGCCAGCGGTGGCGATGCATCCGGGTTGAGCAGCGAGGCCGTGCGAGCGCTTGGAAACCAAACTCGGCGTGAGGCTGCTCAACCGGCACCCACGCGCAGTGTGGAATTCCGACCGAGGCGGGCGCACGCTTGGCTAGAGCGGCTCGGTCCGGCACTGGCAAGTAGAAGCCGCCCTCGACGTGGTGAACCGTTTTTCGCGACCGGCCGGCCGGCACGCCTCAAGCTCAGCGTTCCGGTCAGCGCGGCGCGGCTCGTGCTGCCAGCCATCGTCCCGCGCGTCTCCCTGCCGCCTATCCGGACATCAGCATGGAGGTGATCGTCGAGGAGGAGTTTCGTCGATGTGCTCGCGGCCGGTTGCGACGCCGGCATCCGCTACGGCGAGCGGCTGGAGCACGGATATGATCGCGGCGCCGATCGGGGCCGCGCCAGCAACGGTTTGCCGTCGGCGCCGCCCGGCCTACCTCGATCGGCATGGCCGGCCAAGCACCCGCGCGATCTGCCGGACGCATCGCTACCTGCGAGGCCGGTTCCCGAGCGGGAGCGACGCCAACCTGGGAGTTCGAGCGCGACGGCGAGGTCGTGAAGGTCGAGCCGACCGGGCCGCTCGTCGATTGAGCATCGGTGGGGCCGTCGATCTCCTGACAGACGCGGCGATCGCCGGCACCGGCATCGTCGCTTTGTTCGAGGACTGGCTGCGCCCGCATTTCGAGAGCGGCGTCCTGGAGCCGGTCCTCGAACCTTGGTGGCAGCGATCCGACGGGCCGTTTCTGTACTACCTGGGCCGGCGTCTGGTGCCGGCGCTGCCGTTGCGCGCGTTCATCGACTTCATCAAGGCGTCGCCTCACCAATTTTTGACGCCCAGGTCTGCGCTTCTCCGCTGGGCCTCCGGGTCCAATCGCCGCAAGGTTCTTCTGCTCTGACATTAGTCTGGGCGGCGCGGTCCATCGGACGCAGACCGGCGCGAATTCATCTCAGGTCCCAGCAACAGTTTCTCACTGAGCAGTGACTGCTTCGACAAGATCAAGCCAGGCCGTCGACCTTGCTCGCTCTGCGAGCGCGAGGCGGCATCCGGTCGTGATAGGAGGCGACCAGCTCGTTCGGCTCGTCGGTCAGGATGGCGAAGGCGATACGGCCTGTCGCCCTTGTACTCCGGCACTCCTGCCAGATGCCCGCCAGCATCAGCGGCCTGCCGTCCTTGCGGCTGAAATAATAGGGCTGCTTGCCGCCTTCCTCCCGCCATTCATAGAAACCCTCCGCGGGAATGACGCAGCGCTGTTTTTCCAGGTGCGTGCGGAACTGGCCCTTGCGCATCCCGTCCGTGCGGGCGTTGAGCAGCGGCGGCCGCGGCCTTCCGCCGGAGCCCAGTCATGTGAATGCCGAAGCGGGCCAGAACAACGCCGTCCGCGCCGCGATCAGGACCGGGACGGTTTCGGTCGGCGCGACATTCGGATTGAACTCGAAATTGATGCGCGGCCCGCTGTGAAGGCTGCGCGGATATCGGACCATTCCTTGATCGAGCAGGAGAAACCGGCTTCGCACGCAGGTGGAAAGTGGTGGTGCTTTAATAGAACCGCGAGGAGCGCCGGGAGACGCATCCTTCGCACCCAGGGCTTCGAAGGCAAGCGCCAGAACTACGCACAGACACTCACTTCATCAAACGCGTCAGCATCTTGGCTGCTGCATGGGATATTGCAAGCGCATCATCCCAATGACAGCTGCCCGCATCCGCTCTCTCGCCAAGCTGCGCAAGTGCTCGAAGATCGGTTCTGAGACAGCTAAACGGCTTCAATCTCTTGACGCCTTCACTTGAAAACGGGCAACTGGCCATTCCTGAACAACATCACCGTAATAAAGCCATCAACATCGGACATATTACCTTATGGATCGCACAATCATTGCATTAATTGCTGGTCATGCTGGCTTCGACCGTCGTCGTCGCCAGCCGCCGCGCAAATCAATCCGAGCAATGGCCAGACCGAGAGCAGTATTGCCGTCAACTGGTCGGCCCGGAAAAAGGGGAAGGCGAGGCTGGCAAAACCGCCACCATGCGATCGCAGATAATGCGATGGGATGATTGCATGATGCAGCGATCTCCGAACCCTGGATTTGCAGTTGAAGCACGTGGCTGGAAACGCAGCGTCGCCGATACTATGGCGCGTACTTATCAACAATCGTGATTTGTGAGTGCGACCTGTCCGGCCGTCGATGTGCGAACGTGGCGAAGGCGGCGTCTCTCTTTGCAGTTATTGCGCGCCTCGATTACCGGGCGTGCTCGAAGCCCTTGCCGCGGATAAACCTTGCCGCGGCTCCTGCGCCTGCTATAGCCGAGCTCGATCGGAAGGACGGAGCGGAAATTTTTGCCCAGCACTCTGCCAAGCCAACCTCTGGGCGTCCTCGGTCCCATTCGCGCGCCCAGCTCGACAAGAAGTTCACGACGACGTGGATCGCCTACCGAGGCAGCCTCGTGGAGGCAGGTCTTAAACGATCATCACATCCTGGTAGGGCGTGAGCGCCGGAGTAATCGCTCTCAGGGGGAAGGACCGGCAGAAACGATTTGAAAAGACGAGGGGTTCGCGTATCCGAGTGTTTGCCGGGGACGAACTCGTCTAATACTATCTCCGAAGTGGCCCCACCCGGCATGGGTGACTGGTTCGGGGCTGGCTTGCGGGGAGTTTTGACCGCAGATGTGGACGCTGCAGCCAGCGCCGCCCGGAGCGTTCTCAGAAAACAACAAGTCAGCGTGCCCAACATCGACTTCGTTGAGGTCCACGGGGGCGATGATTGCTATTACGCTCACGGCCTGGTCCGGTGAGAGTTCGATGACGTCCTGTTCAATTTTCAAACCTGAGACTTCCGGGAATGCGGTCTGTGTTGGAAATACTAGATCGAAGCTGCGCCCTATATGTCCGCGGTCGATGCCGAAGCCCTGGAAGCTAACGCTCTCGCCTGGCGCGGGGCTGGGGAGTTGTTAGGAAGGTTTTCGACGCTGAACTCGAGTACACTGACGCCGCCCCAGCGGTTTCAGGATAGTTCGTCAAGGACGTCCGTGGCCGCATGGGATACAGACGTAAGCACGTGTTCGCCGATCGTTAGGGTGTTACTGGTCCCATCTTTTACGCTCTCTTGGCGGCCAACACTGTCTATTCCGTCGATTTTCCATAAAACCGGCATCACATCCTCCTAGACCTTAGTGGTCGAAAATTCCTTCCCCTGTCTGCAGAGTGAGATTGCGCTGCGATAGCGAGAACCTAGAGGTCCCGCTTGGCCTGCGATGTGTTGGCCATCACGGCGGTGCGCTTTTCCGGCCCGCCGACTGAGTGCGTGGCAGCGAGTGTTATTCCGAATTATGGCGTGAACCGAATGATCCCAATGGCTTGTAGTTACAAACCCGCGCATCCGTACCCATTGAATGATATTGAGTTTCAGGCCGAGTTACTAACCGATAGGCGTGGAGAGAGGTCGTATGGCAGCCGACTCAACGTGAAAAAACTCCGGGCGGCGGCGCTTCGGGAAAGGGAGTGCGCAATCGCATCGAAGCGGGCGGCGCGGATTGCCCCTCGGTTTCGTCCGGCCTTGCCGTCTCGGGGGAATCGGAGATCGGTGGTTTCTTTGGAGGAAGCACAACGGTCTGCGGCCGTGTGCAGTTTACGCGCCGTCAGATTGTTCTTCTTTTTCGACGCCTTGGCGTGCCTCTGTTTCAGCGGATTCTCCGGCGGGATCACCAGGAGTCGCAGTTGGCAAGTCGTCGGGGAACACTCCGCCTTCATCCGGGAAGCTTCACGGACTCGACCCATCGTAGAATGCTGTCTTTCAGGCTCATCAATCGCAGCGCATCCCGCGAGGCCAAAACTCGCGGAGACGGTCATGAAACGAGCGCAACCCGAGTGCGGGCGCGCATTGACCTCGCGATCGTTCGCGTTGCAGGCTCCACTCGTTGGCGTTTGGGGCGGGCGCGAGGGTGGCACCGTAGGCTGGTTGCCACGCGGTTAACTGGTCGGGATGAGCCGACCGCGGTCGAGGTCGGTCGAGCCGGCGGCAGCGGGCCATCCGCCGATAACCGCGCTTCAGAAGCGTCGCGGCACGTCGGGCGGCAGAGACGGCGAGGGCGGAGCGGTGAAACGAGCTACGGGAGTGCGGCAACATCGATGAATGGCGTGAACGGCTCGACACACAGGTGGCCCAGGGCACAGGCGATGATCACGGCGCAGCAGCAACGCCGGCGGCCCACTTCGATACCCGCCCTGGAGTGCGGCAGGAGGCGTGCCAGGCCCTCCCTAGGCAAATCCGCCTCGTGGCGAGGCCCCCGTTTGGGCGTGGCCAGCGCGGCGAGCACCGCAGAGCTTTAATCCTTTCATCAACCATGACGGTTCAGTGCTCCCGCCTCTGGCTGCGCTCGACTGGCTGAAATGGGAGGATGGCTTCGCAGACTGTCCTAGGCATTTCCGAGACCGCGCTGGGTGAGATTCGGACCGGCAAGCCGACCGGATCAATTGGGAGCCGCCTGCATCAGAATCGCCAATGACGCGGCTGCCGCATGCGCAGTCGATTGTCGCCACTGTGCGCTGGCGTCGACGATCGCGACTCTGGGAAGAGAGCCCCAAAGATGGCTCTGCCTCGCCAGGCTTCCCCGGCTGTCACTCCGGTCGTCCCATTGGGGGCAGCCCATCGAGTCCCGCGGCGGCGCCACGGCAGCCGCGGTCGCCCGTGGCGGTCACCGGCTGGGGTACCAACTGAATTCCGGCCCAAGGGCGTAACGAATGCACAAAGTCCTGGCGCAGTGGCCGCGGCCGGACTCGAACCGGCACTCCGGTTTCCCAGAAGCAGATTTTAAGTCTGCTGTGTCTACCGTTCCACCACGCGGCCCGCGCGCACGCGTTCTAGCACCGCCGGTTCACGCGCCGGAAGCGCATGAGCGACGCTCAATCCTTCAACGCGTGGCCCCAGACGCTTTCCCAATCCTGGCCGCCGAGGTCGGTGACGCGGCCGTCGCGCTCGTGGAATTTGTTCGGGATCTGGAACATCGCCAGCATCAGCCCGCCCTCGGGCGTCCAGGCGACGTGGCGGCTGCCGTCCTCGCGCCAGACGAATTCGCCGCGGCTTGACCTCGAGCCCGGCCGCCGGCCCCTCCTTGTCCACGAGCTTGCCTTCGAGCACATAGGTCTGCTCGATCTTCACGTGCTCGTGGTCGGGAAGGATCGCGCCCGGCTCGAAGCGCATCAGCGCGGTGACGAGCCCGGTCGCGGGGTCGAACAGCAGCGTCTTGACCTCGCAGCCGGCGAAAGCGCGTCTTCTGCCATTCCATGTTGGCGGGGCGCACCACGTGCGAATGCTGGTCGGCGGATTTTCGTGTCTGCGGCGTGACAGCATCCATGGGCAATCCTCCTTCGGTCGCGACGTCGAGCCAGTATTGCCACCGATCATAGCCGAACGCTGACCAGGTCCGAGTCGAAGCTCGAACCCTGCGACTACGCGCGCCGCTATAATTCGCCGTCCCGGATCGGCGGCACGGAACGCGAGCCCGGTGTCCCAGGGAAAATAGATCCAGGTGTCCTGCGACACCTCGGTGATGAAGGTGTCGACCATGCGGCCGGCCCATGGGCTTGGCGTAGACGGTGGCGAAATGCGCCTCGGGCAGGATCTCGCGCACCACCTTGGCGGTCTTGCCGGTGTCGACGAGATCGTCGACGATCAGCACGCCCTTGCCGCGGCCGCCGCCGATCCCGACGATGCTGCCGCGCCACGTCCTTGAGCACCTTGAGCTCGCCCTGCAGGATGTGGTTGTAGCTCGCGACGCACACCGTCTCGATCAGCCGGATGCCGAGCTCGCGCGCCACGATCGCCGCGGGCACCAGGCCGCCGCGGGTGACGCACACGATGGCCTCGAACGGTCCGGCGCCGGCGAGCCGCCAGGCGAGCGCGCGGGCATCGCGGTGGAACTGATCCCAGCCCACCGGAAAGGCCTTCTGCGGTTGCGTGCGGTTGCGGCTGCGGTTGCGAAAGCGGCTGCGCCATGAACTCCCCTCGCCGGCTGGAACGGCGCTCGACGGCGTTCGCCACCGAAGGCGCGCCGATTCCATAGGCCAAAGCCGCTCCCGATTCCAGATTGCGCCGACGCGGCTCGAAAAATACGGGGAAATCCGGCCCCGGCTACGGAGCCGGCTCGTTCTCAATGCGGGCGCGGTCCGGACACCGAAAGGGCCTCACCCGGGCGGCTGGTGGCGGGCGGACACGACTTTCGCCGCCTGCCGCAGCATGCCGCGCTCGACCGCCGCGAGATGGGCCAGCCCCTCGCCCACCATATGCCGGTCGAGCGCTTTGCGCCCCGCTTCGAACGCGGCCAGCCCGGGATCGTCCCTGGGCACCAGGGCATAGACCGACCTGGCGCCGGCAAAACCCTTGAGCTCGAGGATCGTCGATGCGCAGCAGCACGTTGCTTCCGAGCACGCTCGCCGCGCCCGAGGTCGAGCCCATGATCATTTCGGCGGTCGAAGCGGCGAGCAACAACGGAAGCCCGTACACATCCGCGACTTTTTCGATGCGGAAGGTCTCGTTGACCGCCGGACCGATGATCGTGAAGTTGCTCCTCTGCTTGGCGCCGATGTCGCCGACATAGACTCTCCCGGAGCACACCACGGCGCGCGCAGCCAGGCGGCTGTTGTCGGATCCTTCGGCGGCACTCACCGCCTCGACGATGTCCTGCGCGGTCGCGAGCGCCTTGACGGCATGCTCCGGCTCATCCGAAAGCCCGTTCCAAAACGCCAGCACGGCATCGCCGAGAAACTTGTCGCTGCAGCCGTCGTGCCGGTCGATCGCCGCCTGCATCAAGGTGAAGTACCGGTTGGCCACACGCACGATCTCCGATGCGGTGAGATCGGGCCGGTTGGAGAAGGAGGTGAACCCCGCCAGGTCCGCCAGCAGGATCGAGAACTTCCCGCTCCTGGCCTTCGAGCGGGTCGGAGAAACTGCTGCGCGCCAAAGTCACCAGCCGTTCCGGCGGCAGATAGCGGCCAACGGTGCGGTAGAGCCGCCTGAAGAATGCCCGGTGGCGCACCGATCGAAACCCGAGGATCGTTCCGAATGCGAGGATCGTGGCCAGGACGGGGTATCCCATCGGCAGCCAAAGATCGGCCAGCACGAGCGCGCTCGCACTGAGCAGGCAGCCGACCAATGCCGGGCCCACCAGGCCGAACGCAACCGACCGCGCCAACTGCACCAGGATCACCGAACCCGGCGAGACATCGCGTTCGCCCAGCGCCAGCGCGCTGTCATCCCGGAACGCCATGAGCGCGAACAGAAAAGCGAGCCAGGCGCCGGCGCCGAGGCGCAGCCAAGCCGGTGCGAGCAGTACCGGCCGATTGCTTGCCGCCGACTGGATCGCCGCGATCTGCAGCAGCGCCCCCGGCACCTGGTCGCCGTGCCGACGCTCGACCAGGCCCGTTCGCGGTGCACAGCGATCGCCCGGCGACGGGGCCGCGGCAGCGCCGAGAAATCGCGCCGGTCCGCGATGCTCGTCTTCGCCGAGCACCGTCGTGCCGATGACGACGATCCGACCTTCGACCGCCTTTCGAACCTCATCGACGCCTGCCGTCGACGAGAGGCAGGCAAGCAGGGTCCCGAGGCTGTAGGTCGCCGTATCCGCGAGCGGCGCCGAGGGTGTGAGCAGAAGGCGTTGCACCGACGCCGCCTCGCGGACGCCCCAGCCGGCGCCGAGCGCGGCAAAGCCCAGGGCGACCCGCCCGTCGGGCAGACGCACAATCGGAGCCGTGCTTCGCACCCTCCCGTCCGACTCGACCTGCAGGTCGAGAACCCCGACCCGCGCTGCTCCCATCGCCGCGAGGAACGGCGGCGCCGGCGCAACGCTGGGAAAACGCGCGAGCACGATCCGCTCCCGGCCGGCTGCGAGGCTGTCAATCAGGCTCCGGTCGTAACCGGGCAGCGTGAATGCTCCGATCTGGAAATCGGCGCCGGCATAGGCAAACACCACATCGAACGCGACCCGCCGCGCGCCGGCGGCGAGAAGCCCGTCGATCAGCCGCGCCCAGACCGGTTGAAACAGCGCCCGCGGCAGCGCGGCAAGCTCGGGACTTGCAAGGGACGCATCATCGATGGCGACCAGCACGACCGGCGCGGTCGGGAGATGTCGGCGCCACGGCTGGGCAATCTTCAACGTCAGATCGTAGAGCAGCGCGTTGGGACCGCCCAGCGCCGGCAAGCTGCTGTCGTAGGTGCTGAAGTAACCCGCGAGGGCGCCCAGCGCGACGAACAGCGCGGTGGTCAGGCCCGCGAGCGGCCGCCAGTTTCGGATACTCCAGTCGCCGATATCCACCAGGCCGGCCTCACCGGCCCACGACGATCGGTGGACCGGTCCGGGTATCCGCGCTGGTTGGAAGCACTTTGTTCAACGCGCTGCCGTGGCCTGGTTCAATGCCGCTGCCGGCGGTCAGCGGACTCCGTAGCTGGCGAATTCGTCGGCGATGCCGGGTGCGATACTTTTCGCCGCTGCGATGTCGCCAGTTGCCGCCGGCGGCATTGCCGATCCGCAACTTGGCTATGCCGCGTCCATAGAGCGACGAGGCGTGCCTGGATTGATCTTCAGCGCCGCGTCGTAATCGGCAATGGCATTGCTCGCCTGGCCCATCTTCAGGTTGACGAAACCGCGACTGTCGTGCGCATCGAGGTAGCGTGGCCGAACCTCCAATGCGTTGTCGCAATCCTTGAGCGCCGGCTGCAGCTCCCCGATCACGGCGCGCGCCCAGCAGCGGTTGTTGAGCGCCTCGGCGTCCCTGGATTGAGCCGCAGGACTTCGTCGAAGTCTTTCACCGCGCGGGCGTAATCGCCGCGTTGCGCATGGAGCTGACCGCGCTTGTAGTAGGCCACCGTATCAGCGGGATTGAGCCGGATCTTGGTGTCGAGCTCCTTGATGGCGGGGTCGTCCGGCGCGAGCGGCAGGAGCAGCAGGAGGCGCCAATTTTGCAATCTGTTCGCGCGCCAGGTCGGCATAGCGTCCCGACGGGTACTTGGCCACGAAATCCTCCCAGCCCTTCTTGGTGCCGACGCGCTCGGCGGATTGGTACTCGCGGCGCGCATTGGCGTCCGGATCGGGCGGCGGCGCCGCGGGCTTTTTCTCAACCTCGGCCACGGGCGGCGGAGCCGCAGGCTTTTTCTCGACCTCGACCACGGGCGGCGCAGGCTGCGGTGTCGCGCGCGCCGACGTCGCGAACGAGAAATCCTCGACCAGCGAAGAGGAAAACCACGGGATCTGTTCGCCCTGGGATGAACGCGACACGCCGACGAGGGTACGGTTGAAGGCCTCTTCGATCCTGCCGGGGTTGCGAATTTCCTTGATCAATTCGTTGACGAAGATCGCGCGATCGCCGTCGCGTGCGACGGCACCTGGGGCGGCTGGCGTACATCACCACTGTTCCCTTCGGAATGATGACCGGGGCAAGCCCGCCGGCGACGGCGCGGAAGCGGCGCTCGAACGGGATTTCTTCGCGACGCGTCGAGGATGGCGATCTTGACGCCGGCGCCGCGCTTGTTCATCTCGGCCAGCAGCAGATCGAGACTGTAACCGTCACGCCGCACGTCGGCTTCGGTCCAGATCTGCGCATTCACCGGGATCACATAGGTCTGCCGGTCCGACTGGATGCCGTAGCCGCTGAAAAAAGCAGCGCCGTCGAGCCGGACTTGATCTTGCCGTAGAAGCGATCGATCGCCGCACGCATCGCCTCTTTGGTGAGGTTCTCGCCAATGTCGACGTCGAAGCCGTTCTGCCGCAGCTCGTCAGCCAACGAGCGCACGTTGTTGACCGGATCTCTCAACGGCGCTTCGGCGTCGGGGTAAGCGGCGTTGCCGATCAACAACGCCACCCGCGTATCGCTTTGCTGCGCGGCAGCCGGAAAGACACCCGCAAGGCACGTCCAAAGGACGAGAAGGACGAGGCGCGGATCTCCGGTACAGCCATTGCGTATGTCCTCATCGTCGCCAATGCATCGCATGCAATCGTCGCGCGCAGAGCCGTTCTTGCCGCGCACCGCGCCGGCCGCTGATCGCGCATCCAAAAAGGCGAGGCAAATCATAGCGTCTCGGCCGCGATCGGGCAATTGTCCGGGTCGTGCGGGTGCTACCCTTGACCCCCTTCTACGCTGAGCTTTGGGCTAAAGGACTCGAATGAGAATTTCTGTGATGGTTATCACATTCGCTATCGACGTTTTTATGTAGCCTGTCTCTACAGTACCGGCTCGTCCGGCATCGCTACTCCAGCTCGCGTGACCAGCCAGCCGAGGGCGCCAAGAACTGGGAGAGGAACATGTCAGCGCACCGCAACACGCTCAGGATCAATTTGGCTTGCATCATCGTGGCCGCCGGCCTGGCCCTGCCCGCAGGGCTGGGCATCGGTTTCGCCGCGGAGCAGCCTTCGCCGGAAGATATCATCAGGGGCGCTGAAGCCCGCGCGGATCACGCGCGGACTCACCGCATCCCCGGCGACGCCGCCCGCAGGGCGGAGGAAGCGCGCCTTTGTGAACACCTTGCGCAACCGGCCGACCCGTTCGCTCACGACCACCGAGCGTGACCAGATCGCCTCGATCGCGCAGAAGCGGCCGAGCATCGATCTCGAAGTCAACTTCGAATACAACTCGGATACGATCGGACCGAAGGCGACGCCGCAGGTCACGGCTCTCGGCCAGGCGCTTTCGAGCACCGACCTGAAGGGCAGCACCTTCATCGTGGCCGGACATACCGACGGCAAGGGCGGCGAGTCCTACAACCAGGGTCTGTCCGAGCGCCGCGCCGATGCGGTCAAGCGTTTCCTGCTGGAGAAATACGGGATCGAGGCAGCCAGCCTGGTGACCGTCGGCTACGGCAAGACCCAGCTGAAGAATCCATCCGATCCGCTCGCGGCCGACAATCGTCGAGTTCAGGTTATCAACGCGGGCGACAAGTAAGGCGGGACATCGCGCCGGCCCGACCCGGCCGGCAACCGTGAGTTCCATTCTGAGGAGATGAAGGATGCGACTCCATTCCTGCGAATATCGCGGAACCAGCGAGAAGGCCTCGACGGCGATGGTATTGGTCGCGGCCGCGCTCATGTTCTCGGCCACGGCGGCGGGAGTTGGCCCGGCACATTCGGCGGCGCAGGAAAGTGCCGCCGACGTGGGCTATGTGGAGGACGTGAGCGGTCGCGTGGTGGCCTTCTCGCAGGGGAAGCCTGATTCTGCTCGACGCCCTCGATGTCATCAGCGACCGGACCCGGGTGGATCTCCAGGCCAACAGCGAATTGCGGATCTGCTCACTACCCCACCCACAAGCTTCTGACCTTGAAGGGGCCGCTGCGGGTCTCGATCTCGCGCGACGGCGTGACCGCTGAAAACGGCAAAGCGGTCGTCGCCGCCACGGGATCGTGCGTGGCGCCCGTGGTCTCGACCTTCCAAGGCGGCATCGTTTCCGCGGCACCGGCGCGAAGACGACAAACGTGTCGCTGCAGCCGAACATCAAGGTCGTCAATCGCGGCGAGCAAGCGATCCGCAGGATCGCGCTCATGGGACGGTGACGCGCAAAAACTCCTGGTCACTTTCGACCGCGATGCGGCCCGGCCGGTGCTCAATGAGGGCCAATCCTATCTTCTGGTCGTCGAACGCAACGACGGCAGCGAATTCAAGATGATGCTCAAGGCCAGCGCGGTGACCCAAGCCGAACCGCTGATCGTTCTGCTCCGGTAGGCAGGTCGCACCGGAGACCCCTGGGTCACTACTTTTGCCCGTCGAGGAGGGCGGCCTTGAACCGGTTTCCTCGGCCACGACACCAACCGACAGGGCCATAACGGCTTTGCGGTCGCAGCACTCTGTCTCGCCACGTGGAGGCTCAGCCCATGTCCTTGCGAAATCTCATTAAGCTCGCTGCTCTGGCTACGACCTGCTGGATGAGCGTCGGCCAGGCGCTGGCCGAGAACCGGATCGCCCTGGTGATCGGCAACTCGAGCTACACCGCGGTCACCGCGCTGCCGAACCCGGCCAATGACGCCAAGGCGATGACGAACTTCTTGAATTCCGCCGGCTTCCAGGTCGTCCAGGCGCCCGATCTCACCCAAAGCGACATGCGCCGGACGATCGCCGATTTCGCCAAGACGGTCACGGAGAAGGGCCCGGACACCGTCGCGCTCGTGTTCTACGCCGGCCATGGCCTGCAGGTCGACGGCGAGAACTTCCTCGTTCCGGTCGACGCGCGGATCGAGCGGGAAGCCGACGTGCCGCTGCAGGCCGTGCGGCTCGCCGACCTCATGAATGCGCTGTCCTCGGTTCCGAGCAAATCCCGCATCGTCATCCTGGACGCCTGCCGCAACAATCCGTTCTCGGCGATCAACAAGACGGCCGGCCGCGGGCTCGCGATCGTCGACGCCCCGAACGGCTCGATCGTGTCCTATTCGACCGCACCGGGCACCGAGGCCCTCGACGGCGACGGCCAGAACAGCCCCTTCACGACCGCGCTCACGAAGATCGGCCACGAGCCGGGATTGCAGATCGAGCAGTTGCTCAAGCGCGTCCGGCTCGACGTGAGCAACACGACCGCCCGCCAGCAATTCCCGTGGAAAGCTCGTCCTTGACCGTCGAATTTTCCTTCTTCCCGGCCGGAAGCACGCAGGAACGCGCCACGCCCGCCGGCAACAGCCAGCCGGCGCCGCCGCAAAGGCCCGCTCGGAAACGCGCTCGGTGGAGGCCTGGCAGAAGGAGTTGAAGTCGAAGACCGCGCGCGAGGCCTACGAGATCGTGGTGCGCGAAGACCAGGTCGAAGGCTATCAGGCCTACCTCGCGCTCTATCCGTCGCAGTCGACGGCCTCGGCGGTGCGCAGCCTGACCGAGCGGCGCCAGTTGATGGTCGCCTGGTACACCGCCGTGACCGTCAACACCGTCGCGTCCTACCAGGCTTTCCTCGCCAGCTACGGCACCAGCGATTTCGCGGCAACCGCCGATCGCCTGATCGAACGGGCGCGGACGCGCTCGGTCTCCGGCGCGGCCGCCGCCGCGTTCGCCTCCGTCAGCCCGACCTGCCCGTGCAGCCTGCCCGCGACACCGACGCTGCGTCAGCGGCGCACCGATACGACGCCCACGCAAACGCCGACACAGAACACGGGCTCCAATTCGAACTCGGCCCCGAAATCGAATCTGGCGGTCATCGATCCAATCCCGGTGATCGTCCCGACCAATCCGGTCGTGACGCTGCCACCCCGGATCTCGGTCTATCCGAAGCCGCCCCGCGGTCACGACAAGCCGAAGGATACGTCCGGCAACGACAAGCCGAAATCGACGGCGGTCCACGGCGACAAGCCGAAATCGAGCGGCGGCTCCTACAGCGACAATCCCGCGGCGCCCGCGGGCGCAACGCACCCGACAACACCCATGTGACCAACAACGCCGGAGCGAGACAACGTCGTGCGCGCAGCCGCGGTCAAACCGATTATGTGCACCGATGTCGATGGGCATCGGCATGCGGGCGTTCGGTGGTAGCTACGGGAATGGGACGCGGCATGGGAGGCGGAGGAGGCGCGCCGCGCATGTCGTACGGGCGCGGGATGCACTGACATCGTCTGACCGAAAGAAGAACCCCGCCAAGGTGGGGCCTTGGCGGGGGATTGAGACGGGCGGCTCGCAGAGGTGGTGGGTTGAGCCGAGCGTCAAGCGCAAATATGCCACGCTCGCCCACGAAAGCGTTCGTGCTCCGTTACCGGGACGCGTCCGAGCGCAAATTCAGGTCGGGTGTTGCGTTTTCACCACAGTGTCGCCCGCGCGTTCGGGGCGCGACGCTCGCCTCAACGAATATCGAGCACGAAGGCGAACTGCGCGGAGAGCCCGTCGCCGGCTTCGGCCATGCGCATCACCAGCTCGCGGCGGAACAGGCCATCGCGGCTGTTGCCCGGCTCGTCCGGAAAATACAGCTGGGTGGTGAGCACCGGCTGCTGCGGGGCCTGAACCTTGACGTGGTAGTGGCGCGTGCGACCGGGATAGAGCGCCGGCAAGATCGTGCGAAATCGATAGCGCCCGGCGTCATCGGTAAACAGGTGTCCGCGATAGCGAAAGCCGGCATTGTCATAGTCGCCGCGTTCGTCGGCGTGCCACAGATCCACCAGCGCGCGCGCGACCGGCCGACACGAGCGCGTCAGCACCAGGCCGGCGAGCTCGACGACGCCGCCCCTTGCTGCCGGACTCGACGAGATCGGCCCGCTGCGGCGAACTCGGCTTGAAATACGGCCCCGCGGTCTGACGGACGGTCGGTTCGTCGCCGTCATGGCATTGCGGCGTGACCGGGAGCGGCGCCGCCACGGCGCCGCCGTCCCCGATGATCCCTGTCATCGCGAACGCGCCCGCGGCCAGCAGTCGGCGGCGCGTGGGATGAGGTACGCTGGGCATGACGGCCTCCTTCTGTCGGCTTCACGCGCGTGCGCCCGCCCCTCCGCTCGCCGATCTTATCCGGGTCGAACGCGCCGCGACATCACGACCGCGTTAGCAGGCGGTCCGCAATCGCCGCACCTGTCATGCGCAGGCGTGAGCCGCGCATCCATCCTGCCCGACATGATGGCTTTGCACGGAACGGGGACACGCCCGCGTTGCGGAGCGCAGCCCTCGCAACGCGGCCTGGCCCGCTGACGGTGCATGCGCGGAAGGACCGCGGGCCGATCACGCCGCTCGATTGCGCGCCCCGCACCCGCTGCAACATGTCCTCCACCGCGCGCGTGGCGCTTGCGAGCTTTTGCGCATCGCGGGCGCGCAGGACCACGTTGGTGTTGGGCCCGTGCTGCGGATCGAAGAACGGATAGCTGCCGATCGCGACCTCCGGATTGGCCTTGGCGATCTCGCCGAGCTGGGTGCCGATGTCGCCTTCGCGCGCATCGGCGCGCACGGTCTCCGACAGCATGCGGATGCCGGTCTTGAGCTTGGGCGCCACCTCGTCGAGCATGGCCTGCATGATCGACGGCACGCCGGCCATGACGATGACGTTGCCGATCCAGATGCCGGGCGCGCCCGACACCTTGTTGAGCACGAGGTCGGCGCCCTTGGGAATGCGCGTCATGCGCAGGCGCGCCTCGTTCATCTCGGTGCCGGTCGCGACCAGCCGCTCCTGCATGATGGCGAGCGCGCGCGGATCGACGTCGATCGACACCCCGAACGCCTTGGCGACGCAGTCGGCGGTGATGTCGTCGTGGGTCGGCCCGATCCCGCCGGTGGTGAAGACATAGGTGTAGCGATGGCGCAGCGCATTGAGCGCATCGACGATCGACGCTTCCTCGTCGCCGACCACCCGCACCTCCATGAGGTCGATGCCGACCGCGGTCAGATATTCCGGCGATATAGCCGATGTTCTTGTCCTTGGTGCGGCCGGACAGGATCTCGTCGCCGATCACCAGCAGAGCGGCGGTGACGACCTCGTGGGGCGTGGATGAATTTGCAGTTGTCATGAGGACCCGCGTGCTACCGGCCCCAGCGGCGGGCCACCCCTACCCTGCCATTGTGGGTTATGATGCATCAAGTCACTCCGCCGCGACTTCAGGCCCGGCCCGGTAAAATCCCGATCGGCATCGGGGCCGGCCCTTGATCGGATCGGGCGATCCCCGCTCAAATCGAGGACCAGACACGCAGGGACGCCGAAATGCTCACACCAGCGCCGCTGCGCCGATCGCCTATGCGGTTCCCGAATCGTGCACGAGCGCGCCGACGACGGCAGCCTGCGCTGCCGCTCCAGCGAGGCGCTGGCGCCGCACCACTCCGAGCCTCGCCCGCCTCTTCCGCGCGGCGGTCGAGCGCAACCCGGACGGCCTGTTCCTCGCCGAGCGCGCAGGCGGCGGCGACTGGCGCAAGCTGACCTATCGCGCGGCACGGCAGCTCGTGGATGGGCTCGGCGCAAAGTCTGCTCGCGCGCGGACTGTCGGCCGAGCGCCCGATCATGATCTTGTCCGGCAACAGCATCGATCATGCGCTGCTCACGCTCGCCGGCCACACCGCCGGAATTCCGGTGGCGCCGATCTCGGTCGCCTATTCCCTGCAGAGCCAGGACCACGCCAAGCTCAAGCACATCGCCGAATTGCTCGCGCCCGGCCTCGTCTACGTCGCCGACACCGGCCCGTATGCCAAAGCCCTTGCGGCCCTCGACCTCACGCGAGGCCGAGCTGGTCGCGAGCCGCAATGGCGCCGACCTCGCCGCCGTCACCGCACTCGACGACATGGCGCAAAGCCGGCCGGGCGCGGCCTGGACGAAGCCGCCGCAGCCATCGGCGCGGACACCATCGCCAAGATCCTGTTCACCTCGGGATCGACCGGCCTGCCCAAAGGCGTGATCAACACCCACGGCATGCTGACGGCGAACCAGCAGCAGCTCGCGCAGATCTGGCCGTTTCTCGATGAGGCGCCGCTGGTGCTGCTCGACTGGCTGCCGTGGAACCACACCTTCGGCGCCAACCACAATTTCAACCTGGTGCTGCGCCACGCCGGCACGCTCTTTATCGACGGCGGCAGGCCGGTGCCCGCGCTGATCGCGGAGACCGCGCGCAACCTGGGCGAGATATCGCCCACGATCTACTTCAACGTGCCGGCCGGTTACGCGGCGCTGCTGCCGTTTCTCGAACGCGACGAGGCGCTGGCGCGCTCGTTTTTCGCCAAGCTGCGGCTGATCTTCTACGCCGGCGCCGCGCTGCCGCAGGACCTGTGGGAGCGGCTCGAAGCGGTGGCGCTGCGCACGACCGGCGAGCGCGTGCCGATGACGTCGTCATGGGGCACGACCGAGACGTCGCCGCTCGTCGACCGCCGCGCATTTCCTGATCGAGCGCGCGGGCCCGATCGGCGTGCCCGTGCCCGGGCGTCGAGCTCAAGCTCGTCCCGGCGGGCGGCAAGCTCGAAGTGCGCGTGCGCGGCCCGAACGTGACCCCCGGCTATTGGAAGCGGCCGGATCTCACGCGCGCGGCTTTCGACGCCGAGGGCTTCTACCAGCCAGGCGATGCGGTGTCCTTCGCCGATCCGGCGGAACCGGAAAACGGCATCGTGTTCGACGGCCGCCTGGCGGAGGATTTCAAGCTCACCACCGGAACCTGGGTGGCGGTGGGCGCGCTTCGCGTCGGCGTGCTCGCCGCTGCCTCGCCGGCGCTGCAGGACGCCGTCATCGCCGGCGAGAACCGCGACGCGATCGGCATGCTGGCCTGGCTCAACGCTGCCGGCTGCTGCAAGCTCATCGGCCGCGAGGCTCCGCTCGCGGAGCTTGCCCGCCACCCGGCCGTGCGCGAGCACGTCGCCGCGCGCGATCACCCGATGGAATGTCGACCATCCCGGCTCGTCGCTGCGGATCGCGCGGGTGTTGCTGCTGCCGGACACGCCCTCGATCGACGCCAACGAGATCACCGACAAGGGCTACATCAACCAGCGGCTCGCGCTCGAGCGTCGAAAGGCCGACGTGGAGCGGCTGTTCGCGGCGGCGCCCGATGCCGACGTCATCGTCGTGGCCGCCGTCCTGAAGCAAGCGCCGTCGTGACAGCCGATGACGGTGCGGAACGCATTCACCTGCCGCCTGAAAAGTGTCATGCTCTTGCACCTGCTCCAACATCGAGCGCCGTGTCGCGGCGATCGGCGACTCGCGGTCGCGCACAGCTGAAATTCAGGGAGACGATCATGAAGCGGATTGCATCGGTTTTGCTTGCGGCGTCAGCCGTGCTGTTGACGGGCGCCGCAGCGCGCAGCAACCGCCAGCCGCCGGCTCCGCCGTTGATCGACTGGGACAAGATCCAGATCAAGACCACGGATCTCGGCAACAAGACCTATATGCTTGAAGGCCAGGGCGGCAACATCACCGTCGCCGTCGGCACCGACGGCATCATCATGGTGGACGGCCAGTTCGCGCCGCTCTCCGACAAGATCAAGGCCGCCATCGCGGCGATCTCGCCGCTGCCCGATCAAGTACCTCATCAACACCCATTTCCACGGCGATCACACCGGCGGGAATGAAAACTTCGCCAAGGACGGCGCCACCGTCGTGGCGCAGGACAATATCCGGGTGCGCCTCGCCGCCGGCACCATCAATGGCATCACCGGCGCCAAGACCGCGCCGCGGCCGGCGGACGCCCTGCCGAAGGAGACCTACATCGGCGGCACCTAGACGGTCGCAGGTCGGCGGCCGCGACGGCGCAGCTCACGCACGTCACCAATGCGCACACCGACGGCGACACCTGGGTCTACTTCGCGGACGCCAACGTGCTCTGCACCGGCGACACCGTCGAACAACACCAAGCGCTACCAGACCATCGACTTCGCCAATGGCGGGGACATCCGCGGCATGATCGCCGCGCAACGACGCCTACCTCAAGGCAGCCGAACGACGACACCAAGATCGTGGTCGGCCACGGCCCGCTTGCGAAGAAGTCGGACGTTGCCGAATTCCGCGCGATGCTGGTGACCGCGCGCGATCGCATCGAGAAGCTGGTCAACGAGGGCAAGAGCGAAGCGGAGGTGGTGGCCGCCAAACCGCTGGCGGATCTCGACGCGAAATGGGCCGCGAGCTGAAGGCGCCGCCGTCGCCTTCACGCGCATGGTCTACAACTCGTTCAAGCGCTCGTAACAGCGGCGCGTGCGGGAGCCGACGATGGGCGATCGGGTGACGAAGATCGTGGTGGCTGCGCTCCTGGTCGTCCTGGGCGTCTACCTCGCGCAACCGTACTTCGACCGCCTGTTGTTTTCGGCGTCGACCTCGCGCACGGTCGAGCCGCGCGGCGCGCTCGCCGACATCGAACGCACGTCGATCGAACTGTTCGAGCGCGCATCGCCTTCCGTGGTGCAGGTCGTCGGCGCGCGCCCCGGCGCGCTCGAGGCTTCGCAATCCGAGGGCGAGAACGGCCCGGCGCAGTCGGGCACCGGCTTCATCTGGGACGCGGCCGGCCACATCGTCACCAACGATCACGTGGTCGAGGGCACCGGCAGCCTCGCCGTGCGCCTGGCATCCGGCCAAGTGCTGCGGGCGCAGCTCGTCGGCACCGCGCCGAACTACGATCTCGCGGTGATCCGCGTGGACAACACCAGGTCGTTGCCGCCGCCGATCGCGATCGGCACCTCCGACGACCTCAAGGTCGGGCAGTGGGTGTTCGCGATCGGCAACCCGTTCGGGCTCGACCAGACGCTGACCACCGGCATCATCAGCGCGCTCAAGCGCCGCCTGCCGACCAGCGCGCGGACGCGAGATCACCAACGTGATCCAGACCGACGCCGCCATCAATCCCGGCAATTCCGGCGGCCCGCTGCTCGACTCGCGCGGGACGCGTGATCGGCGTCAACACCGCGATCCTGTCGCCGTCCGGGACCAGCGCCGGGATCGGCTTCGCCATCCCGATCGATTCCGTCAACCGCGTCGTGCCCGAGCTCATCCGCCGCGGCTCGGTGCCGACGCCGGGCATCGGCATCGTCGCCGCCAACGAGGCGACGGCAACGCGCGCCGGTGTCCAAGGCGTGGTCGATCCTGCGGACGGTCCCGGGCTCGTCCGCCGAACGCGCCGGCCTGCGCGGCATGGACGCCAACACCGGCAAGCCGGGCGACGTGATCGTCGGCGTGAACGGCAAGCCGGTGCGCAGGCTCGCGGACCTGACCCAGGAGCTCGAGCGCGTCGGGGTTGGAAAAAGGTGCCGCTGACGGTGCAAGCGCGACGGCCGCGAGACCTCGGTCGAGGTCGGACGTGATGGACATCGGCCGCCGAGGGTGATCGCCGCTCAGGCGCCCTGCCGCCGCCGCATCGCTTTTCCGCATCGACGCTTGCGCCGATTTCCGGCTACTGACTGACGCGCCATCAGGCCACGTCTTCCGTGGCAGCCCAACTCCAAGCAAGCCGCGCTAATTGCGAGCACAGGAATCAGAACCGTGATCGATCTCTACACCTGGACCACCCCCAACGGCCGCAAGGCTTCCATTCTGCTCGAGGAGCTCGGCCTGCCCTACACCGCGCATGCGGTCGACATCAGCAAGGACGAGCAGTTCAAGCCGGAGTTCCTGAAGATCAGCCCGAACAACCGCATCCCGGCCATCGTCGACCGCGACACCGGCATCAGCCTGATGGAATCGGCGGCGCTGATGATCTATCTCGCCGACAAGACCGGCAAGCTGCTGCCGAAGGACGGCGAGCCGCGCTACCGCGTGCTCGAATGGCTGATGTGGCAGATGGGCGGCCCCGGCCCGATGTTCGGACAGGTCCATCACTTCGTGAAATACAACAAGGGCAAGGCGCCCTATGCCGAGGAGCGCTTCCTCAAGGAGGCGCAGCGGCTCTACGGCGTGCTCGACCGGCAGGCTCGCCGACCGCGAATTCGTCGCCGACAACTATTCGATCGCCGACATCGCGATCTGGCCGTGGGTCTCGCGCTACGAATGGCAGACCGTCGATCTCAACACAGTATCCGAACGTGAAGCGCTGGTACACCACCATCGCCAAGCGGCCGGCGGTCCAGAAGGGCTACAAGGTGCCGAAGGACGTCGGCGAGATCCCGATGCCCTGAACGGCGTCGGCACAAGGGAGCGGACCACCTCATGCGGTTGCGTTCGTCTGTCCTCGCAGGCGCGGTGGCGCTGGTCGCGGCCTCCGCGCAAGCCGGCCAACGCGCAGGACACCATCGACCGTCCGGTGACGATCTATGTCGCCGGCACGGCCGGCGGCGGCATCGATCTCTATGCGCGCCTGGTGGCGCGCCACATCGGCCGCCATATCCCGGGCAAGCCGACCGTGACCGTGCAGGTGATGCCGGGCGCGGGCGGCATCCGCGCGGCGAACTACCTCGCCGAGCAGGCGCCGCGCGACGGCACCGCGATCACGACCTTCGCCGGGGGACCGATCCTCGAGCCGCTGATCGGCGCCCGCAATCCCGGCTACGACATGAGCGCGTTCACCTGGATCGGCGCAGCCACCAAGGATATCGGCGTCTGCATGTCGTGGGGCGCGACGCCGTTCAAGACGATCGACGACGTCAAGAAGCAGCAGATGGTCGTCGCCGGCACCGGAGCGGGCTCGGAAACCGATACCTGGCCGATCGTGCTCAACGAGGTGCTCGGCACCAGGTTCAAGCTGGTGACCGGCTATGTCGGCTCGCCAGGAAACGATCCTCGGCGATCGAGCGCGGCGAGGCGCACGGCCGCTGCGTGTTCAGCTATTCCGCGCTCAAGATCGCCAAGCCCGATTGGCTGCGCGACAAGAAGATCAACGTGCTCGTTCTCACCGCGCTGGAAAAGAGCTCCGATTTTCCCGGCGTGCCCGCGGTGGTCGACCTCGTCACCAAGCCGGAGGACCGCCAGCTGCTGGAACTCATGGTCGGCCCCGGCGCCATGGCGCGGCCGTTCGTCGCTCCGCCCGGTCTGCCCGCCAACAAGGCCGCGCTGCTGCGGCGCGCCTTCGACGCCACCATGCAGGACCCGGAATTCCGCGCCGAGGCGGGCCGGATCCAGGCCGATCTTGCGCCCAGCACCGGCGAGGAGGTGCAGGAACGGGTCAAGCGCATCTATGCGACACCGCGGCCGGTGATCGAGCGCGTCAAGAAGCTGCTGGCGCCGTAGCGTCGGCCCGCGCCCGCCGCGTGCTCACCAGCCGCCCAAAACATGGGCAAAGCGCCGATATCTGGGCGCCCGCGGCCCGGGCGAAATACCCGCTTGGGTTGGCGCGCGGCTTGCAGCTAGGATCGGATCGCGCGCGGTTCGCGTGGTGACGCGGGCGTGCGACGGGGTTGAGGTGTATGGCGGCCGCGTTCGACGAGATGAAGGGCACGCGACGGGACGTTGCGGCCCGCCTATGGCGAGTTGTCGCGCTGGCTCGCCGAGGTGCCGCCCGACGTGCTCGACTATCGCCGGCGCGAGGCCGAGGTCCTGTTCCGCCGCATCGGCATCACCTTCGCGGTCTACGGCGAAGCGGACGCGCAGGAGCGGCTGATCCCTTCGACGTGCTGCCGCGCATCCTTGCCGCCGCCGAATGGGACATTCTGCGCGCGCGGGCTCGAGCAGCGCGTCAAGGCCATCAACCACTATCTTCGCGACGTCTACGCGCCGGCGCGAAATTCTCAAGGCCGGCATCGTGCCCGGAAGACCTGGTGTTTCAGAACCCGGTGTTCCGGCCGGAGATGAACGGCCAGAAGGTGCCGCACGACATCTACGTGCATATCGGCGGCATCGACATCGTACGGGTCGACGCCGAGATCTTCTACGTGCTCGAGGACAATACCCGCACGCCCTCCGGCGTCTCCTACATGCTGGAGAACCGGGAAATCATGCTGCGGCTGTTTCCGGAATTGTTCGCGCGCCACCGCGTCGCGCCGGTCGAGAACTATCCGGACGAGTTGCTGGCGACGCTGAAATCGGTGGCGCCGACGAACTCCAGCGCCGATCCGACGGTGGTGCTGCTCACGCCCGGCGTCTACAACTCGGCCTATTACGAGCACTCGTTCCTCGCCGACAAGCTCGGCGTCGAGCTGGTCGAAGGCCGCGACCTCGTTCGTCAAGGACGACCTCGTCTACATGCGCACGACGCAAGGGCCCAAGCGCGTCGACGTGATCTACCGGCGCATCGACGACGATTTCCTCGATCCGCTGGTGTTCCGGCCGGACTCCGCGCTCGGCGTGCCGGGACTGATGTCGGTCTACCAGGCCGGCAACGTCACGCTGTCCAACGCGGTCGGCACCGGCATCGCCGATGACAAGGCGGTCTACAGCTACATGCCGGCGATCGTGAAGTTCTATCTGGGCGAGGAGCCGATCCTGCAAGAACGTGCCGACCTGGCGCTGCCGCGAAGACGAGCACCTCGCCTACGTGCTCGACCATCTGGAAGAGCTGGTGGTCAAGGAGGTGCACGGCTCCGGCGGCTACGGCATGCTGATCGGGCCGAAGGCCGACAAGGCGACGATCGCCGCTGTTCCGCGCCAAGCTCAAAGCCAATCCGAAGAATTTCATCGCGCAGCCGACGCTGGCGCTCTCCACCTGCCCGACCTGCGTCGAGGAAGGCGTTGCGCCGCGCCACGTCGATCTGCGCCCGTTCGTGCTGACCGGCCGCGACCGCATCCGCATCGTGCCCGGCGGGCTCACCCGGGTCGCGCTGAAGAAGGGCTCGCTCGTGGTCAATTCCAGCCAGGGCGGCGGGACCAAGGACACCTGGGTGTTGGACCGATGACCGGATTCTGCAGTTCGTCATTCCGGGCGCCGCAGAGCAGCCCTCGGCGCGCGCCGCGACGACAGACGTCGGAGGCTGAACCGGATGCTCTCCCGCACCGCCGACAACCTGTACTGGCTCGCGCGCTACGTGGAGCGCGCGGAATACCTCGCGCGCATCCTCGAGGTGACGCAGCGCCTCACCACGCTGCCGCTCGCCTATGTCGGGACCTCCAACGAATGGGAATCGGCGGTCGCGACCGCCGGCTGCGCCCACGCCTTCGCCGCCGCCTATCCGGAAGCGAACGAAGAGGCGGTCACCGACTTCCTCTGCTTCTCCACCGCCAATCCCTCCTCCATCCGCAGTTGCTTCGAGATCGCCCGCACCAATGCGCGCGCCGTGCGCACCGCGCTCACGGTGGAGATGTGGGACGCCATCAACGGCACCTGGCTCGAGCTCAAGCGCTTCGGCAACGGCCCGACCTCGCGCGAGGAGTTCATGCGCTTCCTGCGCTGGGTGCAGGAATCATCGCTGCGCTTCGACGGCTCGGCCTACCGCACCATGCTGCGCAACGACGCCTACTGGTTCTCCCGCCTCGGCGTCTACATGGAACGCGCCGACAACACCGCGCGCATCCTCGACGTGAAGTATCACATGCTGCTGCCGGCGCACGAACGGGTCGGCGGGCCGCTCGACTATTTCCAGTGGACGGCGATCCTGCGCTCGGTCTCGGCGCTCACCGCCTACCACTGGGTCTATCGCGAAAGCGTCAAGCCCTGGCTCATCGCCGACCTGCTGATCCTGCGGGATGAGATGCCGCGCTCGCTCGCGAGCTGCTACGAGAACCTGGTGCTCTATCTCGACCACATCGCGCGCGCCTATGGCCGCCAGGGACCGGCCCAGCGCCAGGCGCGCGCGGTCCGCGCGCGGCTGGAAAACAGCCGCATGGAGGAGATTTTCCAGCAGGGCATGCACGAGTTCATCGGCGAATTCATCGACAACAACAACCGGCTCGGCGCCGCCATCACCGAGCAATATCTGATGTAGGCCGGGACATGACGACGGGCCCGCGAGGAGCAATCGCGACGCGTTGCCTCGATGCCGTGCGCCATGCTTTGTCTGTGCCGTCGCTCCTTCGTCATTCGCCGCTCGCTTCATGCGCATCCGCATCTCGCACCTGACGAGCTATGCCTACGGGACGCCCGCGACCAGCGTGATCCAGATGCTGCGGCTGACCCCGCGCAACCACGACGGGCAATACGTGGCGCGCTGGCGGATCGACGTCTCCACGGATTGCCGGCTCGACCAGCACGAGGACGCCTTCGGCAACCTCACCCACGCCTTCAGCACCGAGGGCCCGTTCAGCGAGCTCGCCGTCACGGTCGAGGGCGAGGTCGAGACCCGCGACACCCAGGGCATCGTGCGCGGCACGGTCGAGCGATTTCCGCCGAGCCTCTATCTGCGCGCGACCGCGCTCACCACGCCCGATGCCGAGATCGCCGCCTTTGCCGCCGCGAGCCGCGACGCCGACCGACGGCAACGTGCTCAACCTCCTGCATCACATGCTCGAGCGCCTGCACGACGATGATGGCCTACGACACCGATCCCACCCACGCCGCGACCACGGCCGCCGAAGCCTTCGCGCTCAAGCGCGGGGTCTGTCAGGATCTCACCCATATCTTCATCGCGGCCGCGCGCAGCCTCGGCGATTCCCGCCGCGCTACGTCGGCGGCTATTTCCACCGCGACGACGGCGTCGACGAGCAGGAGGCCGGCCACGCCTGGGCCGAAGCGTTCGTGCCCGAGCTCGGCTGGGTCGCCTTCGATGCGGCCAACGGGCTGTGCGCCACCGACGCCCATGTGCGGGTCGCGGTCGGGCTCGACTACCTCGGCGCGGCGCCGCTGCGCGGCACCCGCTACGGCGGCGGCGGCGAAGTGATGTCGGTCAAGGTCCGCGTCGACCAGGCGAGCCAGCAGACGCAGAATTAAGGCAGCATTGCCCGATCCGCCATTGGCCCCGGTATATCCATTGGCAATGGGTACAGGCGGACCGGTCCGTGGGGGCGTGCGGACGTCATGACATATTGCTGCGGAATCCTGGTGCGCGACGGTCTCGTGATGTTCGCCGGACACCCGCACCAATGCGGGCGTCGACAACATCGCGACCTTCCGCAAGCTCCACGTCCTGGTGCAGCCGGGGCAGCGCATCATGGCCGTGGCCTCGGCCGGCAATCTGTCGATCAGCCAGTCGGTGGTCAGCATCCTGCGCGAGGGATGGGAAAATCCCGACACCGGCGAGCACGAAACGCTGATGAACGCGCCCACCATGTTTCAGGCCGCCCAGCGCGCCGGTCGCACCATCCGCCAGCTTTACGACGAAGAAGGAAAGGCGCTCGAAGCCTCCGACGTGAAGTTCGACGTCTCGTTCCTGCTCGGCGGCCAGATCAAGGGCGAGCGCCCGCGCCTGTTCATGCTCTACGCCGCCGGCAATTTCATCGAGTGCACGCCGGACACGCCCTATCTGCAGATCGGCGAGCACAAATACGGCAAGCCGGTGCTCGACCGCGCGATCACCTACGACATCGACCTCTACGACGCGCTCAAGGTCGGGCTGGTCTCGGTCGATTCCACCATGCGCTCGAATCTCAGCGTCGGCCTGCCGCTCGACCTGCTCATCGCGCGGCGCGACGTCTGCGACGCCGAGCTCAACTACCGGATCGAGCCCGGCGAGCCGTACTTCCACGACCTGCGCGAGCGCTGGTCGGCGGCGCTGCGGGCGGCTCACGCCGGCATCCCGCGCCCGCCCTACCGGACCACCCGCTGACGTCCGCGTTGGTCGCGAAGCGCGGTCGCCGACCTCTAGTCGAGCCTGAGACCGATCGCCTTGATGACCGGGCCCCAGCGGGCGACCTCGTCCGCGACGAAGCGCCGGGTCTTGTCCGGCGTGGACGCAAGCTCCGGCTCGAAACCCGACGCTGTCAGGCTGCGCAGGAATGCCTCGTCGTCCATCACCGCACGCGTCGCTCTGCGCCACCTGCTCGATGATGGCGGGCGACGTGCGCGCCGGCGCGAACAGGCCGATGAAGTTCTGCGCGATCATGCCCGGCAAGCCCTGCTCGACCGCGGTCGGAATGTCCGGCGCGCCGGCGAGCCGCCGCGGCGACGTGACCGCGAGGATGCGCAGCTTGCCGGCGTGATGCAGCTCGAGGATCTGCGCGGTGACGTTCGGGGTCGCGATCGGAATTTGCCCGCTGATGAGATCGGTGACGGCGGGACCGGCGCCCTTGTAGGGCACATGCACGATGTCAGCGGCACCGCTGAGCGACTTGAACAGTTCGCCGGTGAGCTGGTTCATCGAGCCGACGCCCGCCGACCCGTAGGACAGCTTGCCGGGATTGGCTCTGGCGTAGTCGATCAATTCGGCGAGCGTCTTCGACCGGCAGCGACGGGATGAACCACGATCGCGAGCCCGGTCGTGACCAGGAGCGCGATCGGCTCGAAATCCCGCACCGGATCGAACGGCGGCCGGCTCGACGCGATCGGAGTGAGCACCAGCGCACCGCCGCCGCCGAGCAGAAGGGTGTAGCCGTCGGACGGCGACACGCGCGACCGCGGCCGCGCCCAACGAACCGCCGGCGCCGCCGATGTTCTCGACCACCACGGTGCCGAGCGATCGGCTTGACCCGGTCCGCCCATGGCCGGCCGACGGCGTCGTACACGCCTCCCGGGCGGGAACGGATGACGAGCCGGATCGGACGCTCCGGATATTTCGATTGCGCGGCGGCGCGACGCAGCGCCATCGGCAGGGCCGAAGGGCCGCCAGGCTCAATGCCAGCAGATCGCGTCGGCGCATCGGCGGCTCCTCCTTGTCGCTGGCCCTGTGTTATTCTGGATTGCGCTCGACAGTACCGCATTGCGTCCACGCATGCGCAACGACGATAATGCGGCCAATTGAGGAGGACCCAACGATGGCTGCGTCACCAAAAGTCGCTCTTGTCACCGGCGCCGGGACCGGCATCGGCAAGGCGTGTCGCACTGGCGCTGATGAAGGAGGGCTACGCCACCGTCGCTCGCCGGACGCCGCCAGGACAAGCTGGAAGAAACCGTCAGCGAGGGAAAGTCCACCGGCGCCAAGAGCCTCGCCGTGCCCACCGACGTCGGCGATCCGGCGGCGATCAAGGCGCTGTTCGCCAAGACCAAGGAGACGTTCGGCCGCCTCGACGTGCTGTTCAACAATGCCGGCATCGGCGCGCCGCCGGTGCCGCTCGAGGACCTGCCCTACGAGACCTGGAAGCAGGTCGTCGATACCAACCTCACCGGCATGTTCCTGTGCACGCAGGAAGCCATCAAGATCATGAAGGCGCAGGACCCGCGCGGCGGCCGCATCATCAACAACGGCTCGATCTCCGCGCACACGCCGCGCCCGCGCTCGGTCGCCTATACCGCGACCAAGCACGCGGTCACCGGGCTCACCAAGTCGACCGCGCTCGACTGCCGCGGCTACGACATCACCTGCAGCCAGATCGACATCGGCAACGCCGCGACCCCGCTGACCGAGCGCATGGTGCAGGGCCAGGGCGTGCTGCAGGCCGACGGCACGCATGGCGGTCGAGCCGCGCATGAACGCCGACGACGTCGGCCGCGCCGTGGTCTACATCGCCAACCTGCCGCTCGACACCAACGTGCTGTTCATGACGGTGATGGCGAACCTGATGCCGTTCGTGGGACGGGGATGAGCGCATGCCGGCGCAGATCCGACGCGCGAACGCCGAGTACGACGACGCCTCGCCGTCCCGCCCGATCGCCTGGCTCGGCTGCATCATGCTCGCCGTCGTCGTGGCAGCCGGCATGAGCGCGCCGACACGTGCAGAGGATCGGCTGTTCGACGCGAACCGGCCGCTCGAGGTCGCGGACCAGGGCGTGTTCTCGATCCCCGGACGCTATGTCGAGGTCGACAAGCAAACGGTCATGATCGGCCAGATGTTCGTGCAGTATCAAATTCCCAAGACCAGGACCGCGTCCCTACCCCGTGGTGATGATCCACGGCGGCGGGCAGACCGCGTCGAATTTCCTCGGCACGCCGGACGGACGCCGCGGCTGGGCCGACGACTTCGTCGCCAACGGCTATGCCGTCTACGTCGTCGATCAGTCGGGACGCGGCCGTTCGGGATTTTCGGCGACAGCTACGGCAAGACGCGAAAGCCCTCGGTCGCGAACGTGGAGCAGCGCTTCACCGCCCCGAGCGCAAGCAGCTTTGGCCGCAGGCCAGCCTGCACACCCAGTGGCCCGGAACGGGCGACGCAGGGGGATGCGGCGTTCGACGCCTTCTACGCCAGCCAGGTCGAGACCATCGGCGACGAGGCGCTGATCGAGCAGATGAACCGCGAAGCCGGCGCCAAGCTGCTCGACCGCATCGGGCCGGCGGTTCTGCTGACGCACTCGCAGGCCGGCGTGATCGGCTGGAGCATCGCCGGACGAGCGGCCGCAGCTGGTGAAAGGCATTCTGGCGATCGAGCCCAGCGGGCCGCCGATCCGCGAGACCGTCGCAAAGGGTGCGCCGGACTATTTCGAAGACGGCGTGGTCGCGCGTCCCTGGGGCGTCACGCGCGGGAGGATCACAGCTCGATCCGCCGGCGCAGACGCCGGGCGAACCTCAAGCTCGTGCGGCAAGAGCAGGCCGACGGTACCGGGCTCGTGCGCTGCTTTCGCAGGCCGAGCCGGCGCGGCAGATCCCGCACCTGCGCGGGATTCCCATCCTCATCCTGGTGAGCGAAGCCGTCCTACCACGCGCCCTACGATCACTGCACGGCCAAGTTCCTCGAACAGGCCGGCGTGAAGAATTCATTCGTCAGGCTCACCGATCACGGCATCCGCGGGAACGGGCACATGATGATGCTCGAAAAGAACAATCTGGAGATCGCCGCACTCCTGCGCCGCTGGGAGCAGGACAACGTCCGCTGATATGCAACGCTATTGAGGCGCGGTCTCGATCACGCGCGCTGGCCACCTCGTTCACTGTTGCAGCTTCGCCGGGAATGTGCAGCTGAAACGAGCGCCACCGGTAGACCGATCTCATTGTCGGCTCGGATGTGTCCGCCATGCGCTTCGATGATGGAGCGCGAAATCGGCAGCCCCAGTACCCATGCCGCCGTCCTTGGTCGTGAAAAAGCTGTCAAACAGGTGATCGAGATGCTCCGGCTTGATGCCGGGGCCGCTGTCTTCGAGCGTGCAGCACAGCGTGCGCGGATCGGAGAGCGTGGTTCGAACAACGAGCGTCCGGCCCGTCGCTCCCATCTGCGCCATCGCCTGGATCGCGTTGACCATCAGGTTGACGAACACCTGCTGAAGTTGCGTGCGATCCCCGAGCATTTTCGGTGCTGCCGGGTTGGAGTGATGCGTGACCGTCAGCCCATGTGACTGGACTTCGTGCCGGAGAAACTGCAGGGCCTCGCCGATGACCTCGTCGACCGACAGCAATGTCTGTTCGGGCGCCTGCCGCGTCGCCATCGTTCGAACACGCGCTATGACGTCGGCGGCGCGTCGCGCGTCGGCGACAACGGACTTGGCCAATTCGCGGACGTCGGCCAGATCCGGCTCGGAGCGATTGAGCAAACGCAGCGCCACCTCGCCGTTGATGGCAATCGCGGCAAGCGGCTGATTGACCTCATGGGCAATGGAAGCGGTCAGCTCGCCGAGCATTGACATGCGCGCCGCGTGCGCAAAGTCTGCCTGCACGCGCTGAAGCATTTCCCGCCCTCGCACTCGCTCGGTGATATCCATCACGGCGCCCACGAACCGCAATTCGCCTCGTTCATCAGTCATGGGATAGGCCACGACATTGAGGTGCTTGATTGATCCGTCCGGCATCAGCAGCCGATGCTCAAAATCAATAGCCTCTCTGCGGCTCGTCGCACGCTCGATCACCTCCCGGACCAGCGCGACGTCGTCCGGGTGCACCGGTCGAGCACCATGGCGATCGTGGCAGCGGTCGCGGGTCGTACCCGAATATTCGGTAGCTCTCCTCGGACCAGACGATGTCTCCGCTCGAGACGTCCCAGCCAAAACTGCCGGTGCGGCTCAGCCGTTGCGCCTCCGCCAGAGAAGCCTCGCTTTGTCGCAGTGCGTCTTCGGCCCGCTTGCGATCCTCGATATCGAAAGCCACCGCGTACCACTTGACCACCTCTCCCCGTCTGATCGCGCAGCGGCACGCGGTGTACCATAGTGCGAGAGGTACGCCCCGTCGCGCCGCCGTAAGCGCATTTCAGCCTGGAACGGTTCACGTTTCGCCAGACGAACCTTCCACTCGGCCTCGCTCGCCTTGAGGTCGTCAGGATGCGGAATAATCGCCCAGCTTTGGCCCTCTATGTCCTCCTGAGAAAGCCCGGTGTAATCGCGCCAAGGTCGATTGACCGAATGGCGTGCGCCGTCGGCCCGATAGACCGTGATCTTGACCGGGATCATGTCTATGGTCAGCTGAAGCTCGCGTTCGATCTCGCGAGATTTTTGTTCTGCCCGCTGCCGTTCGGTGCTTTCGACTTGCAGCGCGGCGTTGAGTCTTCTCGGAGATCCCGCACCTTGTCTTCCAGATCAGCGCGCGACCGCCGAAGAGACGCGGTTGATTTTCTTTTGCGCGGCAACCAGTCCAACGACAAAGAGAGCGGCCAGCGCGAACCAGGCGAGGCGCGGTAAATCGTCGAGCATCGAAGCCTGCAGCACTGAGCCGATGACGTGGCTGCTGTCGGAATCGAACAGCAGTTTCGGTCCCGTCCGTTGGGGCGAGGACTGGAGGCCCGATCGTCAAGCAGAGTACAGTCAGAATGATGCGAAGCATCTTCTTCTCCGCGCGGAACCTGACAGCAGATCCCGAACGCGGTGAACTATAGTCGCCTCCCTCTCGTACGAACAGGTTGCCGACTTTGGCTTCGCAGATGCGAGTTCGCGTCCGCGAGAAACGTGTTGCATGGTTCACGCCGCCGGCGCGTCGAGCAGTTCCACGCGCACGCGGCCGGCGAGATCGGCGATCTCGGCCGCGTTGCGCTTGCGCGGGCGCGCGGCCGCGATCGGGATGGTGGCGGCGAGACGTCCGGGCTTGCCGGTGATCGCAACCACCTCGTCGGCGAGGAAGACCGCCTCGTCGATGGAATGGGTGACGAACAGGATGGTCTTGCCGGTCGCGGCGTGGATGCGCGCAAGCTCGCCCTGCAGCGATCTCGCGCGTGATCGCGTCGAGCGCGGCGAACGGCTCGTCCATCAGCAGGATGTCGGGCTCGACCGCGAGCGCCCGCGCCAGCGCCACCCGCTGGCGCTGACCGCCGGACAGCTCATGGGGATAACGGCCGGAATAGCCGGACAATCCGACCAGCGCCAGCGCCGCCTCCGCCTTCTCGCGCCGCTCGTCTGCGCTGAAGCGGCCGTGCTCGAGGCCGAAGCCGACATTGCTCACGACCTTGCGCCAGGGCAGCAGCCGCGCGATCCTGGAACACCATCGCCACCGGAAGCCGCCCGTCGTCGCGACGGGTCCTGATGGTCACGCGTCCGGTGGTCGGCGGCAGCAGGCCCGCGATCACGCGCAGCAAGGTGGACTTGCCGACGCCGGACGGGCCGATGATGGCCACGAACCGCCCGGCCGGAACGTCGAGGCTGAAGTCGCGCAGCACCTCGGTGGCGTGGCCGTCGCGGCGAAACGTCAGCCCGATCTGATCGAGACTGATTATCGCTTCCATCGCAGCAACCACGATTGCAGGGCGACAAACCCGGTATCGATCATGCCGTAGAGCGCGGCCATGGTCGCCATGTAGACCACCACCACGTCGCTCGCGAGCAGGTTGGCGGCCTGCATCATGCGCTGGCCGAGACCCGGCACGCCGAAGATCTCCGACGCCACCACCGCCATCCACGCCTGTCCCAACGCGGTGCGCAGGCCGGCCAGGATGCCCGGCGCGGCCGCCGGCAGGATGACCTTGATCAGCTTCTGGTCGGCGCGCCGGAAGCCGAATGCCTCCGCCACCTCGATCAGGTCGCGGTCGACCGCGCGCACCGCGCCATGCGCCGCAAAGTAGGAGATCCAGAACACGCCGATGCCGATGATGAAGATCGCGGCGGTGGCGTCGATGCCGAACCAGAGAATGGCGAACGGCACCCAGGCGAGGCCGGGAATCGGCCGCAGCACGCGGATGACCCACGCCAGCGAGGCTTCCAGCGTATCGGACATGCCGGTGGCGACGCCGAGCCCCACGCCGAGCGTGCAGCCGATCACGAGGCCGGCGAGATAGTGGCGCAGGCTGGTCAGCAGCGCCGCGAACCAGACGCCCGACGTCAGCTCGCGCAGGAATGCCTGCGGCAGCACGCTCGGTGGCGGCAGCACCGATGCCGGGATGAAGCCCAGCGCCGGCGCCAGCTCCCAGATCGCGAGAAAGACGGCAAAACCGAATGCGGCGAGCGCGACCGCCTTGGTGCGTGTCACCTCACATGCCGCTCGGCACCGAACGCCGCCTCAGTTGCTCGCCAAGGCCCGATCATACACCGACAGCGCGAACAAACCATCCAGCGGCGCCGCCTTGGCGAGCGCACCGAGCTTGACCTGGTAATCCTGCAGCTTCGCCGTCGACTCCACGATGCGGCGGGGATCGGAGGTGAACTGCGTCTGCGGCGACTTGATCGCTTCGAGCAGAACGCTCTCCGGGACCAGGCCCTTGCCGAACGCCGCGCCGACGAAGGACGCCGCCCGCTTGGGATCTTCCTTGAGCAGATTGGTGGCGCGCACGACCACCCGCACGAGGCTCTCCACCGCCTTGGGGTTCTTGTCGGCGAACGCGCCGAGCACAGCCACCACGACGCCGGGAAAATTCGGGAACATGTCGGCGCCGGTCGCGATCAGCTTGATCTTGGGGTTCTGCTTGCGAGCGATGGTGAGCGCGGGCTCGCGGATCGAGCCGCCCTCGACCGCGCCGGTCAGGATCGCCCCTTGCGTCGCGTCGATGCCCATCTCGATGATCTGGACGTCGGCCTTGTCCGCCTTCACGACCTCCCACAGCCAGTAGTTCAAGGTGGTGTGCGGTCCCGACCCGATCGGCTGGGTGGCGAGCTTGGCGGGACGGCCGGTCTTTTCGTGGAACGCCTTGAACGCCTGCGCCGGCGTGCGGCCGTCGAAGAACGGCGCAAACGCGGCGCTGGCGGCAAAGCCCATTTCCTCGACCACCGTGGCCGCGACCACGCGCACGTCGATGCCCTTCGAGCGCGCCACCAGCAGCGGCGCGAGGCCGGCGACATAGACGTCGAGCGAGCCCGAGCTCAACGCCTGGATCATATTGGGGCCGGACTCGAACGCGGACATTGCGAGCGGGATGCCGGCCTGTTTGGTCCAGCCCTCACCCTCGGCCACGAAGATTTGCGCCACGCCCATCACCGGAATGTATCCGACCCGCAGCGGCTGCTGCGCGAGCGCGCCCGTTGCGGAGACCAGCAGGCCGGCAGCGGCGAAGGCAGCGGTGAGAATGCGCATGCGACTCTCGAAGTGACGCCAGGACGTCTGGCGATGATCAGAATGCGTTCAAGCGCCCCAATCTAGGAACTGGGACCGTTTCGTCCAGCGAACGCTTTTCCATATTCCGATGCGGGCGGGCGACATTCTTCCCGCGCGCGAGCCGGCAGGCAGTAGCAAACTTTTTCCGCGCTCGCTACCCGAGGCGGGTGACCTTGACCGCGGTCCCTCCCGCACCGCGGCCAGCGCCTTCACGTCGCCCAGCGCCTTGGCGAAGATGTTGCAGGGACTGGCGAGCCGGATCTCGTCACCCCGGCTGATGGGCGTGCGGCCGAAACCGAGCGCGATGCAGTGGCCCGTCGGGCCAGCACGCGATCTCGCCCGGGGTCACCACCGCGCGGGCGTCCTTCTCCGCGGCGACCTTCACCGGCACCTCGAAATAGACCTCTTCGCCCCAGGTGAGCGCCGACGCGGCGACCGGCAGCGCCGCCGCGACCGCGCGTGCCGTGGGCGTATCGAGCAGCTCGGCGTCGAGGGTGAGCGTGCCGAAATCGAAACGGATGCGCGCCATCCATGGCCTCCCTTGCTTCATGCTGCCACGGCCGCCGCCGCGGCGGCGCATTGTGTTCCGCGGGCGACGCTCCATGGCAAGGCGCCGCCCAGACCGTGCCGCGACGGGGCTTGACCCCGCAAGCCATGTCGTCTTCGTAGCAGCGGCGCGCCGCTCAGCCGCGCCCGACCGAGACGGCGAGGCAATGCAACATCTTCAATCGCTGCTGGGCATCCTTCGCGCTTGTCGCCTTCGCCTGGGTCATCAGCGAAAACCGCCGTGCCGTGGCGTGGCGATCGGTCGCCGTCGGCCTCCTGCTCACGTTCCTGACCGCGCTCATCCTGCTCAAGGTGCCCGGCGTCGCCCGCGCCTTCGGCGCGATCAACGACGCCGGTCGGTGCCATCGCCGCCGCCAGCAGAGCCGGCACCTCCTTCGTGTTCGGCTATCTCGGCGGCGGCCGCTGCCCTACGAGCTCAAGGTGCCGGGCGCCGAGTTCGTGCTGGCGCTGCAGGCGCTGCCGATCGTGCTGGTGATGAGCGTGCTGACCACGCTGCTGTTCTACTGGCGCATCCTGCCGCCGGTCGTGCGCGGCTTCTCCTGGCTGCTCGAACGCACGCTCAGGCGTCGGCGGCGCGGTCGGGCTGTCGACCGCGGCCAACATCTTCCTCGGCATGGTCGAGGCGCCGCTGTTCATCCGGCCCTATCTCGCGCAGCTCACGCGCAGCGAGCTGTTCATGGTGATGACCGGCGGCATGGCCGGCATCGCCGGCACCGTGCTGGTGATCTATGCGACCATGCTCGGCCCGCTCATTCCCGACGCGGCCGCGCATCTGGTGATCGCCTCGGTGCTGGGCGCGCCGGCGGCGATCCTGATCAGCCTGATCATGGTGCCGGAGACCGACGAGCAGCGCACCGGCGGCGCTCGCCGATGCCGGAGCCGGTCGCGTCGAGCACGCATGGACGCGATCGTCAAGGGCACCGCCGCCGGCCTCGAGCTCCTGCTCAACATCTGCGCCATGCTGATCGTGCTGGTCGCGCTGGTGCATCTCGCCAACGCGATCCTCGGCGCTGCTGCCCGACGTCGGCGGCGCAGCCGATCTCGCTGCAGCGCATGCTCGGCATCGTGATGGCGCCGGTGTGCTGGCTGATGGGCATTCCGTGGGACGCAGGCGGTGACCGCCGGCGGCCTGATGGGGATCAAGACCATCCTCAACGAGTTCATCGCCTATGTGGAGCTCGTCGAAGCTGCCGGCCGACGCGCTCGACCCGCGCTCGCGCCTGATCATGCTCTACGCGATGTGCGGCTTCGCCAATTTCGGCTCGCTCGGCATCATGATCGGCGGGCTCGCCACCATGGCGCCGGAGCGGCGCCGACGACGTGTTGGCGCTCGGCAGCAAATCGATTGTGTCAGGGACCATCGCGACCTGCCTGATGGGCGCGATCGTCGGCGTGCTTAGCGTGAGCGAAGATCGAGCCAGCCGGTTGCCCCTTGCACCGCGCCGGTCTATACGTGCTACGCGCTGTAGCGCTACACCTAAGCACTACGAAGAAGTCGCATTTAAGGGAGGCGGCCCCATGGTCCGTGTTCCAGCCTTTCTCCGCGATCCTGCTGATATCCGGCTTGACCGGCGCAACCTTGATGACGGCTCAGGCAAACGATCAACTGCGCCCCGCCGCAAACCGCAGTTGAGTGGCACGGCTCGCCGAGCGAACGGTCGTGTGCAACCGCCGCCATTGCTGGGCCATCCGGGAAGGCTGCCGGCTCGTGGTCGCGCCACACTTTCGCGACAACCGGATCAGATGCCGGCGCCAGGCGCGACCGGCGTGACCCTTCGCTGCCGCTGGGTCAGCGATCAGTGCAGGCCGAATTCGCCGTTCACCGAGCGGATCTCGGCCGGCCTGATGCAGCCGCGAATGCGCGACGGTGACCGAGCGAGCAGCGGCCCTTCGAGGGTTTCGAGCCAGAACTGTCAGAAAGCGATTGAGTACGGGAAACTTCGGGCAGAGATCGTAGTCCTGCCAGACGTAGGTCTGCAGCAGGGACGGATGATCGGGCAGCCGATACAGGATCTGCGCCGTGGTCAGTCCGTAGCCTTGGAGCTGGCGCTTGAAGTCCCCGGAAGCGAGCTTGTTGGATTCCATCAGCGTTGCCATTGATGATGCCCCTCCGATCTCGAGCACCAATTCTGATTGTTCCCTGCGCGCGGATGACAAGCTCAAAAATGAATAAAGTTCCCCAAAATCAATGCGTTAGCAGCATTGCGACAGCAGTGCTGACAAACCGTTCGAGCGCTGACCGCCTGATGTCCTGCAATGGGCGCTGCTGGCACTCGAAACGCGGGAGTGCCAGATAGGTCTGGCACTCCGCATTGGATGAGTGCTAAATATTTTCCGGACGCCTCTTGCGGGCCAAAAACACGCCCCCTATGTCGCGCCTTGAACGATCGGCAAACACCGTTTGCCAATCTTCGCTAGCCCTAGACTTCTCGAATATTTCAGAAACTTAGAGGAGGACACCATGAAGTTTCGCCCGCTTCACGACCGCATCGTCGTCAAGCGCATTGAGGCCGAGGAAAGACCGCCGGCGGCATCATCATTCCCGACACCGTCAAGGAAAAGCCCTCCCAGGGCGAGGTCGTCGCGGTTGGTCCCGGCGGCCGCGACGAAGCCGGCAAGCTGATCCCGATCGACATCCAGCGCCGGCGACCGCGTGCTGTTCGGCAAGTGGTCGGGCACCGAGGTCAAGATCGACGGCGAGGATCTCCTGATCATGAAGGAGAGCGACATCTTCGGCGTGCATCGAAGAGACGGCCTAGCCAAGAAAAAGGCCGCCTGAGCACTGCATCCTCGTCCCGAGAGCCGCGCCAGACGCGGCGCCTGCACGGACGAGGTCCACGAACTCATCGGCTCATTCCTCGCGACGCGGACCGCGACCCGCTTGCATTGCGCCAGCGACGTGCCTGCGGAATGAGGATCACCAACGGAGTGAACGGAAATGGCTGCCAAGGAAGTCAAATTCGCGGTTGACGCGCGCGACAGGATGCTGCGCGGCGTCGACATTCTCGCCAACGCGGTGAAGGTGACGCTCGGCCCCAAGGGCCGCAACGTCGTGCTCGACAAGTCGTTCGGCGCGCCGCGCATCACCAAGGACGGCGTCACCGTCGCCAAGGAGATCGAGCTCGAGGACAAGTTCGAGAACATGGGCGCCCAGATGGTGCGCGAGGTCGCCTCGAAGACCTCCGACATCGCCGGCGACGGCACCACGACCGCGACCGTGCTCGGCGCAGGCGATCGTCGAAGGAAGGCGCCAAGGCCGGTTGCCGCCGGCATGAACCCGATGGACCTCAAGCGCGGCATCGACCTCGCGGTCGAAGCCGTCGTCGCGGACCTCAAGAAGAACTCGAAGAAGGTCACCTCCAACGAGGAGATCGCCCAGGTCGGCACCATCTCCGCCAATGGCGACGCCGAGATCGGCCAGTTCCTCGCCGAGGCGATGAAGAAGGTCGGCAACGAGGGCGTGATCACGGTCGAAGAGGCGAAGTCGCTTGGAGACCGAGCTCGACGTGGTCGAAGGCATGCAGTTCGACCGCGGCTACATCTCGCCCTACTTCGTCACCAACGCCGACAAGATGCGCGTGGAGATGGAGGATCCCTACATCCTGATCTACGAGAAGAAGCTGTCCGGCCTGCAGGAGCTGCTTCCGCTGCTCGAAGCGGTGGTGCAGACCGGCAAGCCGCTGCGTCATCATCGCCGAGGACGTCGAGGGCGAGGCCCTGGCCACGCTCGTGGTCAACAAGCTGCGCGGCGGCCTCAAGGTCGCGGCGGTGAAGGCGCCGGGCTTCGGCGACCGCCGCAAGGCGATGCTGCGAGGACATCGCCGATCCTCACCGGCGGCTCAGGCGATCTGCGAGGATCTCGGCATCAAGCTCGAGAACGTCACTGTCGAACATGCTCGGGCGCGCCAAGAAGGTGATGATCGACAAGGAGAACACCACGATCGTCAACGGCGCCGGCAAGAAGGCCGACATCGAGGCGCGTATCGCCCAGATCAAGGCGCAGATCGAGGAGACCACCTCCGACTACGACCAGCGAGAAGCTGCAGGAGCGGCTGGCCAAGCTCGCCGGCGGCGTTGCGGTGATCCGCGTCGGCGGCGCCACCGAGGTCGAGGTGAAGGAGCGCAAGGATCGCGTCGACGACGCGATGCACGCGACCCGCGCCGCGGTCGAGGAAGGCATCCTGCCCGGCGGCGGCGTCGCACTCCTGCGCGCCAGCGAGGTCCTCAAGAAGGTACGCACGCAGAACGACGACCAGAAGACCGGCGTCGAGATCGTGCGCAAGGCGCTCTCATGGCTCCGGCGCGCCAGATCGCCATCAATGCGGGCGAAGACGGCTCGGTCATCGTCGGCAAGATCCTCGAGAAGGACCAGTACGTCGTACGGCTTCGACGCCCAGAACGGCGAGTACGTCAACCTGGTCACCGAAGGGCATCATCGACCCCACGAAAGTGGTGCGAGAGGCCTTGCAGGGAGCCGCTTCCGTGGCCGGGCCCTCATCACCACCGGAGGCGATGGTCGCCGAAGATACCGAGGAAGTCAGCCGCTCCCCATGCCGGGCGGCGGTGGCGGCGGAATGGGTGGAATGGGCGGCATGGACTTCTGATCCGTCCACACCCACCGATCATATCAGGGGCGCGGCTTACGCCGCGCCCTTTGTTCGATTCAGCCCTCACTCCGCGGACGGCCCGCACCCGGCCTGTGCGATCATCGATGTCAGGGATCGTGCAGGATGAGGGCGAGCGACCGGCCAAGCGATGTCGGCCCCAAAAAGCCAACGACCACGAACCAGGAAGGTGCGCGTACATCCGGCGTCACCTACTGAGTCGTGGTCGTCCCGAGCGACAGAGCCTTGCGGCTACGACATCACCTTCCAGTCGATAACGTAAGAACGCCGGAGAAGGTTCCGCAAGGCCGCGTCGATTATTCCGCCGGCGCCACCGCGCGCGTGCGCTCCTTCTCGACGCCGTTGACCAGCACCGCGATCGCGGCGGTCGCGACCACGAAGCCGAGCGCGATCACCGCGGTCGTGCCGAGCACGAGGCCGAAGCCACCGCGGCCGTGCAGAAGGGCGATGGCCGAGACCGCCGCGCCCGAGACCAGGAAGGTGAGGAAGTAGCGCACCGCATAGACGCGGCCGCGCCAGGCGTCCGCGGTATAGCGGGCGATCACGAGATCGTTGACGGTGACCTGCGCGTAGATCGCCGCCATCGCCACCGCCGAGCGCCGACGATCAGCATCCGTCCGCTGGTCGCTGCGCCGCCCACAGCACGCCGAGGAACTGCAGAGCTCGCGATCACCGCGAACAGGATATGCGGGGGAAGCGCTCCACCAGACCGGCCGACCGCCAGCTGGGCGAGCGCGCCGCACATGAAACACCGCGGTTGCTCACGCCGCCGACCAGGAGCAGCGGGACGTCGGTCGCCGAGCCGCTCGTCGAGCGATCTTCGGCAGCGCGACCGAGATGATGTTGAACACGCAGGCCGGCGCAGAGCGCGATCACGATGAACAGGCCGAAGATCGTCGCCGCCAGCCAGAAGCCGAGCGGAACGTCGGCCACCGTGCCGCGGCTCGCCGCCCTTGCGCTCTTCATCCGGAACGAGACGCAGATAGACGACCGCGGTCGCCAGGCAGATCACGCCAGGCACCAGGAAGGCCGCGCGCCATCCGAACGCCGCGGCCAGCGCCGCGGTCATGCCGGCCGCCAGCGCGGCGCCGACATTGCCGCACACGCCGTTGAAGGCGAGCGAGCGCCCGCGCGCGGTCGCCTGCTCGATCAGCATGGCGGTGCCGACCGGATGGTAGATCGCCGCGAACACGCCCGAGCGCGAACAGCGCGACCGCAAGGCACGACGAGGTTCGGGCGCGAGGCCCGCCGCCACCAGCGCCAGCCCGCAGCCGGCATAGAACAACACCATCATGTTGCGCTGGCTCCAGCGGTCGGCAAGCCAACCGGCCGGCAACGAGAAGATGCCGAAGGCCACGAACGAGGCGGTGCCGAGCGCGATCAGCTCGGCGTAGCTGCGCCCGTAGATCGAGTCTCGAGCCCGATCACCACGGTCGGGAAGATCAGCATCACGTAAGTGGTCGAGCGCGTGCGCCCAGTTGATGAAGCCGATGGACAGTCTGGCGTCGCGGGCTTGCGTGCGTCATTGAGCTCGAGGACACGGTCGCCATGGCCTCGACGTCGGCGGATGCCGGCCGGTCAGGTCGATATAGCGCGATTTGCCGCCGGATATCCATGTCCAGAGCGCGGAGCGGCTTCCGCTCCGCCGGCTGGCGCGCGCGGTTTCGTCCGCCCGCGGTCGCGCTCCAGGCGACGATCAGGCGTCCGTGCGAGGCTTCAGCCCGGTCCGAGGATGCAGGCGCCGGCTGTTCGATCGAGACCGGATCGGACGCGGGAAAGGTGTTGCTGCAGCGCGTCGTCGAGCGCCTCTTCCTGGCGTCGGCGGCGCTCGCGCGTCATCGGCGTTCGGCCTCATCCCTTGCAGGCGCGTTTCCGCTTCGCACCCGCTAACATGTTCGAATTCTCCGGCCTTGCCCGGGATCCTCGTCGTGATCCCGGCGCGGGTTTGCGTGTCGCTCGCAAGTGACGCCGCACGCCGCGCCGCTCAATCCAGCGTCCGCCGGAAGCGGAGATCGCAACCGCTCATGGCGATCAGCGTCAGGCCGGCGAGCGCGAGCGTATCGTAGCGCAGGTCGGGCAGCGTCGCGCCCTTGAGCATGATCGCGCGCACGATGCGCAGATAGTGCGTGAGCGGCAGGAATTCGCCGATCCATTGCGCCCAGACCGGCATGCCGGCGAACGGGAACATGAAGCCCGAAAGCAGGATGTTCGGCAGGAAGAACATCAGCGACATCTGCATCGCCTGCAGCTGGTTCTGCGCGATGGTCGAGAAGGTGTAGCCGATCGACAGGTTGGTCGTGATGAACAGCGTGCTCAGCAGCGCCAGCAGCAACAGGCTGCCGAGCAGCGGCACGCCGAACAGCCCGATGCCGATGCCGATGATCAGCGCCGCCTGCACGAAGCCGACCATGATGTAGGGATGATCTTGCCGAGCATGATCTCGACCGGCGTGATCGGCATCGCCAGCAGGCTTTCCATGGTGCCGCGCTCGATCTCGCGCGTCACCGACAGCGCGGTGAAGATCAGCATGGTCATGGTGAGGATGGTGCCGACGAGGCCCGGCACGATGTTGAGCGAGGTGTCGGCCGGCCGGATTGTAGCGGGCGTGGGTGCGGATCTCGAACGGCGGCGTGGCGCTGTCCGGGATCGCGCGGTCGTGCTGCGAGCGCGGTCTGCACCAGGCTGCCGAGCGCCGCCATGCGCGGAGCCGGCGGCGACCGGATCGGTGGCGTCGGCGGCGACCAGCAGCGCCGGCCGGTCGCCGCGGCGCACCGCGCGCTCGAAATTGGCCGGAATCTCGATCGCGAACAGCACCGTGCCGGAGGCCAGCAGCCGGTCGAACTCGGCCTCGTTGTGCGACCAGGTGGGTCACGTCGAAATACTGCGGTGTTCTCGAGCGCCTTGCAGCATCGAGCGGCCGAGATCGCTCTGCTCCTGCAGCAGCACCGCCGTCGGCAGATGCCGCGGGTTGGTGTTGATGGCGTAGCCGAACAGCAGGAGCTGCACCAGCGGGATCATGATGATCATCGCGAACGACACGCGGTCGCGCTTGAGCTGGATGAACTCCTTGATCAGCATCGCCCAGGTGCGGCGCCAGAAGCCCGCCGGACTGCGACGGCGCCGGCGCGGCACGCTCGCGGCAGCCGCACGCTCATTGGAAGTTGTCCTTGCGCCTTGCCCATGAGATCGATGAAGACGTCCTCGAGCGAGGGCTGCGAACGCGTCCAGGCGCAGGTCCGGTCGCGTTCGCGATAGGGCGCGATCGCGGCTTCGAGCGCCGCCTCGTCGCGGCCGGACACGTGCAGGCTGGTGCCGAACGGCGCGCACCATGTCGACGCCCGGGCGCCGGCTCGAGCTCCTCGGCGAGCTTGGCCAGTCCCTCGCCGTTGCGCGCGCTCACCGTGTAGGTGGCGAGATGCGAGCCGGCGATCACCTCCTCGACGGTGCCGTGCGCCAGCAGCACGCCATAGGCGATGTAAGCGATCTCGTGGCAGCGCTCGGCCTCGTCCATGTAGTGGGTGGAGACCAGCACCGTGAGCCCGTCGCGCCGCGAGCGCGTGGATCTCGTTCCAGAACTCGCGCCGCGCCTTGGGATCGACGCCCGCGGTCGGCTCGTCGAGCAGCAGCAGCTGCGGGCTCGGCAGCGTGCAGGCGCCGAGCGCGAGCCGCTGCTTCCAGCCGCCCGAGAGCTCGCCGGCAAGCTGCTCCTCGCGGCCCGCGAGGCCGAGCCGCTCGATCATCGCGCGCGCGCGCCGCGCCGGCTCGGCGAGCCCGTAGAGGCGCGCGACGAATTCCAGGTTCTCGCGCACCGAGAGGTCCTGATAGAGGCTGAAGCGCTGGGTCATGTAGCCGACATGGCGCTTGATCTCGTCGGCCTCGGTGCGGATGTCGTAGCCGAGACAGGTGCCGTCGCCCTCGTCGGGCGTGAGCAGCCCGCACGAGCATGCGGATGGTCGTGGTCTTGCCCGAGCCGTTGGGACCGAGGAAGCCGTAGATCGTCGCCGCGCTTGACCTGCATCGAGAGGTCGCGCACGACCTTGCGGCCGCCGAAGGATTTGGTCAGGCCCTCGACGTCGATGGCGATGTCGGCGCGCCGTCGTCGCGGTGCGCTGGTCACTGTTCCGGCCCCAGCGACGACGCTCACCGGCTGGCCGACGCGCAGGCGCTCCGGCCGCTCCGGCCGCGCTTCGATCAGGAACACGAGCTTGAGCGCTCCTCCATGCTGTAGATCACCGGCGGCGTGAATTCCGACGTGCGGGAGATGAAGCTGATCTTGGCGGTGATATCGGCGGCGCAGCCGTCGCAGCGGATGACGACGGGGTCGCCGAACTTGAGCTTGGGCAGCGTCGCTTCGTTGACGAAGAAGCGCACTTTCAGGTTGGCCGGGCGGCAGGATGCGCGACGATCGGCTTGCCGGCCGGCACCAGCTCGCCGGCACGGTAGTAGATCTGCTGGACGCTGCCGGCGACCGGGCTGAACACCTTGCGGCGCGCCAGCCTGGTCTGCGCGGAGTTGAGCCGCGCCTGCGCGCGTGCGCAGCGCGGCCTCGGCATCGTCCAGCGCCTTTTGCGTGCCGGACATGCTCTTCACCAGCGCCGCCGCGCGGTCATAGGCCTGCTGCGCGTTCTTCACCGCGGCCTCCTGCATGGCGACGTCGGCGAGCTGCAGCTCGGTATCGAGCGTGAACAGGAGCTGACGCAGCTCGACCTGATCGCCCTCGCGCACGCGTGAGCGTCTCGATGCGGCCGGACTCGTCGGGACCGACGAAGATCAGCTCGGCCTCGACCCAGCCCTGGAAAGTCGGCTCCTGCCGTTGTCGCAGCCGGCGAGGACGACGAGCGCCGCGAGCAACGCAAGGACGATCCGGCGCGCGCTCATGGCGTGATCCCTCGTCCCGAGCAGCAGCTCGACATGGGCGCGCATGAGTTCCCGCACGTCGAGCGGCGCGAAGCGCTCGAACAGGCTGCTCCACAGGATCGCGAGCAGCGCCGGCGCGACCAGCAACTGCGGAAAGCGCGCGAGCGCATCGTGGGCAAGTTCGCCGCGCTCCACCGCCAGCATCGAGCCGGCCGCGAATGACCGGAAGCACGCGCGCGATAACCTCGCGGTAGTAGAACTCGGCGAGCTTGGGAAGCGCGGCCCCTCGGTGACGATGAGCCGGATCACGTCCTTGCGGTGGCGTGCCGTAGATCTCGTTGACGAATACGTCGACGATCATCTCGACCACGGCGCGGATGGGCAGATCGCGCAGCGGCGCCGCTTCGATGGCGCCCACGAGCGGGCTCAACATCGCGCGCACAAGCTCCTGGAACAGGCTCTGCTTGTCGCGGAAGTAGAGGTAGATCGTGCCCTTGGCCACGCCGGCGCGGCGCGCGACGTCGTCGAGCCGGGTCGCCTCAAAGCCGCGCGCGGCAAATTCATCGAGCGCAGCCGACAGAATGGCGGCCCGCCGCTCGTTGCGCCGCCCTGCGCGCGCGCTCCCCGTTCGGCGCCCGCCCCTGGCGCGCCGCGGTCGGCCGTCTCCGCTTTTTGCTGGTGGCTGCCTGACCATTTCCGTCCTCTTCTGGAATTATGACTGACTGGTCAGTCATTGTATAGTACGGCCGGCGGCCGTGCGCAAGCCCCCGGCTACGAGTTCCATCTACGGCACGCCGGTAACGGTCGCGACTGTCGCACCGGCGACCGGTATCGGTGTGGCGGAGCCGGTAAGCTGGGATCAGCCTGCCCACTCAAGAAAATCCACCAGGATGTGGCAGGTCGGCGCGCGGCGGGGCTGTTAGGGGCGCCGTCATGTCATGACGGAAGGAGAACGACATGGTACGCATTTTGGCCTCGCTGGCCGTCGCGGCGACGTTGCTGGCGGGCGCTTCGTCCGAGGCTTCGGCCTGGGTTTGCCGCGCGGCCGGCCTCGGCTCAGGCGGATGGGCGCGCAGCGTCTACGTGGTCGATGCCAAGATTTGGGCGTTGCGGCGGTGCGAGCGCAACAGCCCGGTGCCGGTCTGCACGATCCTGTGGTGTCGGCCCGGCGGCTGAGGCAACGCGCGCGAGTGCGATGCGTATCGCATCGATCAATGGTTGACCCGGCTTGCGCCCGGGGTTTTCATTGCGAAAGCGCGCTCGATCTCGGCCCTGCACGCCGACAAGCGCCTCCGGCGTGTCGACGTCGACCAGCGCGGCCTTGCCCTCGAGCGGCACCTCGACCACGCGCCTCGCTGTAGCGGCCGATCAGGTAGCGCGCGCCGACGTCGCCTTCGATCGCCATGAGATCGGGAAAGAACCGGCGCGACCACAGCACCGGATTGCCGCGCCTGCCCTCGAACGTCGGCATCACCACCAGCGCGCCCTGGTCCGGATCGAAGGCGGCGATCAGGCGATCGATCAGGCCGGCGTCGACCTGCGGCATGTCGCCGAGGCAGACGATCGCGCCGTCGGCATCCGCCGGCACCGCCGCGATGCCGGCCTTGACCGAGGTGCCGAGGCCGTCGGCGAAATCCGGATTGTGCACGAGCTGCACCGGCAAGCCCGTCGAGCGCCGCCTCGACCTGCTCGCGCTGGTGGCCGGTCACCACGATCACCGGCTTGGCGCGCGATGCCAGCGCCTCCTCCGCCGCGATGCGCACCAGCGGCCGGCGCGCGATCTCGGCGAGAAGCTTGTTCGGTCCGCCCATGCGGGTGGAGCGGCCGGCGGCGAGCACGACGGCGGCGATACGCCGCGGCGCGACCGCCGGCGGCTCGGCGCGCGGCTGCGGCCGGGTGACGATCTCCATCAGCAAGCCGCCCACGCCCATGCCGGTGATGGCCTCGCGCGGCACTTCAAGGCCGGCAAGCAACCGCATGAGAACCCAGTCAAAACCGTTTTCCTTCGGCGAGCGCGCGCAGCCCGGCGCGCCGAGCAGCGGGCGGCCGCGCGCATCGGCGATCAGGAGCAGGTTGCCGGGATCGACCGGCATGCCGAAATGCTCGATGCGCCCGCCGATCGCCGTCGACCGCGGCCGGGATCACGTCGCGCCGGTCGGCGATGGCCGAGGCGCCGAACACGATGACGAGCTCGGCGCCCTCGCCCAGCACCTCCTCGATCGCCTTCGCCAGCGCGCCCTGCTCGTGCGGCACGCGCCGCTCGGCGACGATGCGCGGCGCCGGCGGGCGTCAGGCGCTCCGCGGTGACCTTCAGGGTCTTTTCGATGACCTTGGTGGCGAGGCCCGGCAGCACGGTGGAGACGACGCCGATCTTGCGGATGACGATAGGGCGCGACCCGCACCAGCGGGCGCGGCCGCCGCGGCGGCCGCGAGCGCGGCATCGCGCGCCGCTTCCGCGACCGCGAACGGAATGATCTTGACCGTGGCGATCATCTCGCCCGCGACCACGGGCTTGTAGGCCGGCAAGCGTCGCAAAGGTGATCGACTCGTCGACCTGGTTGAGGCGATCGATCGGCGTCCTTGTCGACCACCAGCACGCCGGCGCTCTCGGCGAACAGATTGGCCCGGCCGGTGAAGGCGCGATCGACGCGCACCCCGCGCCCGCGACCGCCGCGGCGATCTCGGCCGCCGCCGCGTCCTCCGAAACGTCGCCGGGCTCGATCCGCGCCACCACGATCTCGGCGATGCCGGCGGCCTGCAGGGCGGCGATCTCCGGCTTGCCGATCAAGGTGCCCTTCTTCAACACCAGGCCGCTCTGGCGGATCGAATGCACCGCGATGCCGCCCTCGGCCTGCGCCGACCGGCACCGCACCGAACTTCATGCCGCGCCTTCTCCGCGAGACTGTCGCAGCCGGGCCGTGATCTCGCCCATGATCGCGACCGCGATCTCGGACGGCGACACCGCGCCGATGTCGAGCCCGATCGGCGCGTGGATGCGCGCAAGCGCGGCGTCGGACAGGCCCTGCGCCTTGAGCCGCTCGAGGCGGCGCCCGTGGGTCTTCCTCGAGCCGAGCGCGCCGATATAGAAGCAGTCGCGCGCCAGCGCGTGGGTCAGCGCGGGATCGTCGATCTTGGGGTCGTGGGTGAGCGCGACGAAGGCGGTGTAGCGGTCGATGCCGAGCGGCGGCAGCGCCACGTCCGGCCATTCGGCGATCACCTTCACGTCGGGAAAGCGCTCGATCGAGGCAAAGGCGGTGCGCGGATCGACGATGGTCACGTCGTAGCCGAGCAGCTTCGCGATCGGCGCCAGCGCCTGGCTGATATGCACGGCGCCGGTGATGACGAGCTGCGGCGGCGGCACGTGCACGGTGAGGAAGACCTTGCCCTCCGGCGTCTCCTCCATGCCGCTCTTGCCGCTGCGAATGCGCTTTTCGATCAGCGTCCTTGAGCGGATCGCGCGCGACGTCGGCCGCCTTGACCAGCCGCTGCTCGCCGCTCGCCGACGTCGGTGACGACGACGGCGGCACGGCGCGCCGCGCGCTCGGCGTTGAGGGCTTTGAGGATGTCGAGCTTCATGACCGCTGATCCCGCACACTCGGTGCGATCCTCACCCTGCGTGGCGAGGGTCAGAGGACCGACCGAGTACGCTGCGCCTGCATACTCGTAATCTCCGCTCCACCCTAATCCACCTTCTCCACAAAAACCCGGATGGTGCCGCCGCAGGAGAGCCCGACCTTCCAGGCGGTCTCGTCGGCGACGCCGAATTCGAGCGTCTTGGGCTTGCCGCTCTCGATCACGTCGAGGGCTTCCGGTCACCACCGCGCCCTCGACGCAGCCGCCCGAGACCGAGCCCAGGAAATTGCCCTCGTCGTCGATCACCAGATTCGAGCCGACCGGCCGCGGCGCCGAGCCCCAGGTCTCGACCACGGTCGCGAGCGCCACCCCGCGCCCGGCCTTGCGCCAGTCCTCTGCCGCTTTGAGAATGTCTTCGTCGCGCGCGAACATGATGAAACCTCCGCTGTCTAAACCATCATCCGATAACGGATCGAGGCCGCCATTCGCCGCTAAATATGGTCATGCCACCTTGTCCAGCCAAGCCTTCGGGTCGCCGGCCCGCGCGCCGGTCGCGGACAGCGCGCGCACCAGTTCGGCCATCGGACTCCAGGTTGTGGATCGGCCGCAATTCGTCGACATGCGGCACCATGGTGCGGATGCCCTTGGCCTTGGCCTCGAAGCCCGAAAAGCGCAGCAGCGGATTGAGCCAGATCAGCCGCCGGCAGGAGCGGTGCAGCCGGTCGATCTCGAACGCCAGCCGGTCGTCGGGATCGCGCTCGAGGCCATCGGTGATGAGCAGCACGATCGCGCCCTGGGTGAGCACGCGCCGCGCCCACAGCTTGTTGAAGGCATGCAGCGAGGTCGCGATGCGCGTGCCGCCCGACCAGTCGGCGACATTCGCCGAGCACGCGGCCAGCGCCTCGTCCGGGTCGCTGGCCTTGAGCGCGCGGGTGACGTTGGTGAGCCGCGTGCCGAACAGGAACGTGTGCACGCGCTTGCGCGCATCGGTCACGGCGTGGAGGAAATGCAGGAACAGCCGGGTGTACTGGCTCATCGAGCCGGAAATATCGAGCAGCGCCACGATCGGCGGCGACTTGGTGCGTGGGCCCGAGATATTTGAGATCGATGACCGCGCCGCCGGCCTTCAGGCTTGCGCGCAGGGTGCGGCGCATATCGATGCGATGACCGTGACGGTGCGGGCGCAAGGCGCCGCGTCTTCACCTCGTCGAGCGACAGCACCAGGCGCTTGATCGCGTCCTTGGCGGCCGCGATCTCGGCCGCCGTCATCTGCGCGAAGTCCTTCTTCTGCAGCACCTCGCGGTCCGACACGGTGAGGCGCGCGTCGACCTCGAGCTCCGGCGGCTTGCGCTCGCCCTCGCCGAGGTTCGAGAACAGCGCCTCCTGCACGCGCTGCGGCGCCCGGCGGCGGCTTCTCGTCCTCGCGCGGCGGCGCCTGCGGCAGCATCGCCGCCAGCAGCTTGTCGAGCGTAGCCGCGCCGGCGAAAGAAGATGCGGAACGCCTGGTCGAACAGCAGCGGTGTGCTCGTGGCGCTTCACGAACACCGCGTGCAGCGTCCAGTAGAAATCGTCCCGCGTGCCGACGCCGGCTGCTTCGACCGCGGCCAGCGCATCGAGCACCGAGCCGGGACCGACCGGAATGCCGGCCGCGCGCAATGCGCGGGCGAAGTAGAACGATGTTTTCGGCGAGGCGGCCGGTCTCTTGCGCCATCACATCAACTTTCAATCCGTCACCCTGAGGCGCCCGAGCGAAGCGAGGTCATCGCAAGTCGGCTATAGCCGACTTGCGCACTTGAAGTCCGATTCCGGGCAAGCCCCAGATCGGTGGGCGACGGCCCCAATCCTAGCGAGTTGGCGGCTTTCGGGCTGTCATCCTCGAGGCTCGCTTCGCTCGCACCTCAGGATGACGGTCGAAACCACGACTCGCTTCCTACTCCGCCGCCCTGAGCTCCGCGCGCACCTCGTCGATCAGTTCCTTCGCCCTGGTTGCCCTCGATGCCGGGCGATGTCGTCCTGATACTTGAGCAGCACGCCGAGCGTGTCGGAGACGGTCGCCGGATCGAGCGCGACCACGTCGAGCTCGGCGAGCGCCGATGCCCAGTCGAGCGTCTCGGCGACACCAGGCGCCTGAACAGGTCCTCCTTGCGCAGCGCCTGCACGAAATGCGACGACCTGCTGCGACAGCGCCTTGCCGATGCCCGGCACCTTCGCGCGCACGATCTGCAATTCGCGCGCGGCAGTCGGATAGCCGACCCAGTGATAGAGGCAGCGGCGCTTGAGCGCGTCGTGGATTTCGCGGGTGCGGTTCGAGGTGATGACCACGATCGGCGGATGCTCGGTCTTCACGGTGCCGAGCTCCGGGATGGTCACCTGGAAGTCCGCGAGCACCTCCAGGAGAAACGCCTCGAACGCCTCGTCGGCGCGGTCGAGCTCGTCGATCAGCAGCACCGGCGCTCCCGCCGGATCCGGCTCGAGCGCCTGCAGCAGCGGGCGCTTGATCAGAAAGCGCTCGGAGAACACGTCGTGCTCGAGCCGCTCGCGGTCGTGCGCTGCCTTCGGCCTCGGCGACGCGGATCGCGATCATCTGCGCGGCATAGTTCCACTCGTAGACCGCGGCCGCGACGTCGAGGCCCTCGTAGCATTGCAGGCGGATGAGGCGGCGCCCGAGCGTCGACGAGAGCACCTTGGCGATCTCGGTCTTGCCGACGCCGGCCTCGCCCTCGAGGAACAGCGGGCGGCCCATCTTGAGCGCGAGGAAGAGCACGGTCGCGAGCGAGCGGTCGGCGAGATAATCGGCCGACGCCGAGCAGGTCGAGCGTGGCGTCGATCGATGGGGGCAGAGAACGGGGCGCCGGCGTCGGGTCCATGGAGCCGAGCTTATAGCCCGTCATCGGCGGGCTTGTCTTGCCAAGAACGCAGACGTGCTCCGCGCGTTGGCGCCGATAGGTTGCTAACGCAACCCGCGATGCCGAGGCGCTACCCCACCGCCGCCGCGACCGCCCGGCGCGCCAGCACGCCGACCAGATGGGCGCGGTATTCGGCGCTGCCGTGGATGTCGCTCGCCATGCCGTCGGCCGGCATGGTCATGCCTTCGAGCGATTTCGGCGCCGAAGCGCTTCTTGAGCGCCTCCTCGAACGTCGGCACGCGGAACACGCCGCTCGGCGCCGGCGCCGGTCACCGCCACGCGGATCTCCGAGCCGCGCTTCGACACGAACACGCCGACCAGCGCATAGCGCGAGGCCGGGTTCGGGAATTTCACGTAGGCCGCCTTGTTGACCTTCGGGAACTGCACCTTGGTGATGATCTCGTCGGGCTCGAGCGCGGTCTCGAACAGGCCCTTGAAGAACTCGTCGGCGTGGATGCGCCGCTTGTTGGTGATGATGGTGGCGCCGAGCCCGAGCACGCCGGCCGGATAATCCGCGTTCGGGTCGTTGTTGGCGATCGAGCCGCCGATCGTGCCGCGATGGCGCACCGCGGGATCGCCGATCTTGCCGGCGAGATCGGCCAAGCGCCGGAATGTTCTCCTTCACCACCGGCGAGGTCGCGACCTCGACGTGAGGCGTCATCGCGCCGATGATGAGCGAGCGGCCGGTCATCTCGATGCCGGTCAAGCCCTCGACCTTCGACAGGTCGACGATGTGCTTGGGCCCGGCAAGGCGCAGCTTCATGGTGGGGATCAGCGTATGCCCGCCGGCGAGGAGCTTTGCCTCCTCCTGCTTGGCCAGCAGGCTCGCGGCCTGGCGCACGGTCGTCGGGCGGTGCTGGGTGAATGCGTACATCGTGGTTGCTCCTATGCCGCTTGGCGTCTGTTGTTGGCCTTCTGCAATGCCTGCCATACCGTCTGCGCGGTCGCCGGCATCGCCAAATCCTCGGTGCCGATCGCATCGGTGATGGCGTTGATGACCGCGACCGGCGCCGCGATCGCGCCCGCCTCGCCGCAGCCCTTGATGCCGAGCGGATTCGACGGGCGATTTCGTCGTGGTCATGTCGACCTTGAGCGTGGGCAGATCGTGCGCGCGCGGCATGCAGTAATCCATGAGCGAGCCGGTGACGAGCTGGCCATCCTTGTCGTAGACCGCGCCTTCGAGCAGCGCCTGGCCGACGCCCTGCGCGATGCCGCCATGCACCTGGCCCTCGACGATCATCGGATTGATGACGGTGCCGAAATCGTCGACCGCGGTCCATGCGACGATCTCGCTCGTCGCCGGTCTGCGGATCGACCTCGACCTCGCAGATGTGGCAGCCGGCCGGGAAGGTGAAGTTGATCGGGATCGTAGAACGCGCCCTCCTTCAGTCCCGGCTCCAGCTCTGCGCCGGCGAACTTGTGGGCGATATAGGCGTTGAGCGCGACGTCGCCCCAGGCCGCCGACTTGTCGGTGCCGGCCACCGTGAACTTGCCGTCCTTGAACACGATGTCGCCTTCGGCCGCTTCCATGCAGGTGCGCGGCGACCTTCTTCGCCTTGGCCTCGATCTTGTCGAGCGCCTTCACGATCGCGGAGATGCCGACCGCGCCCGAGCGCGAGCCGTAGGTGCCCATGCCGAACTGCACCTTGTCGGTGTCGCCATGCACGATGCTGACATTGTCGATCGGGATGCCGAGCCGCTCGGACGACGACCTGCGCGAACGTGGTCTCGTGACCCTGGCCGTGCTGGTGGCAGCCGGTGAGGACTTCGACCGAGCCGGTCGGATTGACCCGCACCTCGGCCGATTCCCACAGCCCGACGCCCGCAGCCGAGCGAGCCGACCGCCTGGCTCGGCGCAATCCCGCAGGCCTCGATGTAGGTCGAGAAGCCGACGCCGCGCAGCTTGCCGTGGCGCGCGGATTCGCGCTTGCGCTTGCCGAAGCCGCTGTAGTCGGCGATCTCCAGCGCCTTCTTGAGCGAGGCGTGATAGTCGCCGGCGTCGTAGTTCATGATCACCGGCGTCTGGTGCGGGAACGTCTTGATGAAGTTCTTCTTGCGCAGATCGGCGGGATCGATGCCCATCTCGCGCGCGCCGACCTCGATCAGCCGCTCGACCACGAAGGTCGCCTCCGGCCGGCCGGCGCCGCGATAGGCGTCGACCGGCACGGTGTTGGTATAGACCGCGTCGACCTCGCAATAGATCGCCGGGATGTCGTACTGGCCGGACAGCAGCGTGCCGTAGAGATAGGTCGGCACCGACGACGAGAACGTCGACATGTAGGCGCCGAGATTGGCGATGGTCTTGACGCGCAGGCCCGTGATCTTGCCGTCGGCGTCGAACGCCATCTCGGCATGGGTGACATGGTCGCGGCCATGCGCGTCGGTGAGGAACGCCTCCGAGCGGTCCGACACCCATTTCACCGGCCGGCCGACTCTGCGCGCCGCCCACAGGCAAACGACCTCTTCCGGATAGATGAAGATCTTGGAGCCGAAGCCGCCGCCCACATCCGGCGCGATCACGCGCAGCTTGTGCTCGGGCGCCATGCCGACGAAGGCGGAAATGACCAGGCGCGCGACATGCGGGTTCTGCGTGGTGTTCCAGAGCGTGAGGCCGTCGGTGCCGGCATCGTATTCGCCGATCGCCGCGCGCGGCTCGATCGCGTTGGGCACCAGGCGGTTGTTGATGAAGTCGAGCCTGGTGACGTGCTTGGCCGCCTTGAACGCGGCCTCGACGGCCTTCTGCGTCGCCGAGGTGCCACTGATAGATGGTGTTGCGCGGCGCGACCTCGTGGATTTGCGGCGCGCCCTGCGCCTGCGCCTTGGCGGGATCGGTCACCGCGGGCAGCACCTCGTAGTCGACGCTGACCTTCTCGGCGGCGTCCTTGGCCTGCGCCAGCGTCTCGGCGACGACGACGGCGACCGCATCGCCGACATGGTTGGCCTTGCCGTGCGCGAGCGCCGGGTGCGGCGCCATCTTCATCTGCGTGCCGTCCTTGGACGTGATCATCCAGCCGCAGATGAGATTGCCGATCTTGTCGCCGGCAAGCTCGGCGCCGGTGAGCACCGCGAGCACGCCCGGCATTGTCGCCGCGGCCGTGCAGTCGATCGCCTTGATCCTGGCGTGGGCGTGGGGCAGAGCGCAGGAAATAGGCGTAGGCACTGCCCCGGACGGTTCGACGTCGTCGGTGTAGTGACCCTTGCCGGTGATGAAGCGTTGGTCCTCTTTGCGGCGCACCGCCGCACCGATCCCGGTTGCGCTCATGGCGGTCTCCTCCCTGGATGACGCCCTTCGCTCAGTTTTCTCGTTACGTTGTCGGTTGACTTGTCCTTTGCCCATTGCCTTGGCGCCGGCCGCGATCGCCTTGACGATGTTGTGGTAGCCGGTGCAGCGGCAGAGATTGCCTTCGAGCTCGTGGCGAATGGTGTGGTCGTCGAGGTCGTTGCCCTTGCGGTTCACCATATCGACCGGCGGTCATGATCATGCCGGGCGTGCAATAGCCGCATTGCAGCCCGTGGTGCTCGCGGAAGGCCTCCTGCATCGGGATGCAGCGGTCCGCTCGGCTCGGCCAGGCCCTCGATGGTGAGTGACGTTGGCGCCCTCGAGCTGCCAGGCGAACACAGTGCAGGCTTTGACCGCCTTGCCGTCGACGTGGACCACGCAGGCACCGCATTGCGAGGTGTCGCAGCCCACATGGGTGCCGGTGAGCCGCAGGTTCTCGCGCAGGTATTGCACCAGAAGGGTGCGCGGATCGACGTCACCGGTGACGGCTTTGCCGTTCACCGTCAATGCGACGGCGGACATGGCTTTCCTCCTCGAGATCCGGCCAAAGGCCTTGTTTTTCGCACCGACGGGCGAGGCCGACGGCCGAATCGGGTCAAAATCGGGTCGATTTTGCCCCGGTGCGTGGCTTGGAACAAGTCGACTCTGAACCGCCGGCGCAGCGGCGGGTCAAGGCGTACTTGGCGATTAGAAGCGCCTGATCGCAGACCCGTCATCCGGCTTGCGCCACCGCCGCGGCGAACTTGACGAAGAAATCGTCGGCGGTCTTCTTCGCCGCGCTGTTGATGAGGCGCTGGCCGAGCTGGGCGAGCTTGCCGCCGATCTGCGCCTCCACGTCATAGGTGAGCAGCGTGCCGCCATCCTTGTCGGAGAGCGACACCTTGGCGCCGCCTTTGGCAAAGCCTGCGACGCCGCCCTCCCCTTCGCCGGAAATGCGATAGCTGTTCGGCGGATCGAGATCGGTGAGCCTGACCTTGCCCTTCCAGCGCGCCTTGACCGGTCCGACCTTGACCGTGGCAATGGCCTGAAATTCGTTGTCCCCGATCCGGTCGAGCTGCTCGCTGCCCGGGATGCAGCTCTTGAGCACCTCGGGATCGTTGAGCTTCGCCCACACCACCTGGCGGGCGGCGGGAAGCTGAACCTGCCCATTCATCGTCATCGCCATCGGTCGTTCTCCATCTTCGGTATCGATCGCGTCATGGCCAACGCTTGGCGCCGCAGACAAGTCCAAGCCGTCTGCGCAAGCGTGACTGCGGGCCGGGCATGACGAATGAGCTATGCCGGGAGTTATAAGGCGTTGGCTGGCGATCGGGAAAGGCCTTTCGTCGAGGCCCTGCACTGCAAGCCCATTGGGTGGCCTTGTGGGCCCTTGCACGCGAGCGCCATTGGGCGTTGGCGGCCGCCGTGCGGACGGCTAAAGCTGTCCGGCGGCGCATCGCCATGACCAGCCCTGCAGTCCAATCGTCACTGCTGACCCCGCTGATTTCGAGCGCGGCCATGCGCGCCATCCTCGACGATCGCGCGCGCGTGCAACGCATGCTCGATTTCGAGGTCGCGCTCGCGCGCGCGGAAGCGGCGGTCGGCATCGTGCCGGCGCTCGCCGTCGACCGGATCGCCGAGGCCGCCCGCGCCGAACGCTACGACCTCCGGCGCTCGGCGAAGCGGCCGTGGCCGCCGGCAATATCGCCATCCCGCTGATCAACGCGCTGACCGCCGAGGTCGCCAAGACCGATGCGACCGCGGCCGGCTACGTGCATTGGGGAGCAACAAGCCAGGACGTCATCGACAGCGCGCTCGTGCTCGACCTGCGCGCCGCGATCGACGCCCTGATCGCCGACCTCGACCGCGCCATCGAAGGGTTCACCACGCTCGCCGGGCGTCATCGCCGCACCGCCACCGTCGCCCGCACCTGGATGCAGCACGCCGTGCCCATGCCGTTCGGGCTCAAGCTTGCCGGCTACGCGGCGGCGCTGGCGCGTTCGCGCGAGCGGCTGCAACGGCTGCGACACGAGGCGCTGGTGCTGCAATTCGGCGGCGCGGCCGGCACGCTCGCCGCGCTCGGCGATCGCGGCCTCGATGTCGCGGAGCGGCTGGCCGCATTGCTCGATCTGCCGCTTCCGGAGGCGCCCTGGCACAGCCACCGCGACCGGCTGGCCGAGGTCGCATCGGCGTTTGCGATCCTCACCGGCACCTGCGGCAAGATCGCGCGTGATGTTTCGCTCCTGATGCAGACCGAGGTGGCGGAAGCGTTCCGAGCCGGCAGCGCCTGGACGCGGCGGCTCCTCGACCATGCCGCACAAGCGCAATCCCACCGCCGCGGCGACCGCGCTGGCGGCGGCGACGATCGCGCCCAATCTGCTCGCGACCATCTGCGCCGCGCAAGTGCAGGAGCACGAGCGCGCGCTCGGCGGCTGGCAGGCGGAATGGCCGACCTTCCCCGCCCTCGCGCTCGTCACCTCCGGCGCCGCTCGCTGCCATCGTCGACATTGCGCAAGGACTCGACGTCGATAGTGAGCGCATGGGCGTCAACCTCTCCGCGACGCAGGGACGCATCATGGCCGAGGCGGTATCGTTTGCGCTCGCGTCCAAGCTCGGCAAGCAGGAGGCGCATCGGATCGTCGCGGAAGCGAGCCGCAAGGCCGCCGCCGCCAAGCGCGACCTGCAGGAGGTGATGGCCGAGGATGACCGGGTGAAACAGCGGCTCACGCCCGGCGAGCTTGCCAGGTTGTTCGAACCCATGGCGTATCAAGGCGCCGCGCAAACCTTCATCGACCGCCTCGTCGGTTCGCTACAGGGACGCGGCAAGCGCTAAACAGCAACCTAGATGTCGCGATTCCGAAGTTCGCAAACCCTCGCGGCGCCTCTGATGCGAACTTCGGAATCAAAAGGGACACCAGCAAATCTATCGTTCTAGTGCGGTTTTGGATTTGAAGTTCCTAACCGAGTTTGCGGCTACAATGATAGGAACTTCAAATCCACCGCACTGATGTCCAGAGGGGAAATCATGCCTGTGATCAATGCCGACGGCTGTCCCATCCATGTCGAAGTCGAGGGTCCGGAAGGAGCGCCCGTGCTGATGCTGTCGAATTCGCTCGGCACCACGCTGCAGATGTGGGACCCGCAGGTCGCGTCGTTCACGCAGCACTTTCGGCTCGTGCGCTATGACCGGCGCGGCCACGGCGGATCCGGCTGTCCGAAGGGCCCCTATTCCATGGAACGTCTCGGCCGCGACGTGCTCGCCGTGCTCGACGCACCTGGGCATCGAGAAGACCAACTGGTGCGGTCTTTCCATGGGCGGCATGGTCGGCCAATGGCTCGGCGCCAACGCGCCCGAGCGCATCGAGCGGCTCGTGCTCTCCAATACGTCGAGTTATTTTCCCGACAAGACGGCGTGGAACGACCGTCTCAAGCTCGTACGCGAGAAAGGCGTTCCGGCGTTCGCCGCGCCCAACATGGAGCGCTGGTTCACCAAGGGATTCCGCGAGCGCGCGCCGGACCGGGTCGCATGGTTGCAGGAGATGTTCGCCGCGACGCCGCTCGAAGGCTATATCGCCTGCGGCGAAGCCGTGCGCGACATGGACCAGCGCGACCTCCTGCCGAAGATCAAGGCGCCGACGCTGGTGGTCGCCGGCAGCATGATCCGGCAGACCCCGCCCGAGGCGAACGAGTACATCAAGAACCACATCCCGGGCGCACAGCTCGCCACGCTCGACGCCGCGCACATTTCCAATGTCGAGCAGCCGGAGGCTTACGCGAAAACCGTGCTGGGATTTCTGCGGGCCGGGAAACAGTAGCCGAGTGCGGGGCAGACGACGGACGTGGACGCAAGACGCGGGCCGCGCCATCCGTCCTCTGCCCCTGTCACGGGGAGCGAAACGATGGACGACAACGAGCGCTACCGAAGCGGCGCGGATGCGCGCCGCAAGGTCCTGGGCGCTGCCTGGGTCGATCGCGCCGACGCCAACAAGACCGCCTTCAACGCCGAGTGGCAGGATTTCATCACCCGCTGCGCCTGGGGCGAGGTCTGGACGCGCCCGCATTTCGACGAGCGCACGCGCCGCATCCTGGTGATCGGCACCATGATGGCGATCGGCAGGTGGGAGGAATTCCGCATGCACGTGCGCGCCGCGCTGGTCGAAGGCGGGTTCTCGGCGGACGACCTCAAGGAGATCATCCTGCAGCAGGCGATCTATTGTGGCGTGCCGGTGGGCAATCACGCTTTCCGGGAGGCCGCCGAGGTGCTCGGGCGAGGTTGGCAAGCCTTAGCGCCATCGCCGCGCGCCGGAGCGTCGAGCGTCCAGGCGGCATCGAGGGTCGGGGACGAGTTGATGCCAAGAACGATGATGACGATGCAGCAAGGGATATCGAATTCATCCGCGATGCAAGAGAAGGTGGAGGTGAGCGAGAAGGATGCGTTCAATCCCTGGGAGCAGTGGCGCTGTCACGCCGGCGGCGGGACTGCACACGCGACGCTGTGCTCGGGACGCGTAGCGATTGACTGGCGTTACCGAATCTGGAAGAAAAAGTTCGTGATGCAGGATTGCGTTTGATGCCCGGGCGGGCGACCGCGCCGGGTTTTCATCGTGCGCGGCAAGATGGAGAGAAGAGACAGGCGTGCCGGTATTGTTTTTCATTGTTCCGGCATGGTTTTTCATTGTTATTGCAGACTTGGCGTGACCGCTCGGCGAGCGCCTTGTCCCCGTTCCGCGGGCTTTTTGCGCGGCCGCGACCGCCGCGATCATTGTTAATTCCACTGTTATCTGCCGAGGGCCAGAGTGCCGATGTGACGGGCACTTCCTCGCGTTCAGGTCTCGCGATCATTCGCCGATCAAACGACGGGCGCTCGACGGATTTTTGCGGAAGTGATGCTGACCGAGGGTCAGTCGGCCCGGGCGGAGGGTCATCGTAAACTCCTCGCCGGCTTCGGTCGGCTCCCCTGGTTCATCAGGTTAATCCAGAATATTTAGCGCCCGCAAGTCGTTGACGCCCCTCGCGAGATACAGTATTAAAAAACGTACTCTTTCCTTACTCAAGATGAGCCGACGGCGGCCTCCGAAAACTTTTTGCTTTGCGCGGTGGCCGTGGGGCGTGCTGTCACTCCGATCAAACGGATCAAGAGGCACCGATCAGGCCCGCGCCCGAGGCGAGGAGGATCGCGGGCACCACGACGGCGCGGCGGCGGCGGCGACGATAATTCCGCGGCGCGGAGCGGCGTGGCGCGGACCGGCAGGGGAGAAACGCCCGATATGACCGAGACCGAAGCCGACGCCCGTCGAGGCCGCGTCGTCGACGTCTTGAAACGCGCGCCTTCCAATCTCGAGCGCGACGACCTCTATTACGTTCTCACCAAGAACAACACTGTTCCGGGATTGGCTGCGCGGACGATCTCGAGAAGATAAAACCACAAATCGTGGCCGACCATCAATCCAGACGAGTTCGCGGAGGCCCGGGCGCGGGTCTGGGAATGCGTCCTCCTTTCGCCGTCCTCGATCAGGCCGGAGACTCCGCCCGGGGCGTGCCGCAGCAGGAAGACGGCAATCGCGAGCGCGACTGGAAGGTGCGTCCGTCGTTCGACCCCTGTCTGTGGGAGCGGCGGCGAGGACCGCCTTCGACAGCGTGAGGTGCTGGAGGATCGATCCACGGGGCACCTGGTCGCCAGCGCGGCGGCGCCGCGCGTAGTTCTCGGGCGGAGGCGGCGTGGCGGCGTGATCTCCGTCCACCGTCGATTGCGCCCGCCGCGGTCGTTCGTGCCCAGGGCGCGGCTGAAGCGCTGAGTAGCGTAGGCGGTGCAGACCGGGCGCCTCTCTCAAGATCAAGAGAAGCGCCCGCGCCTCGTTTTGGCTGCTACGGAACAGTCGGTGATCGCTACTGTGATCGCTTCTCGCCGCGCCTGGCGCCCGTGCGCCGCGCTTGACGCCGCTCCATCCCGGCCGTCAACGTCAGCCTCGGCGCTGAGACAGCGTCAGCAGCATGGTTGGCCCGGCGGACCCGCCATCTTCGTTTGCGACCATTGAAATGGAGAACGCGAAACGGCAAAGCTGGTAACGGTGCGGCACCGCCGGATGATCCCAAAGCACAGTGAGCTGCTTCATGATCGGTTTCCTCCCTGTTTTTTGTGCGCCCTCATTTGAGGCACCGCGGCGCGGGAATGTCTATACTCGCGGCTTTCGAAGTTTCAGCGGCACCACGCCGCGCTCGTACGTCGCGAAAGCGCCGCCCGCCGGCGCAGGCGACGTGGCGGCGCGATCGCGGTCGGCGTGGCACCGCCAGCTGCGGGGCGGAGTCCCGGAAAACACTGCTCACTTACCGGTTTTAACCCAGCGGACGCGCCAGCGTTCGCACCGCAGCCCTTGGAGGCTCTGTCGTGCCGAGCCATTACCCTTACCCGCCGCCGCGCCGCCCGAAACTCGTGCGGCGTCGTGCCGGTCTGCTTGCGGAAGAAGCGCGCGAAGTGAGAGGGATCGGAGAATGCGAGATCGTAGGCGATCTCGTGGATCGGCTGGCTGGTGAACACGAGCTGACGCTTGGCCTCGGTGAGCACGCGCTGGCGGATGAGATGGCCGGCGGTGACGCCGGTCGCGCGCTTGACGTGATCATTGAGACGATCGACCGTCATGGCGAGCTTGTCGGCATAGAACGCGAGCTGCCGCTCCTTCTGGAAGTGCTCCTCGACCAGCTTGCGCAATGCGTCGACGGTCGCACCGGTCGGTTCGAGCGCGATCGCATCCGTCCCGGCGCGCGCCCGGCCGGCCGCGAGCCGCGCCACCTCGACCGCGATCAGCGCGAGCAGGCCGCGCATCGCGATGCGGAAGCCGGCACGCGCCAGAAAGCGCTCCTCGTGCAGTTCGACGGCGCGCTGCGCAGAGCCGCTCGCCGTCGGCCTCGCCGAGCGGCACGACCGGTTCGCCGGCAAGCGCCTTGAGGCGCGCAAGCGCTTCGCCGCGGCGATCGCCCATGCGCCTCGGCGACATCCTCGGTGAAGCTCATCACCCAGCCGTCGGTCGACGGCGGGCTGGAAGCGGAAGCCATGCGCGATCGTCGCGGGCACCAGGATCGCGCAGGGCGCCTCGAAGGCGATGCTGGCGGCCTCGAAGGTCATCTCGCCGCCGCCGCGCTCGATCAACAGGATCTGGAACAGGTTGCGGTGGCGATGGGCGCGGATCGTCCAGTCGTGGATCGAGGAGCGCGACGCGATGGTCTCGATATGAATGAAGTCGAATGCCTGGTCGTCCGGCGGATCGCCGTAGAGATGAAACAACGGGAGCGCGGCGGTGGCCATGCGAAATCATAGGCCACCTCGGGCGCGGAGAAAACGCGTCGAGCTCCGTTGCCGGGCGTCATGCACACAACAGGCGGCCCGCGGAAGGCGGGGCGCCGCTGCACGACAACGACCCGTGGCAAAGAAGTTACGCCGAGCGTGGTGTCTAGCGGTTCATGCCGCCCTGGCCACCCTCACGGCCGCCCTGATGACTCGCCGCCCTGGCCGGGCTGCTGACCCGGCTTCTGCTGGCCGCCGCCCTGCTGCTGCTGACCGGGCTGCTGCCCGCCGCCGCCGTGCTGTTCGCCCGGACGCGGATTGTTCTGCTGCTGCTGGTCGGGCTTCTGCTGGTTCGGATTGGTCATGCTTGCTCCTCGCGGATTAAACGCCCCTGCTAAACCAACGCAAGGAACCCGATTAGGTTGCGCGGCGAGCAAGTTCCATCCTGCGCTCATTGCATGCAGGATTCGACGTCGATATCGCAGCCGATTGTTGTCGAAATTCAATCACCCCGCGGCGTCACACGCGTTTGTAGGCGCGGTCGTGATAGACCAGCGCCGGGCCGCTCGGCCCGACGCGCACCGTTTCGACCGCGCCGAAGAACACGTTGTGGCTCGCGACCGACCTGCACCTCGATGATGCGGCAGTCGAACGCGATCACGGCCGAAGCGAGCACGGGACTGCCGGTCGACAGCGTCAGTCCATTCTCCGCTGGTGAAGCGATCGCTGCCCGAGACGCCGGTGCGGCCGGCGAATATGTCGGCGATCTCCGCTCCGCCGTCGCCGAGCGTGTTGACGCAGAACACGCCGTTCTCGACCACGGCCGGATTGGTCTGGCTGCGGCGGTTGAGGCACATGAGCAGCGTGGGCGGCGCGTCCGAGACCGAGCAGACCGCGGTTGCGGTGGCTCCGGCCTTGCCGCCCGGGCCGGCGGTGGTGATGACATGGACGGCAGCGCCGAGCCGGCTCATCGCCTCGCGGAAGGCGCCGGGCTCGACCGTGCGCACGACCTCGGGCCCGACCGCCGTGAAGGCGCCGTCCATGGCGTCGTCGGGACGTTGGTCGATCCAGCTCATGCGGCTTACTCCGCCGCGCGCTTGACGCCGGCGCACGCCCGGATAGGCGACATCATCCGGGTCGAGCCAGGCGCCATCGCGCCAGCCGTTCTCGTCGTAGTCGGACAGGCACTGCTCGGCGAGCGCGATCATGCCGTCGAGCGTGCCGGTGGCGCGCGCGTTCCACATCGCCTGGATGCGGATGTCCTCGTGGTTGCCGGCGTAGTTCATCTCGTAGAGCTCGTGGCGGCCGCCGAACTCGGTGCCGATCGCGTCCCACAGCAGCTTCATCACCTTGATGCGCTCCTTGTAGCCGATGCCGTGCGAGCCGCGCACATATTTGCGCGAGATACTTGTCGATCGCCGGATTCTTGAAGTCCTTGGCCGACGACGGCAGGTAGATCAGCGCCGAGGCGATGATCTTCTCCACGATCTCCTTGACGCGGCCGTAGGCGTCGCCCGCGAACACGCGATAGCTCGAGCCCGACTGCGCGTTCGGGCAGCACGGCGCCGTCGACCCACGGCGTCGGATTCGTCGCCATGGCGTCGGTCAGCGCCCAGAACAGGTTGCGCCAGGCGATGACCTCGCCCAGCATCGCCTGGTTGCCGCGGAACTCGTCGGCGCCGGTCGTGCGCAGCGCCTTGGCGATGATGCCGACCAGAAAGTCGAGCTTGACCGCGAGCCGCGTGCAGCCCTGGAACTGGTAGCCGGCGAGGAAGCCCGACTGCGGGAAGAAGATCTTGAGCTTCTCGAGATCGCGGTGCAGCAGCACGTCCTCCCACGGGATCGAACGCATTGTCGAACACGAAGATGGCGTCGTTCTCGTCGAAGCGCGAGGACAGCGGATAGTCGAACGGCGTGCCCATCACGCTCGCCATCATCTCGTAGGAGGTGCGGCAGAACAGCTTCACGCCCGGCGCGTTCATCGGCGCGATGAACATCACCGCGAGATCGGTGTCGTGGGTCGGCACCGCCGCGTTCTGGCCGAGGAAGTTGTAATGCGTGAGCGCGGACGAGGTCGCCACCACCTTGGCGCCGGACACATAGATGCCGGCGTCGGTCTCCTTCTGGATGGTGATGAACACGTCCTTGACCTGGTCGGCGGCCTTGGCGCGGTCGACCGGCGGATTGACGATGGCGTGGTTCATGAACAGCACGTGCTCCTGCGCGCGCCGGTACCAGGCCTTGGCGTTGCCGGAGAACTTTCCATAGAACTGGTGGTTGGCCCCGAGCGTGTTCATCAGCGAGGCCTTGTAGTCGGGCGAGCGGCCCATCCAGCCGTAGGACATGCGCGCCCAGTGCGGCGATGGCGTCGCGCTGCGCGATCAGTTCCTCGCGCGAGCGCGCGACGCGGAAGAACTTGTGGGTGAAGCCGCCCGAGCCGGTGTCGGTCGGCGAGGTCAGCACGTCCTTGGTCTTGGCGTCGTGCAGCGCGTCGTAGAGCCGCGCGATCGAGCGCGCGGCGTTGCGGAACGCCGGATGCGTGGTGACGTCGTCGACGCGCTCGCCGTAGATGTAGACCTCGCGGCCGTCGCGCAGGCTGGCGAGATATTCCGCGCCGGTGAACGGCCGCCCCTTCGCGCCGATCGCGTCCTCGGACTTCGTGGCGCTCATGGGGAACAGGCTCCTTGCAACATCGCGGCAGCAAGGCACTCACCGGGGCAGGTGTCAATGCGTCCACCAAGCTGGCGTTCGCCGAAGATCAGCCGCATGCGCGCGAAGCACTCCATCGCATTCGAGCGTCGCGAGCAGCTACAACCGGCAAGAGTAGCTAGGGCGCGCGAACCGTTCGCCACCTGTTGCGAAGCACGCATTGATCGACCATTTGCGTAGCGGCGATCAGAAGCTATCGCGAGCTTTCGACGCCCGTCACGTATCACGCGATGGCCGTGTCGACGGAACGTGGACACGCGACATTTCCGGTATAGTTCTTCCGGCGTGAGCGGGCAGTCTGCGCCTGCGCTCGCGGTGCGAGTCGCATGCCATCCGGGCTGGGCAAAGTCAGGAATAAGAACAGCGTCGCGCACAAGGCGGGCAGCAAGCGGTCGCATGACACTCCCCGAAATGATCCGCCGATAGTAGTATACCTGTGGTTGTTTAGCGACCTGGTCGCATGATCTTCCCACCGTGGCCGCTGTCGGCGACATCGTCGCGGAACGGCTGCGTCAGGAGCCGGTCCACACGCAGCTCGCGTGGATTGCGAAAGATCGGCAGTCCGATGGTCATGCCTTGGTGGCCGGCCGCGGGCGCGGCGCGGTAGGTTCCGAACAGGCGGTCCCACCACGGCAGATTGAAGCCGAAATTGCTGTCGGTCTCGTTGCGCAGAATGGAATGATGCACCCGGTGCATGTCGGGCGTCACGACGACGAGGCGCAACACGCGGTCGAGCGCGGCCGGCATCGACACGTTGGCATGATTGAACATCGCAGGTGGCGTTGAGCACGACCTCGAACAGCAGCACCGCAACCGCTGGAATGCCGAACGCGATCACGGTGGCGATCTTGATCAACAATGAAATGAGGATCTCGAACGGATGGAAGCGCACGCCGGTGGTGACGTCGATGTCGAGATCGGCATGATGCATGCGGTGCAGCCGCCACAGCACCGGCACCTTGTGGAAGACAACGTGCTGCCCATAGATGACGAGATCGAGGATCAGAAAGCCCAGCACCGCGGCAAGCGAGAGCGGCAGTGCGGCGAGATGGAACGAGTCCCCATCCACGCCCGGCCGCGAACAGCGCGGCGCCTACCGCCGCGGTCGGAACGAGGACGCGCACCGCGAGCACATCGACGATGAGAATGCCGAGATTGTTCGTCCAGCGCGGCGCGCGGCCGACCGCCCACGCGCGGCGCGGGGCCAGGAACTCCCACCCGGCCATGGCCGCGAAGACGAGGGCAAAGCTGCATATGCAGATCAAGAACTCGCTGTCCATGGACGTCGACCGATTCAACATATTCAAGCGCAGGCCGCGCGGCCTCCCCGGTTATCGCCCGAGCGCACCTGAAAACCTAGCCTGGGGCCTGACCAAATGCCGCGGACGACCCGTCATGCAATCCCGCCGAATGCCCGGATCGGGAGCAGGATCAGGATCGATGCGGCCCAGCGCACAGCACAGAAACGGCCCATTTTCGTCTTTGACTCACCTGTCGGCTGCTCAAGGCCGGACGGAACCGGGTTCCGGGCGGCGCCGGGCGGCGCGGCGTCCTGTCCCACAAGGCACTGCCGAGTGGGGTCGCCGCCCGTTGCTGGTCTCGCGGCCCCCTGCTGGAGCTTCATCGCTTGCCGGATAGCGGGGACGAGATCGAGAGGGGGCGCGCGGGTATGGAAGTCTTCACCCAGCAGCTCATCAACGGCATCACGCTCGGCTCGATCTACGGCCTCATCGCCATCGGCTACACGATGGTGTTCGGCATCATCGGCATGGTGAATTTCGCCCATGGCGACGTGTTCATGGTGTCGGCTTTCATCGCGCTGATCGCCTTGCTCGTTCTCACCGACCTGGCTCGGCATCGGCCTCGGTCGTGCTCGCGCTGCTGATCGTGCTGATCGTCGCCATGCTGCTGACCTCGCTCGTCAACTGGACGATCGAGCGCGTCGCCTACCGGCCGCTGCGCGGCTCGTTCCGACTTGCGCCGCTGATCTCGGCGATCGGCATGTCGATCTTCCTGTCGAATTTCGTGCAGGTCGCGCAGGGCCCGCGCAACAAGTCGATCCCGCCGATGTTCAACGAGGTGATCGTGCTGATGTCGAGCAGCGACGGCTACGACGTGTCCGTGTCCTACAAGCAGCTCGTGGTCTGGGTGGTGACGGCGGCGCTGCTGGTGGCGTTCTGGTTCGTGGTGACGCAAGACCGCGCTCGGGCGGGCGCAACGCGCCTGCGAGCAGGACCAGAAGATGGCGGCGCTGCTCGGCATCGACGTCGACCGCACCATCTCGATCACCTTCGTGATCGCGGCCGCGCTCGCCGCGGTCGCCGGCACCATGTATCTCGTCTATTACGGCGTGGTGAGCTTCGCCGACGGGTTCGTGCCCGGCGTGAAGGCGTTCACCGCCGCGGTGCTCGGCGGCATCGGCTCGCTGCCGGGCGCGGTGCTCGGCGGCCTGCTGATCGGCCTGATCGAGACGCTGTGGTCGGCCTACTTCTCCACCGACTACAAGGACGTCGCCGCCTTCTCGATTCTCGCCATCACCATGATCTTCCTGCCGCAGGGCATCCTGGGCCGGCCGGACGTGGAGAAGGTGTGAGATGGCGCACGAGGCGTCCCGTCCGCCTCGCGCGTCGACCTCGTTCGCGCGCTGCGCGAGGCTGCGCTCACCGCGCCTGATCGCGTTCGGCATGTTCCTGCCGCTGATCGGGTTCAACACCGTCCAGAACATCCGCAACGAGCTCGTGCTCGAGACCCGCTGGCCGCTGCTGCTCAGCGCTGGTCGCGATCATCACCGTCGGGCGCTTCCTCCATGCGCTCCTGATCGCGCCCTGGCTGCGCGCGCGCCATGCGGCCGCGGCAGCAGCACGGCGCGACGCGCGGCCTGGCGCGCGCGCTTGCGACGCTGGCTGATCCCGTTCACGCTCGGCTTCGCGTCGTCTATCCGCCGCTGGCGCTGCTGGTTGTCGGCGTTCAAGGCGCGGTGAAGTGGATCGACAATTTCGGCGTCCAGATTCTGATCTACGTCATGCTGGGCTGGGGCCTCAATATCGTGGTCGGGCCTCGCCGGCCTGCTCGATCTCGGCTATGTCGCCTTCTACGCCGTCGGCGCCTACTCCTACGCGCTGCTCGCAAAGACCTTCGGCTTGTCGTTCTGGCTGCTGCTGCCGCTCGCCGGCTGCCTCGCGGCGTTCTGGGGCATCCTGCTCGGCTTTCCGGTGCTGCGGCTGCGCGGCGACTATCTCGCCATCGTCACGCTCGCCTTCGGCGAGATCATCCGCCTCGTCCTGATCAACTGGGTGCCGGTGACCAACGGCTATGCCGGCATCAGCGGCATCCCGCGGCCCGACCTTCTTCGGCATTCCGTTCAACGCCTCCGACGAAGGGTTCGCCGCCCGCTTCGGGCTCGAATTCAGCCCGATCTACCGCACCATCTTTCTCTACTACGTGATCCTCGCGCTGGCGCTGGTCACCGCCGCCATCACCTTGCGGCTGCGCCGGCTTGCCGATCGGACGCGCCTGGGAAGCGCTGCGCGAGGACGAGATCGCCTGCCGCTCGCTCGGCATCAACACCACCAATACCAAGCTCACCGCCTTCGCCATGGGCGCGATGTTCGCCGGCTTTGCCGGTTCGTTCTTCGCCGCACGGCAGGGGTTCATCTCGCCCGAAAGCTTCACCTTCATGGAATCCGCGGTGATCGTCGCCATCGTCGTGCTCGGCGGCATGGGCAGCCTGCTGGGCGTCGCGATCGCCGCCGTCATCATGATCGGCGGCACCGAGATCATGCGCGAGCTCGATTTTCTCAAGCTCGTGTTCGGCAACGATTTCGACCCGACCCAATACCGCATGCTGCTGTTCGGCTTCGCCATGGTGCTGATCATGGTCTGGAAGCCGCGCGGGCTGATCGCGCACGCGCGAGCCCTCGGCTCTGCTCAGCGACTATCCCGGCGCTGCGACCGCCCGCTTCGGCCGCGGACGGACCTGGCGGAGCCTCCGCTCGCGCGCGAGCACCGCCCATGAGCGCGATCGCCCGCGACGGCAGCGCTCACGGCTGCACGCACCGAACCTTGCCACGCTGCCCCGGGCCCCGCTCCCATCCTGCGGGTCGAGCACCTCAGCATGCGCTTCGGCGGGCTCGTCGCCATCAACGATCTCTCGTTCATCGCCGGCCGCGGCGACATCACCGCGCTGATCGGACCGAACGGCGCCGGCAAGACCACCGTGTTCAACTGCATCACCGGCTTCTACAAGCCGACCGAGGGACGCATCGCGCTGCAATTCGGCGACCCCGCGCGTATGGGATGAGCTCGAGGCGCTGACCGACCGCGGCACGCGCAGCGCCGCGCGCGGCGACGGCATCGCTGTTCCTGCTCGAGCGCATGCCCGACTATCTGGTGACGCAGAAGGCGCGCGTCGCGCGCACGTTCCAGAACATCCGCCTGTTCCAGGGCATGACCGTGCTGGAGAATCTGCTGGTCGCCCAGCACAATCCGCTGATGCGCGCGTCCGGCTTTACCGTGCTCGGCGCGCTCGGGCTGCGCTCCTACGCGCGGGCGGAACGGGCGGCGATCGACAAGGCGCGCTACTGGCTCGACAAGATCGGCCTCACCGACCGCGCCGACGATCCGGCCGGCGAATTGCCCTATGGCGGGCAGCGGCGGCTCGAGATCGCGCGCGCCATGTGCACGGATCCGGTGCTGCTGTGCCTCGACGAGCCCGCCGCCGGGCTCAATCCGAACGAGAGCGCCGAGCTCGAGCGCTATCTGCATTCGATCCGCGACGAGCATGCGACCTCGATCCTCCTGATCGAGCACGACATGACGGTGGTGATGGAGATATCCGACCATGTCGTCGTGCTCGACCACGGCCAGAAGATCGCCGACGGCACGCCGGAGGAGATTCGCAACGATCCGAAGGTGATCGCAGCCTATCTCGGGCGTCGAGGAGGACGAGGTCGCCGAGGGCGGGATCGAAACGCCGTGATGAGCGCCGCCCACGCATGCGAGGTGAGCGTGAAGCCGCTGCCGCGATGCCTGCTGCTGGCGCTCATCGCCGTGAGCACGTCTGGCGCATGCGCCAGGGCGCAGAGCTATCCCACACGGCCCGTCACGTTCGTCGTGCCCTTCGCCGCCGGCGGCGGCACCGAATTCCTGGCGCGCCTGTTGGGACAACGGCTGGAGCAGCGGCTCGGCAAGCCGTTCGTCATCGAGAACCGCCCGGGCGGCGGTGGCGTGACGGGAGCGGTCTCGGTCGCGCGCGCGGCGCCCGACGGCACACTATTCTCCATGGCGCCGGCTCCCGTCATGGCAATCAACGCCAGCCTGCACAAGAAGCTTCCGTATGATCCAGCCGCCGACTTCGTGCCGCTCGCCCTCGTCGTCGCCAGCCCCTATGTGCTCGTCGTTACCCCTTCGCTTCCGGTGCATTCGGTGCCGGACCTCGTCAAACTCGCCAAGGACAAGCCCGGACAGTTGGCCTTCGCTTCGGCCGGTGCCGGTACGCCCCATCACCTCTTTCCCCACCTGTTCCAGAGCAAGACCGGCATCGAGATGACGCACGTCCCCTACCGCGGCTCGGTGCCTGCCCTCACCGATGTCGCCGCCGGACATGTTCAGCTCATGTTCAGTGATGTGCCGCCGGCATTGAGCCTGATCAACGAGGGCAAGGTGCGCGCGATCGGCGTCTCCACCAAGGAGCGCGTCGCCGCACTGCCCCATCTCGTGCCCATCGCGGAACAGGGTGTTGCGGACTTTGACGCCGCTTCGTGGCAGATGGTGGTCGCGCCCGCCGCCACGCCGAAGGACATCGTCGAGCGCCTGCACGCGGAGATCAAAGAGTTCATGGTGCAGCCCGACGTCAAGGAGCACGTCTTCAGGATGGGCCTGCTGCCGGTCGATACACCGTCGGTCGCCAATCTGAAGATCTTTGTGCAGACCGAGATCGCGCGCTGGAGCACGGTCGTGGAACAGGCCGGCATCGCCCGCTCGCAATGACAGATATCGCACCAGAACTTGTCCTCAACACGATGGGACATGAACACGCCGGACGCCGATCACCGGAGGGTGCGATGACATCGCCCCTCCTCTCCGTGCGCGCAGTGAAGGCCTATTACGGCCATATCGCCGCGCTGCAAGGGCGTCGACGTCGACGTCGGCGAGGGCGAGATCGTGGCGCTGATCGGCGCCAACGGCGCCGGCAAGTCGACGCTGATGATGACGATCTTCGGCAATCCGCGCGCGCGCGAGGGCTCGATCACCTTCGCCGGCCGCGACATCACGCAGCTTGCCACGCACGAGATCGCGCGGCTGAAAATCGCGCAGGCGCCGGAAGGCCGGCGCATCTTCGTGCGCATGACGGTGCTGGAGAACCTGCAGATGGGCGCCGCCGTTGCCGGCTCCGCGCATTTTCGAACGCGATCTCGAACGCGTGTTTGCGTTGTTTCCGCGCCTCGAGGAGCGCATCGACCAGCGCGGCGGCACGCTCTCGGGCGGCGAGCAGCAGATGCTGGCGATTGCGCGCGCGCTGATGGGCCGCCCGCGCCTCCTCCTGCTCGACGAGCCTTCGCTCGGGCTGGCGCCGCTGATCGTCCGCCAGATCTTCGGCGCGATCAGGAAGCTCAACACGGAGGAGAAGCTCACCGTGTTCCTGGTCGAGCAGAACGCGTTCCATGCCCTCAAGCTCGCGCATCGCGGCTACGTCATGGTCAACGGCCTGATCACGCTGAGCGGGACCGGGCGGGAGCTGCTGGCGCGGCCGGAGGTGAAGGCGGCCTATCTGGAAGGCGGCAGGCGCTGAGGGACAGCGATGGATTTCTCGATCCCCGAATTCCTGTCCGACGAGCACTCGCTCGGCGTCTTTCTGCTGGTCACCGTTGTGATGGGCGGCGGCGCCGCCTGGCTCGCCGGCCGGGCCATTGCGGCGACCTGGCGGCACGTGGTGGCATCTGGCGCTCTACATGCTGGTGCTCGAGCCTTGCCGTGCGCTTCATGCATTTTGCCTTGTTCGACAGCAAGTTCCTGTCGCTGCACTACTATCTCGTCGACTACGCGGTCTGCCTGGCGTTCGGACTGCTCGGCTTCCACGCTGATGCGGGTGACCCAAATGGTCACCCGCTACGGATGGATCAACGAGCGCGCGGGCCCGTTTCGCTGGCGTCGCCGCGACGATACGGCCGCCGCGCAAAGGCCAGAATCTGGATGACATTTCCACGCATTTGGGGCTTGAATCAGACTCATGAGGCCGTTCGCTGCGCGACGCTGAGCATATGCCTCCCCGTTTTCATGCAGAGGTGGACACTATGAGACAATGGCTCTCGCTTGGCCTGGCCTTCGGTCTTGGCCTCGCTTTCGCGGATCCCGCTTCGGCGCAGATCAAGCTGGGCGTCGCCGGCCCGCTCACCGGCGGTAGCGCCGCGTTCGGCGCCCAGCTCAAGAACGGCACCGAGCAGGCGGTCGCAGACATCAACGCCGCCGGCGGCATCCTCGGACAGAAGATCCAGCTCTACGTCGGCGACGACCGCGCCGATCCCAAAGAAGGCGTCTCGGTCGCCAACAAGTTCGTCGGCGACGGCGTGAAGTTCGTCATCGGCCATTTCAATTCCGGCGTCACCATGCCGGCCTCCGAGGTCTACCAGGAGAACGGCATCCTGGAGATCACGCCCGCCGCCACCAATCCGCGGATCACCGAACGCAACATGTGGAACATCTTCCGCACCTGCGGCCGCGACGACCAGCAGGGCGCGGTCGCGGGCGACTACATCGCTCAAGAACTTCAAGGGCAAGAAGATCGCCGTCATCCACGACAAGACCACCTACGGCCAGGGTCTCGCCGACGAGACCAAGGCGACGATCAACAAGGGCGGACTGAAGGAAGTGCTCTACGAGGGCGTCAACAAGGACGACAAGGATTTCTCGGCCCTGGTCTCCAAGATCAAGGCGTCCGGCGCCGACCTCGATCTATTGGGGCGGGCTGCACGACACCGGCGGCCTGATCGTGCGCCAGATGCGCGACCAGGGCGTCAAGGCGCCGCTGATGGGCGGCGACGGCATCACCGACGACGAGTTCGCCGCGATCGCCGGCCCCGGCGCCGAAGGCACGCTGATGACCTACGGGCCCGATCCGCGCAAGCGGCCGGAAGCCAAGGACGTGGTCGGCGAAATTCCGCGCCAAGAACTTCGAGCCGCAGGCCTACACGCTCTACAGCTATGCGGCGGTCCAGATCATCAAGCAGGCGGCCGAGGCGGCGAAATCGCTCGATCCCAAGAAGGTCGCCGAGCAGATGCAAGTCCGGCATGAAGTTCAAGACCGTGATCGGCGACATCGTCCTACGACAAGAAGGGCGACGTCACGCGCCTCGATTACGTGATCTATGTCTGGAAGAAGGATCCCAGCGGCAAGATCACCTACGCCGAGATCGAGTGACCGCGCTCAGCTGATTCCGCGTCCTGGTCGACAGCTTGACCGCGCATCCATCGGATGCGCGGGTCAAGCTCGCGCATTCCGAGGGCAAGCGGGCTCAGCCGATGCTCTGCAGCACCGGGAAGGTCTCGATCAGCCAGCTGTTCAATTGCGTGAAGAAGCCGGCCAGAAACGCCGATGCCGGTGAGCACGAGCAGGCCGCCCATGACCCGCTCGACATGGGCGAGATGAGCGCGAAAGCGCGCCAGGAATGCCGCGAACGGCTCGACCGCGAATGCCGCGACGAGGAACGGCAAACCGAGGCCGAGCGAATAGACCGCGAGCAGGCCCGCGCCCTTGGCGACCGTCGCCTTCGACGCCGCGACCGCCAGGATCGCGGCGAGGATCGGCCCGATGCACGGCGTCCAGCCGATCGCAAAGGCAAGCCCCATCACGTAGGCGCCCCATAGTCCGACCGGCTTTTGCACGTCGAGCCGCGCCTGCCGGTAGAGAAACCCGATCGGGGTGAGCCCGAGGAAATGCAGGCCCATGACGATGATGGCGATGCCGGCGACGATCGCGAGCTCGTTCGAGTAGAAGCGCAGCAGCGCGCCGATCACGCTGGCGCTTGCGCCGAGCGCGACGAAGACGGTCGAGAACCCGGCCACGAACAGGGCGGCGGCGAGCACCGTATCGCGCCGCACCCGCGGCTGCGGGCTCCGCGTCGCGCGAGCCGCTCGAGCGAGGTGCCGGCCAGATAGACGAGATAGGGCGGCACCAGCGGCAGCACGCAGGGCGACAGGAAGCTCACCAGGCCGGCAAAGAGCGCGGCGAAGATCGTGACGTCGGCAGCCATGACGCGCTAGATGCGATGCATCGGCATCCCGACGCAAGCCGCCATTGCGTCCCTCCCTATGATGTGAAGTTCCTGCTACGCTTTCGATCGTCCATCTTCATCCGGAAAAACAAGCCGGTCGCGGAGCTGCTCGATGTCGGCGCGCTGCTGCGCCGCGAGGCGAGCACCGAGCATTCTCGACGAGGCGATCCTTGCCGCATCGAAATCTGATCACCGACGTCGCCGGCATCCTGGTCGGGCAGGCCGACGATGCGCGGCTCGCCTCGGGCGTCACCGCCGTCGTGTTCGCGGAGCCTGCCGTCGCGGCTGTCGACGTGCGCGGCGGCGCGCCGGCCACGCGCGAGACCGACCTGCTCGAGCCGCATCGCACCGTCGAGCGCATCGACGCCGTGGTGTTGTCCGGCGGCTCGGCCTTCGGCCTGACGCCGCCGCGGGCGTCCAGGCGCTCCTGCGCGAGCGCGGCCGCGGCTTTGCAATCGGAAATATCCGGGTGCCGCTGGTTTGCGGCGCCGCGCTGTTCGACCTGCTCAATGGCGGCGACAAGAACTGGGGCCGCTTTCCGCCTTATCGCGATCTCGGCTACGCGCCGCCGCCGCCTGGCCGGCGACACGTTTGCGCTGGGCACCGCCGGCGCGGGCTTCGGCGCCACCACGGTCAATCTCAAGGGCGGGCTGGGCTCGGCCTCCGCCGTGACGCGCGACGGCCACACCGTCGGGGCGCTCGCCGCGGTGAATGCCTGCGGCAGCGCCAATGTCGGCCAGCGGGCCGCACTTCTGGGCGGCACCGTTCGAGATCGATCGCGAGTTCGGCGGATTGGGTTTTCCGGCAACCCTGCCGCCCGCGGCGCTGCTCCCGGTCGCGAAGGGACGGCCGGGCGAGAACACGACCATTGCCATCGTCGCCACCGACGCCGCGCTGACCAAGGCGCAGACCAAGGAGCTCGCGGTCATGGCCCAGGACGGCCTCGCCCGCGCGCTCTACCCGGCGCATACGACCCTCGACGGCGACACCGTGTTCGCCGTGGCGACCGGGCGGCGGCCCCTGGCCGACGCGGTCAACGAACTCACGGAGCTGGGCGCAGTCGCCGCCAACGTGCTGGCGCGGGCAGTGGCCCGGGGCGTATTCGAGGCCAAAACCCTGCCCGGCGGCCCACCCAGCTGGCGGGATTGTCACGGCAAGTGACTTTTGCAGGAATAATCGGCGGGTTGGTTGACTCCGCCTCGAATTGGCCACTTAAGGTAGGATTAAGGATATAGGCGGAAAGCTCAGGCTCTTGGCGTCCGAGGGCTTGCGGAATCCCAGGCTTGGAGATCGGACATGCGTCTGGCAGCAATAGCGTCCGCGCTCGCGATTCTCTTGTGCGCGGCTGTGTTTGGCGCGATTTTCTTGCAAAGAACCTCAGTGTCTGGTCCGGCGCCCTCGCCGGCGCTGGCAGCGCCCGGGGAAGATCAGGCTCCAGCGGCGGCGACGAATGCACGCGCTGAGGCCGTGCGGACCGCCAGGCCCTGCCGAACAGCCGATCGTGGTGGCCCAGGCACGCGCCCCGCGGCGCCGGTCGCATCTACCTGCAGCAATCCCAACGCTTTGGGGATCTCGCGCGTGGTCGAGATCGACACCACTGGCGGACCCGGCTTCGGCTTCGAGCACTTCAAGAGCCATGACTTCCTGCGCGAAGGCGAAGTGGTGCTGACCTTCGACGATGGCCCCTGGCCGAAGAACACGCCGAACGGTGCTGGCCGCGCTCGCCGCGCACTGCACCAAGGCGATCTTCTTCCCGATCGGCCTGCATGCCACCTATGAGCCCGGCATCCTCAAGCAGGTTGCCGCCGGCGGCCACGCCGTCGGTTCGCATACCTGGTGCCATCAGGATTTGTCGAAGACCAAGGGCAAGTGCCAGATCAGCGGCAAGACCCAAGCCGTACGAGTACGACCCCAAGGACGAGATCGAGAAGGGCATCAGCGCCGTGCGCTGGGCCGTCGGCGGCCCGACCGCGCCCTATTTCCGCTTCCCGGCGCTGCGGCAGCCGCCGGAACTCATCGACTATCTCGGCAAGCGCAACATCGCGCATCTTCTCAACCGACCTCGACTCCTTCGACTTCAAGATGCGCAAGCCCGAGCAGGTCAGGCAGTCGGTGATGGCCAAGTTGAAGAAGCACGGCAAAGGCATTGTCCTGCTTCATGATTTCCAGCACGCGACCGGCGATGGCGCGATGGACCTGCTCAACGACCTCAAGGCCGGCGGCTACAAGGTCGTGTTCATGAAGCCCAAGTTCCCGGTGACCACGATCGCCTCCTACGACGAGGCGATCCTGAAGCAGGTGAAGGGTCCCGTGAGCGACGGCCGCCCGACCTCGAGCGTCGTGCGCACGATCAACGAGTAAGCCAGCGCGCGCTCACGTCCCGAACCGTTCCGCCCGGTACGGCGCCGGATCGCAGAACGGCGTCGCGCCCGTCATCATTTCGGCCAGGAGCCGTCCGGTCGCGGGCCCGAGCGTCAATCCCCAGTGGGCATGGCCATAGGCGAGCCACAGCTCGCCGTGTCCCGGCGCGCGGCCGATCACCGGCCGCGAAGTCCGGAAAGCAGGGCCGGCTGCCCATCCACGTCGCGGCCTCGGCCTGCTCCCCGAGCGGGAAACAGCTGCTTGCGCGGCTGGCAGCAACCGGTCGAACTGCACCGGCGTCGGCGGGGCATCGCGCGGGGCGAACTCCGCCCCGGTGGTGAGCCGGATGCCCTGCTCCATCGGCGCGAGGCAGTAGCCGATTCTCGGTATCGACCACCGGCCGCGCCGAGCGCAGCGTTGCCGGCCGCCCGATAGTGCCGGTGATAGCCGCGCTTGAGGCCGAGCGGCAGCTTGATGCCGAGCGGCGCCAGCACGTCAGGCGCAAACGGCCCGAGCGCCACCACCGCCTGCGCGGCATCGAGCGGCCCCTCGGTGGTCTCAACCCGCCAGCGCCCATCGGCGCGGTGAAGCGAGCGCGCATCGCCGCGCACCACCACGCCGCCGAGCGCGGCGAAGCGCGCCGCATAAGCCTGGGTCACCGCGAGCGGATTGGTGATGCTGGCGACGCCCTGCCAATGGACCGCATGGCGGAAGACCGGCGCGAGGCTCGGCTCGAGCTCGCGCGCGGCCTCGGTGTCGAGCGCGCGGTAGGGAATGCCGAACTCCTGCGCCAGCGCCAGCTCGCCCTTGAGCGCGCCAAAACTGCGGTCGCCGCGATAGAGCTTGAGCCAGCCGTTCCTTGCGCAGATAGCGGAGCGCGCCCGCTTCCGCCAGCAGCGCTTCGTGCTCCGCCACCGCGCGCGCGAACAACGGGCGCATCACGCGCGCGGTGTCGATCAAGCGCTGCGGGGGACGATGCAGCACGAAACGTGAGCAGCCACGGTGCGACCTGCGGCAGGAAGGTCAGGTGATAATTGGCCTCCGGCGCGCGCTTGAGCGCGACCCGCAGCAAGGCCACGAGGGTCCGACGGAAAGGCCGGCGGAAAGATCGTGTTGCCTTCGATCGCGCCGGCGTTGCCGTAGGAGGTCTCCTCGCCCGGCGCGCGCCGATCGAGCAGCGCAACGGCCAAGCCACGCTTCGCCAGATGCAGTCCAATCGAGGTGCCGACAATGCCGGCGCCGAGCACGAGGGCATCGACGCGTGCCATGGAATTCCTTTCAACGTCAGCGCGGTGCGCACCGGCCCGCACATTCGGCGGCGAGTGCCGCCGTGCTCTATATATGGGTTGGAGATCCCGCGCGCGGCAGGCTGCTCGATTCGATTTGGTCGTGGCTTGAACAGCCCGCGATGCGCGTTGCCCCTTCCCGCTGCCCGTGTTAGGCGAACGGCGCGTTACGGAGGATCTGATGCTGCGTCCGCTCATCGTCGCCCCGTCGATCTTGGCCGCCGACTTCGCCAAGCTCGGCGAGGAGGTGCGCGCCATCGATGCGGCCGGCGCGGACTGGATCCATGTCGATGTCATGGACGGGCACTTCGTGCCCAACATCTCGATCGGCCCCGACGTGGTGAAGGCGCTGCGCCCGCACACCAAGAAGGTGCTCGACGTGCACCTGATGATCGCGCCGTGCGATCCCTATCTCGAAGCCTTCGCCAAGGCCGGCGCCGACATCATCACGGTGCACGTGGAAGCGGGACCGCACGTGCACCGTTCGCTGCAGGCGATCCGCGCGCTCGGCAAGAAGGCCGGCGTCACGCTCAACCCCGGCACCCCGGTCGAGCACGATCGAGCCGGTCATCGATCTCGTCGATCTCATCCTGGTGATGTCGGTCAATCCGGGCTTCGGCGGCCAGAGCTTCATTCCGTTCGCGGCCGAGAAGATCTGCGCGCCTGCGCGCGCTCGCGGGCGCGCGCCCGATCGACATCGAGGTCGACGGCGGCATCACCGCCGGAGCACCGCCCCGATCGTCGCGCGGGCCGGCGCCAATGCGCTGGTCGCGGGCTCGGCGGTGTTCAAGGGCGGCAGCCCGAGCGTCTATCGCGCCAACATCGCCGCCATCCGCAACGCGCGCGGCGCTCGCGCGCGGGGAAGCGGCGTAATGGGCGTCCTGATCGACGGCGCGTGGCGCGACGGCGAGCTTCCGCAGGAAACCGGCGCCAGCGGCGAGTTTCGCCGCGCCGACAGCCGCTTTCGCGAGCGCATCACCGCCGACGGGTCATCCGGTTTCAAGGCCGAAGCCGGGCGCTATCACCTCTACGTCGCCCATGGCTGTCCGTGGGCGCACCGCACCCTGATCTATCGCGTCGCGTCAAGAAGCTGCAGGGCGCGATCACGGTCGCCTATTCGGTCCCTGGGCTCCGGCAGCAAGGCTGGACCTTCGCCGACGATCCCGCCGTTTCCGGACTGCACGCCCGACCGGCGTGAACGGCTTCCGCTATCTGCATCAAGCCTACACCGCCACGGATCCGCACTATACCGGCAAGGTCACCGTCCCGACGTTGTGGGACAAGCAAGACCCGACGGATCGTCAACAACGAGTCCTCCGACATCATCCGCATGCTCAACAGCGAATTCGACGCCATCGCAGGCGACGATGCCGACTTCTACCCGCAAGCCGCTGCGCGCCGAGATCGATCGCCTCAACGACCTCATCTACGCCAACGTCAACAACGGCGTCTACCGCTGCGGCTTCGCCAAGTCGCAGGCCGCCTACGAGGCAGGCCTACGATGCGCTGTTCGCGACGCTCGACGAGCTCGAGGCACGACTATCAACGCCAGCGCTACCTGCTCGGACGCCAGATCACCGAGGCCGACTGGCGGCTGTTCCCGACTCTGGTCCGCTTCGATGTCGCCTATTTCTCGCTGTTTCAAGTGCAACAAGAAGCGCATCGCCGACTACCCGAACCTCTCGAACTACATGCGCGAGCTCTACGCAGCTGCCCGGCATCGCCGAGACCGTGAAAGCGCGCTATTACGTGATCAACTACTGGTCGATCGCGCGGCTCAATCCGCTCGGCATCATTCCGAAGGGAACGCCGGTCGATTACACGCAGCCGCACGATCGTGCCCGGCTCGCCAATCCAGGGCCGCGCCCGGAGGGCGCACAGCCCTAACCGATCTCAGTTCGCCTTAGCGACGAACGCGCGCGCCGCGGCAATCTCGGGCGGACCGGCTCGGCGGTCTCGCCGAGCGCGACCGCGGCGGCATAGTATTGCCGAGCCTTGGCGGCATCGCCCAGCTGCTCCGCCGCCTCGCCGCGCCGAGCGTGGCGCCGAGGCGGTGCGGCTCCTTCTTGAGCGTCGCTTCGAAGGCCGCGAGCGCGTCCTTGGGCTGGCCGCGCTCGAGCAGCATCGCGCCATAGAGCTCGCGCGCCGGCACGATCGGACCCGGGCGTCACCGGCGCCTTCTCGGTCTTGTCCTCGGCGTCGGCGGCGGCGGCTCATGGCGGCTTGAGCGCCTCGTCGTACTTGCCTTCGTGCGTAAAGCAGCCACGCGTTCGCGGTCTGCCACTGGATATCGACCTGCTCGGCCCAATAGGCGTCCTTCGCCTCGCGCAGCTTGTCGCGCAACTCGGCGAGCTTGGCGATGTCGGCCTTGGCGGCGTCGGGCTTGCCCGAGCGCGCCGCACCCACCGCGCGGGCGAAATGGGTGATCGCCATGACATGGGCGAACTTGCTGGGCGAACCTCGAGCGCCGCGGCGCCGCTCCAATCGCCACGCTCCATCGCGTAGCGCGCGGGCGAGGCCGCGAGCGCGAAACTCGCACCGGAAGGTCGGGATTGACGGCCGGTTGCCGCCGCCATCTCGTCGATCACCGCGCGCGCGTTCTTGTCCTGCGCGAGCTGCAGATAGGCATAGACCATGTAGTCCTGACCATGCGAGCTGATCGCCGTACTCCTTGTCGGCCTTGGCGGCGCGCACCGAGCCGGCATTGAGCGCGATCGATTCCTTCCAGTAGCCGACGCGGGTGAAGATGTGGGACGGCATGTGCTGCGCGTGCGGTGCCGTCGGCGCGATCTGCGAATAGCGCGTTGGCGGCGTCGAGGCCCTTCTCGGCGAGCGGCGGCGTAGTCGTAGAGAGTGAATGAGATAGTGCGCGACGCCGGGATGTTGCGGCTGGCGCTTGAAGATGCCTTCCAGGATCGCGGCGCGCCTTGAGCTGATTGGCATAGGTCTTGTCGGCTGGGCGAGGCCGCAACGTCGAGCGCGATGGCGTAGTAGATTTGCGCCTCGTCGTCCTGCGGATAGTGTTGCGCCACCGCCTCCATCGCCTTGAGATAGGCCTGCACCCGGGTGCGGTGATCGATCTTGTCGTAATCGGTATAGAACGCGCCGAGCGCGTCGATAAACTCGCGTTCGCGCGGCGTCTTGGCGCCGATGCGCCTTGCCCTTCTGAATGGCCGCGAGTCCCTCCGCGAGATTGGCGGCGGGCGGCACGCCGAACGGATTGAGCAGCAGGCTCGTTGCGATGCCCCAGTACGCGATGGCGCAGTCGGGATCGGCCTTGAGGACATCCTCGAAAATCTCCTTCGACGCGCGATACCAGAACGAATGCTGGTAGCGCATGCCGCGATCGAACCGGCGTTGCGCCGTCTCGTTGCACGACGTCTCGAAGTGGACGGCGCCGAGCCGTTGCTCGGCAGCGTCCTGCGCCGCGACGGACTGGGCGATCCCGGTCGCGAGCGCGGCGGCAAAAGCGGCGGCTAGCGGTGACCTGAGCATGGTCGCCTCCCTATGTGTTTCTGATCGAGACGAGGCCGAGCAAACGCGGCTGCACTCTAGCAAGGGCGGGGCTGCCCGGCAATTTGGCTCTCCGTCGGCAGTCACCCGGTGAATTGAGCTTGTCGGCCGCTATCTGCTACAGCGCGGCCATAACTTCCGAGGCCAGCCATGATTCCACGCTACACTCGGCCCGAAATGGCCGCGATCTGGGACCCGCAGACGCGCTTCCGCATCTGGTTCGAGATCGAGGCGCACGCGGCCGACGCGCATGGCCGAGCTCGGCGTCATTCCGAAGGCCGCCGCCAAGAAAATCTGGGACAAGGGCAAGAACGCCACTTTCGACGTCGCGCGCATCGATGCGATCGAGCGCGAGGTCAAGCACGACGTCATCGCCTTCCTCACGCATCTCGCCGAGATCGTGGGACCCGAGGCGCGCTTCGTGCATCAGGGCATGACCTCCTCCGACGTGCTCGACACCTGCTTCAACGTGCAGCTGGTGCGCGCCGCCGATCTGCTGATCGCCGACGTCGACAAGCTCCTCGCGGCGCTGCGCGCGGCGCGCCTTCGAGCACAAGACGCACGCCGACCATCGGCCGCTCGCACGGCATCCATGCCGAGCCGACGACCTTCGGCGTCAAGCTCGCCTATGCCTATGCCGAATTCTTCCGCGCCAAGCGAACGGCTCATCTGCGGCGCGCGACGGAGGTCGCGACCTGCGCGCATTTCCGGGCGCGGTCGGCACGTTCGCGCAGATCGATCCGCGGGTGGAGGCGCATGTCGCCAAGGCGATGGGACTCGCGGTCGAGCCGGTCTCGACCCAGATCATCCCGCGCGACCGCCACGCCATGTATTTCGCCACGCTCGGGCGTGGTCGCCTCATCGGTCGAGCGGCTCGCCACCGAGATTCCGCCATCTGCAGCGCACCGAGGTGCTGGAGGCCGAGGAGTTCTTCTCCGAGGGCCAGAAGGGCTCCTCCGCCATGCCGCACAAGCGCAATCCGGTGCTGTCGGAGAACGTCACCGGCCTTGCCCGCATGGTGCGCGCCTATGTGACGCCGGCGCTGGAGAACGTCGCGCTCTGGCACGAGCGCGACATCTCGCACTCCTCGGTCGAGCGCATGATCGGCCCGGACGCCACCGGGACGCTGGACTTCGCGCTGACGCGCCTCGCCGTCCATCGTCGACAAGCTCGTGGTCTATCCCGCCAACATGCAGAAGAATCTCGACCTGCTCGGCGGCCTGGTGCATTCCCAGCGGGTGATGATCGCGCTCACGCAGAAGGGCGTTGCGCGCGAGGACGCCTATCGCCATCGTGCAGCGCAACGCCATGAAGGTCTGGCAAGGCGAAGGCGACTTCCTGTCGTTCCTCACGGCCGACAAGGACGTGCGCAAGCACCTCAGCGAGGCTGAGCTCAAGGCCAATTTCGACCTCGACCATCACCTCAGGCATGTCGACACCATCTTCGAGCGGGTGTTCGGCAAGACTGCCTGATTTCCTTGCCGCAACACTCGCCGTCAAACGCTTGGCACGCTCACGCGAGCGTCCGCAGGAACTCCCGCACGGCCGCGTTGAACTCGCGCGGCCGCTCCCAGTGCACGAAGCGGCCCGCGCCCGGAATCGAAGGTGCCTCGCGGAAGTTTTTCATGCCGGCGAGAACCTCCGGCTTATCGGGATACGGATCGTTCGCGCCGCACACGCCCAGCACCGGCAGATCGAGCTGCCGAAAGGCCGGAACGAGATCCGGCACCGAGGATCCAAACTCGAGCATTCCGTGGCGATACTCCTCGAGCGGATGGCTCGCGAACATCTGAATCACCTTCTCGCGCAACGGCGACTCGACCGGAATGACGCGGTAGATGGTCTTGCCGCCTTCATCGCGCAACAACGAGATCAGCGCGTCCCTGCCCCGGCTTTCCAGGACATCCGCCGCCCGCTCGTTGTATTTCTCCCAGCGCTGGAAGTACTGCATCGCCTCGTGCATCTCGCTCCAGGCGGCCAGCACCACGCCCCCACGCGCTCGGGATACTGGATGGCGTAGTTCGCGGCGATCGTCGTGCCGAACGCGACCGCGATGATCACCGGCCGCTCCATGCCGAAGTGATCGATCAGGCTGCGCCAGGTCGCGCGTCTGATTGACGAGCGAAAAGCCGTAGTTCGTCGGCCCCGTCTTCGCGTGCCCGCGCCGGTTGTAGGCGAAGCAGCGGTGATCGCGCGCGAATTCGGGGATCTGATGTTCCCAGTATTCGAGCCCATGGATCTCGCCGTGGATGAAGACGAGGTCGGGACCCTGCCCCTCGAGCTCGTAGTAGAAGTCGCAGCCATTCGCCTGGATGGTGGGCACGACATCGCGCTCGTGGGGAGAATAAGGGCGCAAACTATCGAGCGCGCCGCGCGGGCTGTCAACGTTGCCGCCCGATGCGCCGCTCCCGTAAGATATGGGAGATCGGCCAGCGTCGCACGTGCGCGCGTGTCTGCCCTCGAAACAAGGAGACGTCGGCGGTGGCGACCTGGACCATCGGCGCGGTGAGCGTCACACGCGTGGAGGAGCAGATCGGATTTGCGAGCTTCCCGCCGGAGCAGTATCTCGCTGGCTTCGAGCGCACGTTGCTCCAGAAGCACCTGCCGTGGCTTGTCCCGCATCACTATTCGCCCGAGCACGATCGGCTCGTCACCAGCGTGCACTCCTGGCTCATCCGCACCGATCGGCACACGATCCTGCTCGACTGCTGCGGCGGCAACCACAAGGAGCGCCCCGGCCTGGCGCGCTTCCATCAGCGCGACACGCCGTATCTCGCGCGCCTGCGCGCGGCCGGCGCCGCGCCTGAAGACATCGACATCGTGCTCTGCACCCATCTGCACGCCGATCATGTCGGCTGGAACACGATGCTGCGTGACGGCCGCTGGGTGCCGACCTTCCGAACGCCAGGTACCTGTTCTCCCGCGCCGAGGACGAATACGGCGATCCGCGTCGCAACCCTGCGGCGGACGCCGACCCGCAGCGCGGCTGCGCCTATCGCGACAGCGTGCTGCCGGTGATCGAGGCCGGCCAGGCCGTGCTGCTCGACGGCACGCACGCGATCGACGACGCGATGTTGATCGAGCCCGCGCCCGGGCACACGCCCGGCCACGTCATCCTCAAGCTTGCCAGATCGGGAGAACGCGCGCTGTTCTGCGGCGACGCCCTCCATCATCCGCTGCAGGTTTACGCCGCCGCACTGGAACTCGCGGTTTTGCGAGCTCCCGGCGCAGGCGCGCGCCACGCGCCGTCGGGTGCTGGAGCACTGCGCCGAGCACCGCGCCCTGCTCTTCCCGTGCATTTCGGCGCCCCGCACGTCGCGCGCGATCACGAGCCGCCGCCGACGCGCTTCTCGCTGCGATTCGTGCCAGGCCGGGAAAGCTGAATCACGCCGCGGCACGAGCCGCAACGCTGCCAGTCAGTCCTCGATGCCCACCACGCGGGCGGGCGCGCCGTCCATGCCACGCAGCCGCAGCGGCAGCGCCACCAGCTTGAAGCGGTCGCCGATGCTCTCCGAGGTTGGTGAGAAGCTGGATCATCGGAATCCCGGCTTTGAGCCACCGCTTGTGGTTGGCGCCGCGCTCGGCCGGCGCGAGCGTCATGCGCCAGAACGGCTTCTCCGGGAAACAATCCATGGCGACCGCCGCCACGCCGCGGGCGGCGGTCCACTCGCTCACGCTCGGCTCGAGATGGATGGTCGTCGTTCCAGAACTCGGGCCTGCCCCAGGCGCGGTCGGTCCACAGCGTCTTGATGACCGCGATCTGGCCGGGCGCCGGAACGACGCCGGTCCGCTCCAGGTCGTCGCCGCTGATGCCGGCGCCGGCGGGCTTGCCGCTGACGTCGAGCACCACGGCATCGCGCATCACCAGACGATCGAGCGGAAGCTCGTCCACCGGGCCGCCGTCCGCCAGAAAATGGCGGGGCGCGTCGATATGGGTCCCGATATGGGTGTTCAGGGTGAGCACCGTATCCATGTGACCGACCGCGGGCGCATCCGCGATGACGTCGACGCCTTCCCGCGCGAGGCGTGCGCGCTGATCGTCGTCCACGACCGTGACCGCCTGCACCTTCACCGGATACTGCTCGTACAACGGAATCTTCGGAATGCCCGCCATGCCGGTGACGCACGGGAAGCGTGAGATCGACGATACGCGCCATGGGTGGCCCCGAGTTCACACGTTGTCAGCTGCGCTGCTGCTGCGTGTAGCCGTAGTGCCAGGCCAGCACCCGGTTCTCGATCGCCAGAAACAGGCGATTGAGGACATAGCCCAGCGCCGCCAGCGTCAGCACGCCCGCGAACATCTCGCGGATCTTGAAGCCGCGCTGCGCGCTCAGGATGAAGTAGCCGATCCCGCTGGAGGCCGCCACCATCTCGCTGATGACCATGACGATCAGCGCGACCGCGAGGCTCACGCGCATGCCGGTGAAGATGTAGGGCGAGGACGCCGGCAGCACGATCTGCCACAGGAGCTTCCAGCCCGCCACGCCGAAGGTGCGCGCGGTCTGCAGCTGAACCGGATCGACGCTGCGCACGCCGCTATAGGTGTTGAGCAGAACCGGAAAGAACGAAGCGAATGCGATCATGAAGATCTTCATCTCGTCGTCGATGCCGAGGAAGAGGATCACGATCGGAAGATAGGCCGGGCTCGGGATCGGGCGCAGCACTCGGTGATGGGTTCGAGCAGATGTGTAGAAAAAGCGCACATAGCCCATGAGCAGCCCGACGAGGACGCCGAGCGCAACGCCGATGAAATAGCCCGCGAACATCCGCCAGAGGCTCGGCACCAGTTCGCCGAGAAGTTCGCCCGAGACGATGAGGTCCCACCAGGTCGCAAGAATGGCACTCATGCGTGGAAAGCTCATCGCCGGCATCACGCCGCGTGGCCGCCGCGATCTCCCACAGCACGAGCAGGGCCACGATGAACGCAACGCCGAGCCAGCGGCTCTCCCAGAGCACGGCGAGCCGGCGCCGTGGCTTGCCGGCCGGGGCGGCCAGCGCCGCAGCGCTCGGTGCCCGCGATATCGCTCACGCCGGCTCCGTCGCGACCAGCCCTTCGTCGGCGAAGAGCTGTGCGAGCAGCCGACCGCGGTAGTCGAGGTACTGCGGCAGCTCGCGGGTGGTGATCTGGTTGCGCGGGTGCGGAAGCTCGATCGGCAGGTCGGCGGCGACCGTCCCCGGGCGCGCGCGTCAGCGCCACCACGCGCGTCGATAGATAGACCCCCTCGTCGACGTCATGGGTGACGAAGACGACGGTGAGGCCGAGCTCCCGCCACAGCGCGCGCACGAGTTCCTGCAGGCCGACACGCGTGAGCGCGTCGACCGCGCTGAACGGCTCGTCCATCAGCAGCACAGCGGGGCGGCAGGCGAGAGCGCGCGCGATCGCCACGCGCTGCTGCATGCCGCCCGAGAGTTGCCAGGGATAGTGCTGTTCGAAGCCCGTAGAGCTTCACGAGGCCGATGAGTTCGCGCGTGCGCGCGGCGATCGCCTGCCGCGACAGCGACTCGCGGCTCTCCAATCCGAACGCGACGTTGCGCTCCACCGTCTTCCAGGGAAAGAGCGACCGCGTGTATTGCTGAAAGACGTAGATGACGGTCGGCGGAGGCGCTTCCACCTTGCCGGTCTTCGAGGAACACCGCGCCCGACGTCGGGCGCGACGAGGCCGGCCATGATCTGCAGCAGGGTCGACTTGCCGCATCCGGAGGGGCCGACGATGGACACGAAGCTGCCGCGCTCGATGTCGAGATCGACGCCCTCGAGCGCGATCGTCGTGCCGCCCGGCGCCGCGAAGGCCTTGCGCAGGCCGCGTATCTCGCAGGAACGACCGGGACGGGTCCGTCATCGACTATAGCGCTCAGGGAACCATCAGCACTCGTCGTGAGATGTCGATCGGCGTCTTGAGCAGCCCGTATTTTCGCATCAGCTCCATGGTGCGCGTCGTCTCGCCGACATTCACCGCCGTCCCCAACCGCGGCAGCAGCACCTTGTCCTTCAGCGCGGGGTTGAGGCCGGTAAACTGCTGGTTGATGTCGCGCGTGGCAGCCTCGTTCGCGTTGGCGAACTGCGCGCCCTTGATCACCGCGCGCGCGAACTTCTCCGCCGTCGCGCGGTTCTTCTCGACCCACGGCGCGAGCGCGATGTACTGCGTGATATCCGAGTTGGGAGCGGTCTCGACATAGGTCCAACTCACGATCTCCGCCTTGTCGGTCGCCATCAGCGCCGAGCGGAACGGCTCGACCTGAACCACGGCGTCGAGCTGGCCGTTCAAGAGCGGGTCGTTCATCTGCGGAAACGGTACCTCGGTGAACCGCACCTTGGTGCGGTCGACGCCATGCTTCTCGAGCGCGGCGACCGCGTGCAGCCACGCAGAGCTGTTGATGACGTTAACCGCCACGCGCTTGCCCTCGAGGTCCTTCAGCGTGTTCACCGCGCCTTTGCGCACGATGAGGGCCGTCGTCGTGTCGGGAGGCGAAGCTGCGCACCACCGCGCCGGGGGCGAGCAGGATCGCATCGAGTCCTTGCTCGATCGCCTGCAACGTCGAAACCGTGTTGCTGAATGCGATGTCGATACGGCCCGGACTGCAGCACCGGCACCGCAAGGGCGCCGCTCTCGAACTTCGTGACCTCGACGTCGAGCCCCTCGGCCTTGAAGAACCCCTGCCGCTCGGCGATGACCGCGCCGAGCGACTCCGAGAACGGCAGCAGACCGAGCCGGATTTTCTCCTGCGCAATCGCTGCCAGCGGAGACGCGAGAACGCCGAGCAGGACCAACAACGAGCACACGATGCGTCGAAAGACAGCCACGGCGCCCCCGTTCTCTTCGATATATCGGCCAGCAAGCCTAGTGAGCACCTTTTGTGCCGTCAACGGCGCCACGCAGTCGAGCTGCACTCGCGAATTGTGGCAAGCCGCCAACACCTGATCGCGCTAAATGCGCCAAGGCACGCGACCGTCGTCCGGCAACCGGTGATCGAGCAAGACTTCCGAGGACGTCTGCGGGACGGCGTTCCAGCGTTGCGCGGCGATCGTTCTTTTCGTACCAAGTGGCCGCCGTGGCCATTGCACCGACTATTCTCGTGTTCGATTCCGGGCTCGGAGGCCTCACCGTGTTTCGCGAGGTCCTCAAGGCGCGCCCCGATGCTCGCTACGTCTACGTCGCCGATGATGCTTTCTTTCCCTATGGCGACCATGGCGAGACCGAGCTGGTCGCGCGTGTGGTTGCCCTCACGGGGGAGCTGATCGAGGCCCATCGTCCCGATCTCATCGTCATCGCCTGCAACACCGCCTCCACGTTGGTCCTGCCCCATCTGCGCGCGCGGTTCTCGGTTCCGTTCGTCGGCACGGTGCCAGCGATCAAGCCGGCCTGCGCGCAGTCGGTCACCAAGCGCGTGACCGTGCTCGGCACCGAGGCGACGGTCAGCCGGGAATACACCCGTGCGCTGATACGCGACTTCGCCAACGGCGCCGACGTCGCGCTCGTCGGCTCGGCGCGGCTCGCGGCATTCGCGGAGGCGGAATTGCATGGCACGCCGGTCGCCGACCAGTTGATCGCGGAGGAGATCACGCCCTGCTTCGTCGATGGAGGCGGACGGCGCACCGACACGATCGTGCTCGCCTGCACGCATTATCCGCTGCTGCTCGACCGTCTGGCGCGGCTCGCCCGATGGCCGGTCGCCTTCATCGATCCCGCGCCGGCGATCGCCCGGCGAGTGACCGATTTGATTGGCCCCAGGGCCAGTGGCGAGACGCCGGTCCCGGCGCGAGATCGCCTTCACGTCCGGCCGCCCGCCCTCGGCCACGCTCGAGGTGGCGCTCAAGCGTTTCCGGATCGGCGCCTGAGCCGGCGTCGGAACGGGAAAAGGGGATGACGCGCCGTGGCGGCAACGGTTTCCGATTCCACCGGAGGGAAACCGCTCTAGCATCGCAGGCGGGCCAAGACAGGCGGGTCACCACAGCCAGCCAATACAAGCGGCCCAAGCCGGTGGGTTTCCTGCGACGGGGGCGCAAGCAATGGCAAGCGAAACTCAGACCATCCGACGAACCGTGCAATTCAAGTTCACCCTGCCGGCGGCGAATTCCAGCCAACTGGCATCGCTGTTGCGATCGGCGGCGCCGTTCTACGAGGCGTTCGGGGGCGGCGGATGCGCCTGCTGCAGAACGTCGACGATCCCGCCCGGTTCATCCACGAGATCGAATACGACACCCACGAGGTCATCGAGCTCAACCGCCAGCGCGTCGCCAGTGACCCGCAGGTCCAGGCCTATCTGCGGACCTGGCGCTCGTTCTTTCCCGGGTCGGTCGAAATCGACGTCTACCAGGAGGCGGTATAGGCCGGTTGGACCTGAGCGGTTTGACCTCAGCGGGTTTGACGTCAGCGGGTTTGACTTGGCCCTGCTTTCGCCCTAAAAACCGGCGCGCGACGCGGGCTTTCGGGCCCGCGCAGCGTTTCGCGACCCGCGGTTTTGCCCGACGCTTCGGCCAAAACCTGTCGGTTCCGGCAAAGCCGGGACAGAGGAGGGCGCGATCCTCGAGAACGCAATCAACATGAGGACGCGATGACCAAGCGCCACGAGGCGAAGTACAAGATCGACCGCCGTATGGGCCAGAACGTCTGGGGCCGCCCGAAGAGCCCCGTCAACCGCCGCGAATACGGCCCCGGCCAGCACGGCCAGCGCCGCAAGGGCAAGCTCTCCGACTACGGCGTGCAGTTGCGCGCCAAGCAGAAGCTGCGCGGCTACTACGGCAACATTTCCGAGCGGCAATTCCGCGGCATCTACGCCGGAAGCCATCCGCATGAAGGGCGATTCCGGCGCCAACATGATCGGGCTGCTCGAGCGCCGGCTCGACGCCATGATCTACCGGTCGAAGTTCGTGCCGACGGTGTTTGCCGCGCGCCAGTTCGTCAACCATGGCCACGTCAAGGTGAACGGCCAGCGCGTGACCATCTCGAGCTACCGGCGTCAAGGTCGGCGAGGTCATCGAGGTCAAGGACAAGTCGAAGCAGCTTGCGCTGGTGCTGGAAGCGACCGGCCTCGGCGAGCGCGACGTGCCGGACTACATCGAGGTCGACCACTCCAAGATGACGGCGAAGCTCACGCGCATCCCGCAGATCACCGAGGTGCCCTACCCCGTGCAGATGGAGCCGCATCTGGTGGTCGAGTTCTATTCGCGCTGACGTTCAATCGCGCTTGACGCGTAGATGGCGGCCGTCCTTGGGGCGGCCGCTTGCGTTTGATGGGCAGCGCTTCGACGCTCATGCTACGCTGCCGATGCGAGACGCGGCGCCGATCGCCGCGCGTTCTCTCCGCACGCGTCAGGTTCGGATCCCGATCAAAAGGAGAAACATCGCATGGCCGCGGTTGTGCCTGCGCGAACGGACCGATGGGGCTGCAAGCTCGCGGCGTCCGCGCTTGTGCTGGCGACTTTGTCGTGCGCCGCGGGCCGCCGACGCGCAATCGCCCAAGCTCGAAGCGGCCTATGTGGTGCTCGGTCCGCGGGGTCCGGTGGCACGCGCGGTGCTGGCGCAGGCGAGCGCTTGCCCCACCATCACCATCGACGGCGCGCAGCAGCCGATGAACGTTCGCGCGCTCCCCGACGCCACGCTTCCCGGTCCTGGTGTGCGAACGTCCGATTCCCGCGGGCGTCACCTCGGCAAGCGTCGAGAATTTGCCGCTCCCCTGCCCAAGCCCACCCTGAAGTCGATCGCCGCATTCGGCGACACCGGCTGCCGCCTCAAGGCCGCGAAAGCCAGCGGCCAAGGGCGGTAACGCCGCCGCCGACGACGAGGATCGGGGCAAATTCCAGGACTGCAACAACCCCGCGCTGTGGCCGTTCGTGCAGGTGGCCCAGAGCGTGGCGGACGCCAAGCCCGACCTCGTCATCCACCTCGGCGACTACCTCTACCGCGAGAGCGCCTGCCCGCAGGGCGACGCCGGCTGTGCGCGCAGCCCTTTTGGCGACGATTGGCCAACCTGGAAGGCGGATTTTTTCGCGCCTGCGGCACTCGGCACTGCTCGCGGCACCGTGGATTGTCGTGCGCGGCAATCACGAGATCTGCCGCCGCGCCGGGCGCGGGTTATTTCAGGCTGCTCGACCCGACGCCCGCTCAGACGACGTCGGCTCAGGCGCCGCCCTGCATCGACCTGATCCCGCAGTTCACCGTCACGCTGGGCGAGCAGTCGTTCATCGTCCTGGACTCGAGCAATGCCGCCGATATCTGTCCGTGCGATCCCGCCCCTACGCGGCGGAATTCGCGGCCATGAAGCCCAAGCCCGGCGCGTGGCTCCTCACCCATCGCCCGGTCTGGGGCTTCCGGTCCGCGCCGCCGAACCGTCAATGCCACCTTGCAGGAAGCGTTGGCGAACTGGAACGGCAAGCTGCCCGACGGCATCGCACTCGCCTTGGCCGGCCATATCCACGTCGTGGAGGTGTTGAGCTTCGCCGACAAGCGCAGCCCGCAATTCGTGCTCGGCACCGGCGGCACGCTGCTCGCCGGCAAGATCAAGCCCGACCTCACCGGCGAGACGATCGCAGGCAGGCGGGTGGCCTTCGGTCGTTCCGACCACCGCTTCGGCTTTGCGATGATCGAGCCCGCGGCGGGCGGTTACGCCGCGACCTTCCGCGATACCAGCAGCGCGAAGCTGTTCGCCTGCAAAATCGCGGCCGGGCAAATCGCCTGCGAATAGCAAACCCTCCGCTCCGCTGCCGCCTTGCGGTTGACACGCAGGGCGCGCGCGGTCAGCCTGTCCTGCGATAGACGTATTCATCGCAGCCGGAGCCGAACAGGCCGATGGTGAGCGGGCTGGTGAAGCTGCGCACGTGGGCAAAGCCGATCCGCCGCATGAACGCCTCGACCTCGGGCGCCGAGATCGATCTCGTAGGGATATCCGCCCATCCAGTCGTGCACGTCGTGGCCGAACTCCATGCCGCGCTGGCTGTGATAATTCGCCACGTAAGCGCGAAAGTCGCCGCCGGTCAAGCCCAACCCGCAGGCGCAGCAGCGCGGTATAGATTGCGCGCGCGGCGCGCTGCGCCCGCGGCGACGCCGCGGCGTACCAGCGCTTTTCGCGCCGCCAGAACCGCACATGCGGGTGCGGTGATAAAGCGCAAACGCGAAGTGGCCTCCGGGCGCAACCGCCTGCGCGGCGCGCTGCAACGCTTCGTGCATCGCGCCGGTATGGTGCAGCACGCCCCAGGAATAGACCACGTCGAAAGCGCCTGACGTCTCCGGTGCGAGCTCGAACACACTCGATTGCCGGATCATCGGAGGAATTTGCGGCGCGTGCTGGCGCAGCACCGCGCGCGCGGTCTCGACCGCCACCGGATCGAGATCGACGGCGACAATACGCGCAGCGCCCAGCCGGGCGGCGGCGACCGCGTGCAGGCCGGACCCGCAGCCGATATCCAGGAAGGATTTGCCGGCGAGCCCGTCCTCGCCGAGGAGACGCACGAGGCCGCGTTCAGCTTGCGGCAACGCGCGCATCGTCGATGATGGCGGAGTAGCTCGCCCAGTTCTGCCCAAAGGCGAAATGGGTGGAGAGGTCCTTGAGCGCGGGCGGCGCGGCCTGGCGGCTTGGCGCTCATTCAGCGGAGCCGGCCAAGCCGCGAGCAACGCGCCGGGTCAGGCCGAAGCGCTCTCGCCCACGGTCACGCCCTTCTCCTTCAACAGGCCCTGCAGTTCGCCGGCCTGGAACATCTCGCGGATGATGTCGCAGCCGCCGACGAACTCGCCCTTGACGTAGAGCTGCGGGATGGTCGGCCAGTTCGAATAGGACTTGATGCCTTCGCGCAGGTCGTCGGACTCGAGCACGTTCAAGCCCTTGTAGGTCACGCCGAGGTGATCGAGGATCTGCACCACCTGCCCGGAAAAGCCGCACATCGGAAACTGCGGCGTGCCCTTCATGAACAGCACCACGTCGTTGCCTTTGACCTCGTTGTCGATGAATTGCTCGATCGCCATGGAACCCTCGCTTGTCGGCGGAGCGCCTGCGGCGCTCCCATCAATTTGGGCTATATGTAGCGTAGCACCGGCGCTGAGCCCAAGGCCCAAGGCCCCGGGCCGGTCACTTTTTCACCGGCGCATAGAATGTGCCTTCGACCTCGAAAATGTCGTCCTGATTTAGGCGGTGAACCTCCACGATCGTACGCGGCGGATAGGGTCCTTGCCCCACAGCTCTTCCTGGACCTTGTTCACAAGCGGCCGAAATCGAAACATATCGGTCACGTAGACGACAATGCGCGCGCAGTCCTGCAGGCTGGCACCTTCCGATGCCGCGATCATCTGCATGTTGAGAAAGCCCTGGCGGATGCGGGCCTCGTCGCCCTGGACGAGCGCGTTGGTCTTCGGATCGATGCCGCGCATACCCGCAACATAGACAAAATCACCCGCGCGGGCGCCGAGGTCCCAGGTGCCGGTGGTCTTGATCGCACCCGCAGGCGCCAGCGTCTTGACGCCATTGGGCGATTGAGCGGCGGCAGGGCCCGTCAACGCGACCAGTGCGGCCGCGGTCACAGCCAGTCGGTTCATCGTAAGCCCCTCTTTGCTGCGGCGCTCACTGCTCGGGCGTGCCGGTCTGCAGGGCGAGCGCGTGCAGCTTGCCGCCCATTTCTCCCTTGAGCGCCTCGTACACGATCTGATGCTGCTGCACCCGCGATTTGCCGCGGAACGATCTCGGCCAGCACGGTCGCGGCGTAGTGGTCGCCGTCCCCGGCCAGATCGCGAATCGTCACCGCGGCATCCGGAATGCGCGCCTTGATCAGCCGCTCGATCTCGCTCGCATCCATTGCCATAGCAATCTCCCATGCGCTTTCAGGCGAGGCAGGCCCGTCTCGCCATGCAAAAACGCGACCAACGCAAGGATTCCACGCGATTTCCGACGATGCGTCATCGGAGACCACTTTACGCATCAGGCCGGCCCGCCGGCCATGTAGGCGGGCAGCCAGCCCTCGAAGCGCTCGCGCAGTTTTGCGACCAGAATGGGGCGCTCGTCCTGCAGCGTCAATGCATCGCCGCCGGTGAGGCCGAGCTGCCGCGCCGGAATGCCGGCCGCGCTGGCCCGCGCCATCACCTTCTCGGCCACGTCGGCGTCGACCGTGACGACGTAGCGTCCCTGCTCTTCGCCGAACCAGAAGCGCGTGGGCCGCAAGCGGTGCGCGATCGAGCTCGGCGCCGATGCCGGACGCCATCGCCATCTCGGCGAGCGCGACCAGGAGCCCGCCGTCCGAGACATCATGGACGGCGGTGGCGATGCCCTCGGCGATCAACGCGCGCACGAGATCCCCGTTGCCGCGCTCGGCCGCAAGATCGACCGGCGGCGGCGCGCCCTCCTCGCGCTCGCAGATCTCGCGCAGGTAGAGCGACTGGCCGAGCCAGCCCTTGGTCTCGCCGATGAGCAGAATGGCCTCGTCGGCGGCCTTGAAGGCGAGCGTCGCCGACTTGGTGAAATCGTCGATGCAGGCCGACGCCGCCGATCGGTGGGCGTCGGCAGGATCGCGCGGCCATTGGTCTCGTTGTAGAGCGAGACATTGCCGGACACGACCGGGAAATCGAGCGCCTTGCAGGCCTCGGCGATGCCGCGGATCGCAGCCGACCAGCTGGCCCATGATCTCCGGCCGCTCGGGATTGCCGAAATTGAGATTGTCGGTGACGCGCGAGCGGCCGCGCGCCGACCGCGGTGAGGTTGCGCCAGGCTTCCGCGACCGCCTGCTTGCCGCCTTCGAACGGATCGGCCTCGCAGTAGCGCGGCGTCACGTCGCACGGTCAGCGCGAGCGCCTTCGGGCCATCGTGGACGCGCACCACCGCGGCATCGCCGCCCGGCCGCTGCACGGTGTTGCCGAGGATGACGTGATCGTACTGCTCCCACACCCAGCGCTTGGAGCAGAGATCGGGCGAGCCGATCAGCCTCAGCAGCGCCTCGGCGGTCGCAATCGGCGGCGTCACGTCGGCGGCCTTGAGCACCGGCGGCTTCGGCGTTTCCACATGCGGGCGGTCATAGACCGGCGCCTCGTCGCCCAGCTCCTTGATCGGCAGGTCAGCCATCACCTCGCCGCCGTGGCGCACGATGAAGCGCTTGGTCGGCGTGGTTTCGCCGACCACGGCGAAGTCGAGCCCCCATTTGCGGAAGATCGCCTCGGCCTCCTGCTCCTTCTCCGGCTTGAGCACCATGAGCATGCGCTCCTGGCTCTCCGAGAGCATCATCTCGTAGGCGCTCATGCCGGTCTCGCGGCACGGCACGCGATCGAGATCGAGCGTCACGCCGAGATCGCCCTTGGCGCCCATCTCGACCGCCGAGCAGGTCAGCCCGGCCGCGCCCATGTCCTGGATGGCGATGACGCAGTCCTTCGCCATGATCTCGAGGCAGGCCTCGAGCAGAAGCTTTTCCGCGAACGGATCGCCGACCTGCACGGTCGGGCGCTTTTCCTCGGTGTCCTCGCCGAACTCGGCCGACGCCATGGTGGCGCCGTGGATGCCGTCGCGGCCGGTCTTGGAGCCGAGATAGACGATCGGCATGCCGACGCCGGAGGCGGCGGCGTAGAAGATCTTGTCGGTCTCGCGCGAGGCCCACCGCCATGGCGTTGACCAGACAGTTGCCGTCGTAGCGGGTGTGAAAGCGCACCGAGCCGCCGACGGTCGGCACGCCGAAGGAATTGCCGTAGCCGCCGATGCCGGCCACCACGCCCGAGACCAGATGGCGCGTCCTGGCGTGCGCCGGCGCTCCGAAGGACAGCGCATTGAGGCAGGCGATCGGTCGCGCGCCCATGGTGAAGACGTCGCGCAAGATGCCGCCGACGCCGGTGGCCGCGCCCTGATAGGGCTCGATGTAGCTCGGGTGGTTGTGGCTCTCCATCTTGAACACGACCGCGAGCCCGTCGCCGATATCGATCACGCCGGCGTTCTCGCCCGGCCCCTGGATCACCCACGGCGCCTTGCGTCGGCAGCGTGCGCAGATGGATTTTCGAGGACTTGTACGAGCAGTGCTCGTTCCACATGGCCGAGAAGATGCCGAGCTCGGTGATCGAGGGCTCGCGGCCGATGAGATCGAGGACGCGCTGATACTCGTCGGGCTTGAGACCGTGCGCGGCGACCAGCTCAGGGGTGATCTTCGCACCCTTGGCGCCTGTCCGGCCGCGCCTCTCCGGGCCGCCGGTTCGCTTGGTCGTTCGCGCCGGCGGTCTTTTGGATGTCCTAGCCATGGGGCCTAAATGTCATTGCCGGCCGCGGCCGGCAATCCACCACAACGCGAGTTCCACAGCATCGTGCGCGCAGGCCAAACCTGCATGGCGCCCATGAATGAGGCATGTGCAAGGGCGCCACGGAGTTTGTCTGCTATGCAGCCTGCTCGAAGTGATCAGTCAGCCCCGCGAACAGACCGCGCCCATCGGTCGCGCCGAGCACTGCTTCGACGTGGTTCTCCGGATGCGGCATCATGCCGAGCACGTTGCGCTTGTCGTTGAGCACGCCGGCGATGGCGTTGGTCGCGCCGTTGAGGTTCCACGCGGGATCGAGCGTCCCATCGGGAGCGGCGTAACGGAACAGCACCCTGCCCTCGCCTTCGAGCCGCGCGATGGTCTCTTCGTCGGCGACGTAGTTGCCCTCGCCGTGCGCGACCGGCACGCGGATCACCTGGCCGGCATTGTAGCCGCGGGTGAACGGCGTGTCGGATCGCTCGACGCGCAGATAAACGTCGCGGCAGATGAATTTCAGCGCCGCATTGCGCATCAACACGCCCGGCAGAAGGCCCGCCTCGCACAGGATCTGGAAGCCGTTGCAGACGCCGAGCACCAGCCCGCCGCGCTCGGCGTGGGCGCGCACGGCGTCCATGATCGGCGCGCGCGCCGCAATCGCGCCGCAGCGCAGGTAGTCGCCGTAGGAGAAGCCGCCCGGCACCACGACGAGATCGGTGCCCGCGGGCAGCTCGGTGTCGGCATGCCAGACCATCGCCGGCGCGCGCCCTGATATGAGTTTGAGCGCGCGCGCCATGTCGCGCTCGCGATTGATGCCGGGAAAGACCAGGACGGCGGATTTCATCTAGATCCGATCCGAGGTTCCAAGATATCGCCCACACCTGGAATCCACCGCCTGAGCAGTCTTCGACCCAGCGCCGAACCATGTCGCCGTTGAGGAAGGCCAGAGCGGCACGCTCGGCCGCCGGAACGTCGTCGGCGGCGACGACGGTCGCGACCACCACGTCGCACTTGTCGTTGAAGCCGATGGCGAGCGCCGTGCGCGGCGCGGCATAGGGCATCGTGACCTCATAGGGCCGGCTGCGGCCGTTCATCCAGCCGACCGTGATCGGCCGCCCGTCGCGCAGTCCCTTGAACTTGTCGCTGAGCAATTCGAGGTCGCCCACACGGTCGAGCTCCGCGTCGTCCGACACGCCGGTCGCGCAATTGCAGAACCCGAGCTTGGCGCGAACGTAGAGAGCAATGTCGGTGCCGCAATCCGCAGCCGGGCAGCGGAACGCGCGCCCGAGGCCCCACTGGTCGAGCGGGAACGGCCATTTGACCTCGCTCCAGGCGGCGCGGGCAGGCTCCGCCGCGGACGCGCGCTGGGCGAAGCCGGACGTCGTCGCATCGCCCGCGAGGACGACGCCGAGTGCAAGGAGCAGGCTGGCTGGGCGCATCGTTCGGGGCCTTCAACCAATCAGCTTCACATCGTAATTCTCGATCAGCGTATTGGCCAGGAGCTTGTCGGCCGCCTGCTTGAGCGCGGCTTCGGCCCGCGTGCGGTTGTCGCCTTCGATCTCGATGTCGAACACCTTGCCCTGGCGCACGCTCGCCACGCCATCCACGCCGAGAGACTTCAGCGCGCCCTCGATCGCCTTGCCCTGCGGATCGAGGATGCCGGATTTGAGGGTGACGGTCACGCGAGCCTTCATCAGGGTTCCTTCGTTTGCGATATGGCGCAGATCGCCCGAACCGCAAGCGGCGGACGGGCAATCACCCCTGATTCGGAGGCGCGCGCATGCCAGCGCCGCACCTTAGCGTAAAACGCCTCAGTGCACAGGGGCGGCTGTTGATTGCTCCAGGAGCCGCCCGCGGCCGGCCACGCGACCGCTCTCGCCGACGAGCCGCAGGGCGGCCCAGAACGCCGCCTGCGTGCTGGCGACGACCGGAATCCCGTGGCGCTCCTCGAGCGGCTTGGCCACGCCGAGCGTCCGCAGGCCGCCGCACGAAATCAGCAGGCCTTGGGCGCCTGGCCCTCCGCGCATACCTTTGAGCCGAGCGCGATGATATCCGCCTCGCTCTTGCTGCCGGGCTCGCCGAACCCGAACAGGCCGAAGCCCTGCAGCGCCATCACCTCGAAGCCTTGCGCGGTGAGGAAGGCCCGCAGCCGGTTGTTGACGTCGTCGGCGTAGGCGGTGGCGACCACGATCCGGCGCGCGCCGAAGCTGCGCAGCCCGTCGACCACCGCCTGGCTCATGGTGCTCACCGGCAGTCCCGTCGCGGCCCGCAGCCTCTCCATGAGCCGGTCGTGGAAGTCGGAGCCGCGATAAAAGGTCAAGGAGGTGCCGATCACCATGATTGCATCGACGCCCTGCGCGGCAAGGTATTCGGCGGCGGGGAGAATCGCTTCGCATGCGCTGTCATAGCCGGTCGGCGTGAGCGATCGCACGCCGACACCGCGCGGAATGAACCGCACGTCCGGATACATCTGCAACCCTTCGTCCGGCACGGTGTCGGCGGCGAACGGCACCACCAGCCCGATCGTGAAGTCCTTGCGCATGTCAGTCTCCTCGCATTGCCAAACCGACGCGCGGCGGCGTCAATCCTCGGTCGCACCGGCCGCGGTGATGATGGGCGCCCATTTCGTGATCTCGGCGCGCAGGTAGGACGCGAATTCCTGCGGCGTGCTCGACAACGGCTGCATGCCGAGCTGAAGAAAGTGCGACTTGGTCGCAGGCTGGGCGAGAAACGCGGTCAGCGCCTTGTTCAACGCGGCCACGATCGGCGGCGGCACGTTCGCGGGGGCAACCAGGCTCTGCCAGGAATTCGCCTCGTAGCCGGCAAGCCCGGCCTCGACCAGCGTCGGCACGTCGGGGATGGTCTCGACCCGCTTGCCGACAGTCACGCCGAGCGCCCTGACGCGGCCCTCGCGCACGAGGCCGGTGACCGGTCCGACGTCGCCGAACATGATCGGGACATGGCCCGCGACAACATCGCCGAGCGCGGGGCCGCCGCCGCGATACGGAATGTGCCTGATGTCGGTGCCGGTCATGCGCTTGAACAATTCCATATAGATGTGATGCGGCGCGCCCATGCCGCCGGACGCATAGCTCGAGCTCGCCCGGCTTGGCCTTGGCGAGCTGTGACGAGCTCGGACACCGAGTTCGCCGGCAACGACGGATTGACGACCAACACGAACGGCACCGCGGCGACGAGCGAGATCGGCGAAAAATCGACCAGCGGATCGTAAGGCAGCTTCTTGTAGACGCTCGGGTTGAAGGCCAGGGTTGAGCTCGTGGCCGCGAGCAGCGTGTAGCCGTCGGGCGCGGAGCGCGCCACATACGCGCCGCCGGTGGCGGTCCCCTGCCCTGGGCGGTTCTCGATGATGAAGGGCTGGCCAAATTGCCGTTCGAGGCCCTGCGCCGGAATCGCGCCAGGGCGTCCGTCCCGCCGCCGGCGGCATACGGAACCACGAGGCGCACCGGCTTGGCCGGGTAGTTGCTTACCGCCGAGTCCTTCGTTACCGCGGCGTCCTTCATTATCGCGGAGTCCTGGCAGCGGCGGAGCCCAGGACGGCAAGACAAAGGGCGCCGGTGACGGCGCCCCTGAGCATTGTCCAGGACCAATGCGGCTTCATCGCATCGCCCTTCGCGGCAGCGAGTGGTTTCAGCCCTTCACGAGGACCGGCCCGGAGCCTTGCGGCCGCTCGCCCTCGCTCATGATGCCGAGGCGCTTGGCGACCTCGGTATAGGCCTCGAGCAGCCCGCCGAGATCGCGGCGGAAGCGGTCCTTGTCGAGCTTCTCGCTCGACTTGATGTCCCAGAGCCGGCAGGAATCGGGCGAGATCTCGTCCGCCACCACGATCCGCATCAGATCGTTCTCCCACAGCCGGCCGGTCTCCATCTTGAAATCGACGAGGCGGATGCCGACGCCGAGGAACAGGCCGGAGAGGAAATCGTTGACGCGGATGGCGAGCGCCATGATGTCGTCGATCTCCTGCGGCGTCGCCCAGCCGAACGCAGTGATGTGCTCCTCCGACACCATCGGATCGTCGAGCTGATCGTTCTTGTAATAGAACTCGATGATCGAGCGCGGCAGCTGCGTGCCCTCCTCGATGCCGAGGCGCTGCGACAGCGAGCCGGCCGCGACGTTGCGCACCACCACTTCGAGCGGAATGATCTCCACCTCGCGGATCAACTGCTCGCGCATGTTGAGCCGGCGTGATGAAGTGCGTCGGCACCCCGATGTCGTTCAGGTGCTGGAAGACATATTCGGAGATCCGGTTGTTGAGGACGCCCTTGCCTTCGATCACCTCGTGCTTCTTCGCGTTGAAGGCGGTCGCGTCGTCCTTGAAGTGCTGGATCAGCGTTCCGGGCTCCGGTCCTTCATAGAGGACCTTCGCCTTGCCTTCATAGATGCGGCGACGGCGGCTCATCGGAGTGTACCGTGGTTTGTTGATGTCCATCTGGATGCCGTGGCTCCGGTTTGATTTGATGTCCGCGGCGGCGGCGACGTGGCGGCGCGACAAAAGCTTGAACATGCGACGCGTCCACATGGGCAAGCTAGCCGATCACGCTGCGCAGCACAATCGCGTCAAAGGCGTTTTGTTGCGCGTCCAAAGCCGGGCGAATCGTTTCACCGGTCAGTTGCCTTGACGATGGCGGGCCGCTATGCAAGGCCGCATTAGTTCCCTCGGTGGATGGAAGTGTGAAGGCCATCGAAGCTAGACTTGATGCAACGTGCGTTCCGCACGGTTCGGAACGAAGTCGAAGGCAGAGCGGCCGGCCGCTCCCGAGACAGCGAGGCAGGCATGACAACGTTCGACAAACGCGAGGAAGGTTTCGAAAAGAAGTTCGCCATCGACGAAGAACTGCAAATTCAAGGCGAACGCCCGTCGCAACAGGCTGCTCGGCCTGTGGGCGGCGGCCAAGCTCGGACTCTCCGGCGCCGAAGCCGACGCCTACGCCAAGGAGGTGGTGGTGGCGGATTTCGAAGAGGCGGGCGAGGACGACGTGTTCCGCAAGATCCGTCAGGATCTGGATGCCAAGGGCGTCAAGCGAATCCGATCAGCAGATTCGCCAGCGCGATGGATGAACTGATGGCCAAGGCAGTCCAGGAAATCCAAGCAGGCAATAGCAACGCCGCGCGCAGCGTCATCGCCGGCTCCAGTCGAGACCGGAAGCGAACCATGCGACCCTCCAACACCGCCGTTTTCGAGCTAAGTTCCACCCTCGGGATGACCGGATCGTCCGCCCCTGTCTTCGCGGCAGCGCGTTTCGCGGACGATGAGCAAAGGACGATGTCCTCATGACCACGCAACCCGTCTTCGCTCGCCCGCCGGCTGCGCGCCGGCGAGACCGTCTACAGCGGCTGGTGCGGCCTGCCTTCTCCCATCGTCGCCGAGACTGGTCGGCCGCGAGGGCTTTCCCGCGGTCACGCTCGATGGCCAGCACGGCCTGTGGGACACCGCCTCGGTGCTGGCACGCGGTTGCGCAGGTGCGCCAGGGCGGCGCGGCGCCGATCGTGCGGATCCCCGTCGGCGAATTCGCCACCGCAAGCCGTGCGCTCGATTTCGGCGCCGAAGGCATCATCGCGCCGATGATCAACACGCCGGCGGATGCGCGCGCCTACGTCTCGTTCGCCAAATTCCCGCCGATCGGCGAGCGCAGCTGGGGGCCGCACCGTGCCACCACGCTCGCCAACATGCCGGACCAGAAGGTCTATCTGCGCGAGGCCAACGACCTCACCGTCACTTTCGCCATGATCGAAACGCGCACCGCGCTCGACAATGTCGAGGCGATCGCGGCGACGCCCGGCATCGACGCGCTGTTCCTCGGGCCGGCGGACCTCTCGATCGCGCTCACCGACGGCGCCGACGTCGATCCGATGTCGCGCGAGGTCGATCGCGAGCTCGACCGTATCATCGCGGCGGCGAGCAAGGCCGGCAAGATCATGGGCGCCTATTGCCACTCCGCCGAGCGCGCGCGTCGCGCTGGCCAAGCGCGGCGTGCGCTTCCTCGCGGTCGGCAGCGACATGGGCTTCCTGCGCGCCGGAGCGGCCGCGGCGCTCAAGGTGCTGAAGGGTTAGCCGCGTGGCGCGGTCACGCCAACGAGACCGGACCGATCCGCTTCCGCTTCGCCATGCTCGCCAACGGCGACCGGCGATCGAGGCCGCTAGACCATCAAGCACCTGCGGCAGATCGGTCTCGATCATGCTCGCGTCGACGGCGAGCACGCGATAGCCGCGCTCGACCAGCCATGCACGCTTGTCGTTCCGCGCCTTGGCCGCGACGTCGCTTCTCCTCGCGCCGGCACGACGTCGATCACCACGCGCAGCGGAAACGAGACGAAATCGGTGATGTGCGTGCCCGACCGGCACCTGCCGCTTGAAGCCGCTTGCCGGCAAAGCGCCGATCGCTCGGTGAGCGCCTCCCACAACGCGCGCTCGGCGTCGGTCGGATTGCGGCGCAAGCAGCCGCGCCAGCCCGCGCACCGGGCCGCGCTCGCCGGGCGCGCGCGCCTTCGCCATGTTCGGCGAGCAGCGCGCGCAGCAGCGTCGCCTCCTCGCCGTCGAGCACGCCGCCGCGCGCCGGGCCCTTGCGGCCTTCGGTCAGCGCCACCACGATGCCGTGCAAGGTCTGGATGTCCTGCTGGGTCGGCTGCATGCGCGCGAAGATGTTGCGCAGGTTGACCAGCATGGTGGCGCGCTTGTCCAGCGGTCGGAAAATACTCGACGCGTCGAGCTCGCGCTCGAGATTGGCGAAGAACGCCTGCACCTGCTCGCTTGCCGGCCGGCTCCGATTTCCGCGGCATGGCGAACGGCAGCACGCCGCCGGACGCAAGCTTGAACCACTCGTAGGCGACGATGCGCCACCGCCTGCGCCAGGTTGAGCGAGGCAAACGCCGGATTGACCGGAAGCGTGACGATGCGGTCGGCGAGCGCGACCTCGTGGTTCTCGAGCCCATAGCGCTCGCGCCCGAACAGCACGCGCCACGTTCTCGCCGCGCGGCCACGTGCGGCGCCAGCAAGCGCGGCCGCCTCGTCCGGGCCGAGCACGGGCTTCGCCTGATCGTGCGCGCGCGCCGTCGTCGCCAGAACGACGGTGCAGTCGGCGATGGCCGCCGTCGAGGTCGTCGAACAGCGCGGCCTCGTCGAGGATGCGGTCGGCGCCCGAGGCCGAGCGTTGCGCGCTGGATGTTGGGCCAGCCGTCGCGCGGCTTGACGAGCCGCAGCCGCCCGAGCCCGAAATTGGCCATCACGCGGCGCGGCCGCGCCGATGTTCTCGCCGAGCTGCGGCTCGACCAGGATGATGACCGGCCCCGGCGCCTCGACCCAGTTCCTGGTCTTGTCGGTTCCCGCACCCGGCATGGCGGCTCTATTCCCGCTCACCGCCGGCGATGCCGCGCGCGATCTCGACCACCCGCTGCTCGACCAGTCCTGGATCGTCGACCGGCGCGAAAGCGGACGCCGTCACCGCAGTCGCCGCGCGCCGGGAAGTGATAGACCGCGCCCGTGCTCGACGGTCCCCGCCGGTGTGTCCCATGAAGCTCGGTGGCGCGGTGGTTTCGATCATCAATCCGAGACCATAGCCCGGCGCCTGCCACGGCCGGCCGGGATCGGCGCGCCGAGGCGGAAGCTCTCCGCATGGCGCGCAACGAGGCCGGGGACAGCAGATCGCCGCGCAGCAATCGGTCGAGCAACAGCGCCGCCGCGGCGCGGCGATCCGATCATGAGCCCGTGATAGACCCATCCCGGGATGATAGGTCCCGGCGTTGCCCCAGCGGTCCCAACCAGATCGTCCGGCGTCCGGGCAAAACCCGCATGCGCGATGCCGAGCGGCGTCAGCACCAGGCGCGAGAGCGCCTCGCCGATCTCCTTGCCCGTCGGCATGCTTCGATCAATTGGCGGACGAACAGATAGCCTACATTCGAATACATCCAGCTCGTGCCGGGCTCGAACCCGGGCGCGTGCGAATATACCCGTGCGAGCAGCTTCGCCGACCGGCCAGGGCGACCGACCGCGCGCCACCGCGTCATGATAGGCGTCGAGGGAGCCATAATCCGGCACGCCCGCACGATGCTGCAGCAACTGGCGCAGCGTATAGCGCTCGGCCGGCAAGCGGCGTGTCGAGCGTGAGCCGTCCGGCATCGACGAGCACGAGCGCGGCGGCAGCGAGCACGGTCTTGGTGAAGCTCCACCACGGGACCGGAGCATCCGCGACATCGCCGGCGGCGAGCGTCCCGTCCACCACGGTGGCGGTCACGACCTCGACATCAGGCCGTTTCTGCGCTGTCGGTATGGGTCATCCGTGCTCTCCACAGGTGGTATAGCGCGAATGCCTGAGAAAAAGGCAGAGCCTGCGGCCGAGCGCCTTTCACCCCTGCCGCGCCAGTGCTATAGCGACGCCCGCCGGGCGAGGCGCCGTCAGGAGCGCTCGTCGTCTTCCTCTCCCTCCCGAGGCGCCTCTTCGGCCTGAAGGCGCTCGCAAAGGTCCCCAATGGCGAAGATCCAAGTCACAGAATCCGGTCGTCGAAATGGACGGCGACGAGATGACCCGCATCATCTGGCAGTCTCATCAAGGACAAGCTGATCCATCCCTATCTCGATGTCGAACTGCTCTACTACGACCTCGGCATGCAGAAGCGCGACGAGACGCGCGACCAGATCACGATCGACGCGGCGGAAGCGATCAAGAAGGTCGGCGTCGGCGTCAAATGCGCCACCATCACGCCCGACGAAGGCGCGGGTGAAGGAATTCAGCCTCAAGGAAATGTACCGCTCGCCCAACGGCACCATCCGCAACATCCTGGGCGGCGTCATCTTCCGCGAGCCGATCATCTGCAAGAACGTGCCGCGGCTCGTGCCCGGCTGGACCAAGCCGATCATCATCGGCCGCCACGCCTACGGCGACCAGTACCGCGCCACCGATTTCAAGGTGCCCGGCAAGGGCAAGCTGTACGCTCACGTTCGTCGGCGACGACGGCAAGAAGATCGAGCGCGAGGTGTTCCAGCTTCCCGGCGCGCGGCGTCGCCATGGCGATGTACAATCTCGACGACTCGATCCGCGACTTCGCGCGCGCCTCGCTCAACTACGGCGCTCAACCGCGGCTATCCGGTCTATCTCTCGACCAAGAACACCATCGTCAAGGTCTATGACGGCCGCTTCAAGGACATCTTCCAGGAGATCTTCGACAAGGAGTTCAAGGCCGAGTTCGAGAAGAAGAAGATCACCTACGAGCACCGCCTGATCGACGACATGGTGGCGGCGGCGCTGAAATGGTCGGGCGGCTACGTCTGGGCCTGCAAGAACTACGACGGCGACGTGCAGTCGGACACGGTCGCGCAGGGCTACGGCTCGCTCGGCCTGATGACCTCGGTGCTGATGACGCCGGACGGCAAGATGGTCGAGGCCGAGGCCGCCCACGGCACGGTGACGCGCCACTACCGCCAGCACCAGAAGGGCGAGCAGACCTCGACCAACTCGGTCGCCTCGATCTACGCCTGGACGCGCGGGCTCGCGCACCGCGCCAAGCTCGACAACAATGCCGAGCTGGCGAAGTTCGCCGCCACGCTGGAGAAGGTCACGGTCGACACCGTCGAGGCCGGCTTCATGACCAAGGACCTCGCGCTGCTGGTCGGCGCCGACCAGAAATGGCTCTCCACCACCGGCTTCCTCGACAAGGTCGACGAGAACCTGAAGAAGGCGATGGCCTGACGACGCGCTCGCAAAGGGACTTCTGAGTCCGGCGCCGACCGGGGTGCTGCACAGGACACCGGCGCGGACCGCGAAACCAGGGAGGAGCGCCAGCGATGCGCTGGATGAGAATGTGCCGGAGAAGCCTTGCGCTGTCCGCGCTCGCCGTCTGCTGGCGGGCGCGGGCGCGGCGATCACGGCGCAAGAATCCCGCCGCGATCGCGGCGCCGGGCGAGACCGCGGTCGCCACGCTCCATGCCGAGGGCGCCCAGGTTTACGAGTGCAAGGCCGGCGCTGACGGCAAGCTCGCATGGGCGTTCCGCGAGCCGATCGCGACGCTTGCTGCTCGACGGCAAGACGGTCGGCCGCCACTACGCCGGCCCGAACTGGGAGCACATGGACGGCAGCGCGGTGGTCGGCAAAGCCGTCGGCAATGCTCCGGGCAAGACCGCCAGCGACATTCCCGTGGCTCAAGCTCGAGGTGACGGCGCAGCCGCGGCAGCGGCGCGTGCTCTGGCGTCACCACGGTGCAGCGGATCAACACGGCCGGGCGGCGTCCACGCCGGCGCCTGCGACAAGGCCGGTGCGTTCCACAGCGCGCCCTACGCCGCGGATTACGTGTTCCTGCGCAAAGGATCTTGAGTCGGCAGCGCCGGCCGGATGGTCGGCCGGCGCTGCGGCAGATGCGACGCCTTAACTCCCATGCGCGCGCGTCAGCTTCACTTGTTCGCGCGCCACGAGCGCGCGAGCTCCTGTTCGCGCAATTCGTCGAGCCGCCGCAGCACCGCTTCGTCGGGGACGCCAAGGCGCCTCGAGCAGCGCGTCCGCCCAGCTGCAGGCTTCGCCTCGACAGCCTCCGGGATGACGTCGACGGCGCCAAGCCTGAGCAGCCGTATCGCATGTTCCGCGTCGATGGCGCGGGCAAAGAGCAGCGCGTCGGGCCGTAGCTGCGCGCGCCGCCGCCGGCCATGCGTTCGGCCGCCTCCCGCGCATTGACCGTGACGACGAAGGCGCGTGCCCGTGCGGCGCCGACCCGCGCCAGAAACTCGGGCCGGCCGGCATCGCCGAAATAGCACCGCTCTCCGCGTTTGCGACAGCTCGCTCACCAGCTCGCCATTGGTATCGAGGGCAATGAACGGCACGTTCTCGGCCGTGAGCAAACGCGCGCCACCGTCTGGCCGACGCGGCCATAGCCGCCGATCACCACGTGATCCTGCAGCTCGCTCGCGTCCTCCGCCGGCAGGTGGTCGGCGGTGATCGACGCGCTGCAACCGACGTCCCAGCCACGCGCCGCCGCGGGCGCAGAGCGGCGTCACCATCATGCTGATGCCGACCACCGCGGAAGCGATCTGCGCCATGTCACCGGAGAGGACGCCGCTCGAGCGAGCAAGAACGATGACGACGAACGCGAACTCGCCACCCTGCGCCAGCAGGATCGCGACCTCGGCGGCAACCGCCAGGCTGACACCGAACGCGCGGCTCGCCGACCAGCAGGATGACGGCTCTTGACCGCGAGCAAGGCCACGACCGCGGCGAGGACGAGGCCGATGTCGGCCAACACCACGCGCCGATGTCGATGGTCATTCCCGACCGTGATGAAGAACAGGCCGATCAACAAGTCCCTTGAACGGCGCGATGTCGATCTCGACCTGGTGGCGGTATTCGGTCTCGGACAACAGGAGACCGGCGAGAAACGCGCCGAGCGCGGTCGAGAGGCCCGCGGCGCCGGTGGCGGCGACGACCCCCACCACCATGAACAGCGTGATCGCCATGATGAGATTCGCGGCTGCCGGTCTGCGCTGCGAAGCGGAAGATCGGTTGCAGCACGTAGCGACCGGCTGCGACGATGGCGACAACCGCAAGCACCGCTTTCAGCAGGGCCCCGGCAAGCGGCCCGGCGACGTTCTGCTCGTTGCGCGCGAGGAATCTGGACGCCAAACAAGCACCGGCGCCACCATGAGGTCCTGGAACAGCAGCACCGCGAGCGCGATACGACCGACCGGCGTCGTCGAGCGCCCCTGCTCTTCGAGCAGCTGCATCACAATCGCGGTCGAGGACATCGCGAGGCAGAGGCCGAGCACGATCGCGCCGCTGCCGGGAACGCCCAGCAGCGCGAGGCCGCGCGCCGATGGCAAGCGCCGACAGCGCGAATTGCAGGCCGCCGATGCCGGCAACGTAGCGGCGCCAACGACCACAGCCGCGCCAGCGACAGTTCCAGCCCGATCAGGAACAGGAGAAACAGCACGCCCGAGTTCGGCGAACGGTCTCGACCTGCGTTCGGTCCTCGATGGTCAGATAGCTAAGCCAGGGAAAGTCCTCGGCGAGCCGACCGAAGCCGTACGGACCGACCGCGATGCCGACACAGAGGAAGCCGAGCACGGCCCCGATGCGCGCACGGTGAAACAGCGGAACCACAAGCCCGGCAGCGGCAAGAAAGACCAGCGCGTCTTTCAACCAGGGCCCGTGGTCCAAAGCGTTCCTCTTTCCACACGCGGTTTGCAGGAATCGGGCTTCGCAGCGCGGCGAGGCTCATCCGCGCGAACCATGCGCGTGCACTCAGCTCCGCCGAGCGCCGCCTCGATCGCGTCGAGCGCGGCCTCGGCCTTGGAGCCGTCGGGGCCGCCGGCCTGCGCCATGTCGGGTTTCCCGCCGCCGCCCTTGCCGCCCAAGACCTCGGAGGCCTTGCGCACCAGATCGACGGCCGAGAACTGCGCGACGAGATCAGGCGTCACGCCGACGACGATGCTGGCCTTGCCGTCCGCCGTGGTGGTGACGAGCGCAACGACGCCCGGACCCAAGTTGTTTCTTGCCCTCGTCCGCGAGGCTTTTCAGATCCTTGATTTCGATGCCGTCGACCACGCGCGCCAGGAGCTTCACGTCGCCGACCACGCGCACGCCATCGGCGCCCTCGCGCCGCGCGCCGCCACCCATGGCGAGTTTCTTCTTGGCCTCGGACAGCTCGCGCTCCAGCTTGCCGGCGCTCATCCAGCACTTGCGTCAGGCGGCCGGGCATCTCCTCGAGCGGCACTTTGAGTTCCGCCGACGCCGCTCTTGGCGAGCTCGCCCAAATGATGCGCGAACTTGCGCGCCGTGGTCGCCGGTGAGCGCCTCGATGCGCCGCACGCCGGCGGCGACGCCGCTGTCGGCGACGCCCGGCGATGAGACCGATGTCGCCGGTGCGCCTGACGTGGGTGCCGCCGCAAAGCTCCACCGACCAGCCCATGGTGTTGCCGCCGCTCTCGCCCATGGCGACGACGCGCACCTCGTCGCCGTATTTCTCGCCGAACAGCGCGCGCGCGCCGGACGCAATCGCGTCATCGACCGCCATCAGCCGCGTGGTGACCGGCGAGTTCTGCAGCACGACGTCGTTGGCGATGTCCTCGACCCGCTCGATCTCCTCGCGCCGTCATCGGCTTGGGATGCGAGAAGTCGAAGCGCAGCCGGTCGGGCGCCACCAGCGAGCCCTTCTGCGCCACGTGATCGCCGAGCACCTGGCGCAGCGCCTCGTGCAGCAGGTGCGTCGCCGAATGATTGCCGTCGGATGGCGCTGCGGCGGGCATGATCGACCTCGAGCGCGAGCGCGGCGCCGACCTTGAGCGTGCCCTCCTCGACCGTGCCGGAATGCACAAACACGTCGCCCGCCTTCTTCTGGGTATCGGTGACGCGTGAAGCGCACGCCGTCGGCGCTCATGACGCCGGTGTCGCCGACCTGGCCGCCGGACTCGCCGTAGAACGGCGTCTGGTTGAGCGATCACCGCGCCGCTCTCGCCCGCGTTCAAGCGCATCGACTTCCTTGCCGTCGCTTGACCAGCGCGGCGACCACGCCCTCGGCGCTCTCGGTCTCGTAGCCGAGGAACTCGGTCGCGCCGAGCTTCTCGCGCAGCGTGAACCACACCGCCTCGGTCGCGGCGTCGCCCGAGCCGGCCCAGGAGGCGCGCGCCTTCTCGCGCTGGCGCTCCATGGCGGCGTTGAAGCCGTCGGTGTCGACGCGCGATGCCGCGCGGCTTGAGCGCGTCCTGCGTCAGATCGAGCGGGAAGCCGTAGGTGTCGTAGAGCGTGAACGCGGTCTCGCCCTTGAGCCGGTCGCCGCGCTCGAGGCCGCGGCTCTCCTCGTCGAGGATCGACAAGCCCGCGCTCCAGCGTCTTGCGGAAGCGGGTCTCCTCGAGCTTGAGCGTTTCGGCGATCAGCGCCTCGGCGCGCGCGAGCTCCGGATAGGCCTGGCCCATCTCGCGCACGAGCGTCGGGCACCAGCCGCCACATCAGCGGCTCTCGCGCGCCGAGCAGCTGCGCGTGGCGCATGGCGCGGCGCATGATGCGGCGGAGCACGTAGCCGCGGCCCTCGTTCGAGGGCAGCACGCCGTCGGCGATCAGGAACGACGACGCGCGCAGGTGATCGGCGATGACGCGATGGGACACGCCGCGCGGGCCGTCGGCCTCGACGCCGGTCAGGTCGGCGACGTCGGAGATGATCGCGCCGAACAGGTCGATCTTGTAGTTGTCGTGCGTGCCCTGCAGCACCGCGGCGATGCGCTCGAGCCCCATGCCGGTGTCGATCGACGGCCGCGGCAGGTCGACGCGCTTGCCGCCCGGCGACCTGCTCGTACTGCATGAACACGAGATTCCAGATCTCGATGAAGCGGTCGCCGTCGGCATCCGGCGAGCCGGGCGGGCCGCCGGGAATGTGCGCGCCGTGGTCGTAGAAGATTTCCGAGCACGGGCCGCAGGGCCCGAGGTCGCCCATCTGCCAGAAATTGTCGGTGCCGGCGATGCGGACGATCTTGCTCGTCGGGCAGGCCGGCGATCTTCTTCCACAGGTCGAACGCCTGGTCGTCGTCGATGATAGACGGTGACCATCAGGCGATCGACCGGCAGCTCGAACTCCTTGGTGACCAGGTTCCAGGCGAGCTCGATGGCGCGGTCCTTGAAATAATCGCCGAAGGAGAAGTTGCCGAGCATCTCGAAGAAGGTGTGGTGGCGCGCGGTGTAGCCGACATTGTCGAGGTCGTTGTGCTTGCCGCCGGCGCGCACGCATTTCTGCGCGGTGGTCGCGCGCGCATAGGGACGCTTCTCGAGGCCGGTGAAGACGTTCTTGAACTGCACCATGCCGGCATTGGTGAACATCAGGGTCGGGTCGTTGCGCGGCACGAGCGGCGACGACGGCACGACCTCGTGGCCGTTCCGGGCGAAATAGTCGAGGAAGCTCGACCTGATCTCGTTGACGCCGCTCATGTCCTGGATATCCGCCGACTGACTTACTGAGGCTCTCTCGGTACTCGCTGGTCCTTGCGCAGCATGGGCGGCCGCGTCGCTCGATGCCCGGCGAGCCTCGTTTGCCGTGCTTTAGCGATGCCCCTACCCCTGTCCAGGAAACCCGCCTCGCGTGGCCCGCAGCAGGATCGTCCCGCCGCACAGGCCCTCTCCGCCCGATGATAGCCGCCCGCCGCGTCGTCGCGGCATGGCTCCTGCGCTGACGGGGATCTGCCCTTACCGATGCGGCGCCGATCGATTATATAGGCGGCTTGCCCCACCCGCGCACTACGCCGCGCCCGCGGCGATCGCGCCAACACCTCCGGACCAAAGATGAATGCCATGCCGCGACAGCCGGCTTCGCGCCTGGAACAGCTGCTGCGCTCGCGCCAGTTCGTCATCACCGCCGAGATCGCGCCGCCGGTCTCGTGCGACGCCGACGACCTCCTGCGCAAGGCGCGGCCGCTCCGCGGCCTCGCGGATGCCGTCAACGTCACCGACGGCGCCAGCGCCCGCGCCAATCTGTCGGCGCCGATCGCGGCGCGCGATGCTGGCGCGCGAGGGCATCGAGCCCGATCCTTCAGCTCACCTGCCGGGATCGCAACCGCATCGCGCTGCAGGCCGACCTCATGGGCGCGGCGGCTTGCGGCGTCCACAACCTGCTGTGCCTGACCGGAGATGATCCGAAGGCCGGCGATCAGCCCGACACCAAGGCGGTGTTCGATATCGACTCGACCACGCTGACGGCAACGGCGCGGGACCTGCGCGACAAGGGCGAGCTTCCTTCCGGACGCAAGGTTGCCGGCACCGCGCATTTCTTCCTCGGCGCCGCCGACGCGCCGATCGACCCGCCGCCCGGCTGGCAGCCCGACAAGCTCGCCGCCAAGATGGCAGCCGGCGCCGAATTCGCACAGACCCAGTTCTGCATGGATACCGCGATCGTGCGCCGCTATGCCGCCCGCCTCGCGCAACACGAGGCCACGCGGGCGCTGTTCCTGCTGGTCGGGATCGCACCGCTGCGCTCCGCCAAGTCGGCGCGCTGGATGCAGAAGCACCTCTACGGCACCATCATCCCCGAGGCATCTATCTCGAGCGGCTGGAGACGGGCGGCCGATCCCGGCGCCGAAGGCGAGCGCATTGCGATCGAGCTGATCGAGGAACTGGCGGCCATCCCCGGCGTCGCCGGCGTTCACATCATGGCGCCGGCCAGCGACGGCCGCGGTGCCGGAGCGTCATCAGCCGCAGGCGCGCGCAACGCGCGCTGTCGCGGCGCAAAGCCGAGTGAACCGCGCCCCCGTCACCCGCGGGGCTAGGACGCCCGCGGGTCCATCTTCTCTGCAACACTCGACTACGTTCTTGCAAAGCGATGGATTGCCGGAGCAAATCCGGCAATGACGGTCGGGGAGCTCAGCAGAGAAACGCTCGGGGACGCGCTTACTCTTCCGCCGCGTCCGTCGTCATCTGCTCTCGTCGCCGGCGAGGATCTTTTCGGCGATGAGGCCGGAGTTCTGCCGGATCGCGGTCTCGATCTTGGCGGCGATGTCGGGATTGGCCTTGAGGAAGGCCTTGGCGTTCTCGCGGCCCTGGCCGATGCGCTGGCTGTCGTAGGAGAACCAGGCGCCGGATTTCTCCACCACGCCGGCCTTGACGCCGAGGTCGATGAGCTCGCCGCGTCTTCGACACGCCTTCGCCATACATGATGTCGAACTCGACCTGCTTGAACGGCGGCGCGAGCTTGTTCTTGACCACCTTGACGCGGGTCTGGTTGCCGACCACCTCGTCGCGCTCCTTGATCGCGCCGATGCGGCGGATGTCGAGGCGCACCGAGGCGTAGAATTTGAGCGCATTGCCGCCGGTGGTGGTCTCCGGGCGAGCCGTACATCACGCCGATCTTCATGCGGATCTGGTTGATGAAGATCACCATGGTGTTGGAGCGGTTGATCGAGGCGGTGAGCTTGCGCAGCGCCTGGCTCATCAGCCGCGCCTGCAGGCCGGGCTGGCTGTCGCCCATCTCGCCTTCGAGCTCGGCGCGCGGCACCAGCGCCGCGACCGAGATCGATCACCAGCACGTCGACCGCGCCGGAGCGCACCAGCGTGTCGGCGATCTCGAGCGCCTGCTCGCCGGCGTCGGGCTGGGAGATCAGCAGGTCGTCGACGTTGACGCCGAGCTTGCGCGCATAGATCGGGTCGAGCGCGTGCTCGGCATCGATGAAGGCGCAGATGCCGCCCTTCTTCTGCGCTTCGGCCAGGCAATGCAGCGCGAGCGTGGTCTTGCCGGAGGATTCCGGCCCGTAGATCTCGACCACGCGGCCGCGCGGCAGGCCGCCGATGCCGAGCGCGATGTCGAGCCCGAGCGAGCCGGTGGAGACGGTGTCGACGTCCATCGACTTGTCGTTCTTGCCGAGCCGCATGATCGAGCCCTTGCCGAAATTGCGCTCGATCTGGGAGAGCGCGGCATCCAGGGCCTTCGATTTATCCATGGAGGAACCTTCAACGAGACGTAGCGCAGCCGTAGCCATTGCTCCCACTCCTTATGACCGGGATTCGAAAGACCGACAACGAACAGCGGCTCGCGAGACGCAATGTACACTATTTGTTCTCTGTTCGCAATATGTTCTTCAGCAATTTTGGGCGACTTTCGGGCATGCAATGCCGGTCGACGGACTGCGGCCGACCGGGCGCAGATCAGCTGATTCTTGCCTGCTCTAAGATATCGCGCTGCGAAGTTGTGAGTTCAACCGGACGAGCGCTTATTTCGAAATTTATATACGAGGGGATTCGCCATAACGTGATGCGCTTCGACAGCGAAATCCCGGACCGTGCTGCCGCGGCCTGCACCGAAGGAACTCACGCCCGGCGCATTGTACTGTTCCGAAAGCAAGCGGGTGCCGACCGGTCGCTGGTGGAGGCCATCTGGCTCGGTCATCGCAGGTCAACGGGCCCACGCCGTGCTCAAATTCCATTACGGCGGTCGATGCCGCACGATCCCAGCATCGGCCACCCGACATGGTGCCGTTGCAGGACTCACGAATTCATTATCGAGCGGATCACCTGGTCGCGGCGCTCGACGCCGCGCCGTCACCAGCAGCAGTCCGCAACCATGGTCAGATCCGGGATTGCTGAGACCGGTTGCACTCTCTGCGTTGAACCGCGCGCGGACGGACCGCCATAGTTGCCGCGCCGAGGCCGGTTACGAACTCCGCCGAAAGTTCCGTGCAGAGCGGAAATAAAGAACTCGCGCCGTTTCGGCAGATGGTGCAACCCTACCGCTATCAGCATCGGGAGGCGCCATGCCCCAGCCGCGCGAGGATTCGACCCGTCATTGCCCCGCCCGTCTGGATTTGCCCGACCCGAGGAAGCCCATGCGTCCGGTCAATCGAGGTTGCGAGACGGCGAAGAACACATCAAGCTTCGGCCTGTGCGCCCTGCGGCCGGAAGCCACGCAAGTACCAACTCCCGACTGGCCCTTCGACTTACCCCCGTTGCACCGTACCTCGCAGATCCTTGCCGCTCAACGGCACGCCGCGGCGCCAATTCAACGCGACGACTCTGCGCGTCGATCATGCGCCAGCCAGCTGCTGGGCGTGCCCGGCGCAACACCACCACGATCTCGTGGCTGGGCTGCGAACATTGCACCCGCGCGCGACGCAGCGCCGCTCGTAGGGCCGTGAGGTCGTGGTGCGGAGACCGAGGTCCGCGGTGGTCCCTGATAGCGACAGCCGGTTGATGCCGAGGTCTACGGCGAAGCGCGTGCAGTTCATCGATCGCTGTCGGCCAGCAGGTGCGCCCATTGCAGGCCCCGCCAGCGCCAGATCCGCATCGTCGACATAGAGCGCCACGTCCCGTCCTCGACACTGAACCCGGCCGGCGGCCTGGACACCCAAATCCGCTTGCCGCCCGGGCAAATCCGCACGGCCGGCCAAGCTCGCACTGTTTGCGCCACGGCGCCAGGAGGGAACCCGGCTGAACGGCGGCGTTGCGGGCGCGCCACACTAGATGCGCGGTGGCCGTCGCCGTGCGTGCGCGAGGAACCTTCCGCCGGGATCGCCGTTGAACCCATTCAGGTGCGGGGGCAGGTCAGGCAAGTGCCATGATCTTACTGGATGCATATCAGCAACGTGTGAGCGATTGCCTGCAATCGGTGGAGACGCTCGCACGATGTGGACGTGAGGACGGCATGGCGGGAACTGGCATTGTGCTGGTTGCGGCTTTCCGATCACGCCAGAGCAGTTCCGCCGCAAGGCGACGCATTCAGAAGGGATCCGCGCAGGCCTGACGACTGGTTAGGAGAGCCCGCGCATGAACCTGTCTCCCATTAATCCGTCCGACGAGTTCCTTCGACACGCCGCCGACTGCCAGCAGATGGCGAAATTTCACGCGCGACCCCGCGAGCAGGCGACGACCGGCGCCGGATGGCGGAGCGGTGGCTGCATTGTGCCGAAGTGTTTCAGAGCCAGCGCGATGGCGCAGCAAGCGGCCCCCTCGCAATCCACCGGCGCAGCGCCGCGTAGCGCAACAGCAGAGATATTGAAAACTGACGGCGTGAAAGCTGACGGCGCTCACGCCGCCGGGCCGCGCTCGTTCTTGCCCGCCACCCCGGCGGGAGCCGGGCTCGATGGCGAGCAGGTTGCCGCAAGCGCGGTCGTCAGGTCGTCGGGGGTATACGGCTCGGCAGGAAGCCGAACGGGTCGGCGAACATCGCCCGCATCCCGTCGGTCACACCCTGGCCGGTCGTATAGGGAGTACGGGCAATCCCGGCTTGCGGGCCGCAATGCCGCTTCGCGAGCTCGCAGGCCGTCCAGGGTCCTGCTGCAGACCGATGTCGGTGAACAGCAGGTCCACATCCGGACGTTCCTGGATCACGGCAGGGCCTGCTCGGCCGTGCCGGCCGTCAGCGTTTCATGGCCCAGCTCTTGGACGATGGCCTCGGCCAAGACTCGCACCTGCTCCTCGTCTTCGACGATGAGAACGACAACCATGGCCCCTGCCCTACTCTGTACGCTGGCGCAACCAACGGAGCGGAGCACGTAATGTTCCGCGATGCTACGCGATGGGTCGATCGGGTCGCATTGCGCGACGTTGACGGCCGACACGACAGTCGTCGTCGAGCCTGGCGGGACGGCACGGGCAGGCGGGCAAAGAAAAACCCCGCAGGCGCGGGGTTCAAGTCTAGGAGGAAACGCCCATGACTAGCGATGGAAGGTTTACCAAACCAGCACGGATTGCCAACCCCTAAGCCTGCTTCCGGCGCATTCCGCCTAGGTCTGTTGCCATTGCGCCACATCCCTTCCGGGACAGCCGCGACATCCCAGCAGTCCGGCCGCGCGGCTCACCTCCGATAGTCAGATCGCCGTTCGCCGGGCTCTCGCTCGTGCTCACGCCGTCGGCGTCAATCCCATCTGCGCCAGCGCCGCACGGCCGAGCAGGCCGTAGGGATTTGCCAGCGTCTCCAGCATCTCGAAATGGTTGTAGCCTTCGCCGACCAGGAGCTCGACCGGCTTGCCGGCCGCCTTCACCGCCGGCGTAGAAATCGCGGGTCTGACGCTGGAATTCCGGCGTCTCGTAGGTGCCGTAGGCCAGGATGAGCGGCAGGTTGAGCTGGTCGAGGTGCCGCTGCGCGCTCAGCGCCTCCTCCATCTCGTCGGTGAACTTGACGTATTTCGAACGCTTCGAGAGCCGCACCGGCTTGAGATCGTACATGCCGCTGCTGAGCGTCGCGCCCTTGAGAATGTCGACCGGCAGGTTGTCCTTGCGCCAGTCGTGGGTCACCACGCAGCCGCCGAGATGGGAGCCGGAGGAATGCGAGCTCAGATAGAGCCGGTTCGGATCGCCGCCGAAGCTGGCTGGCATTCTTGTAGACCCAGCCGACCGCGCGCCGCACCTGCTCGACCATCGGGAACAGGCTGCCGCCGGCATCGTCGACATTGGTGAAGTCGAGGATGACGTAATGCGCGCCCGCCTTCACGAACGGCTCGGCCAGGCACGCATAGTCGGCGGCGCGGTTGGCGCGCCATGCGCCGCCGTGGATGAAGATGTTCACCGGCGCATTCGCCTGCTTGGTGCGGTAGATGTCGAGCTTCTCGATCTCGCTCGGCCCGTAGGCGACGCGCTCGGGCGCGCCGATGACCGCGCGCGCCTTGTCGCTGTTGGCGATCCGGCGCTTGGCGACCTGCTCGCGATTGGGCGCATAGACCACCTGGTCGTAGGCGTCGTCGAGCGCCTGCTGGTCCATGTCGAGCCAGACCAGCGGCCCTTTCGCGCCCGGCTGTTGCGCCGCGCGCGGCACCGCTCGCGGCGACGGCCGCGCCGCCTGCCGCCACCGCCAAGACCGTACGCCGCGTGGTGTTGTCATCGTGTTGCATGGCTATGCCGCCTTCGTGATGGTGCCGCCGGTGAGATTGTCGACAATGACCGGAGTGTCGAACCAGGTGATCGTGGGGCTCGCGCCGTAGAGTTGCTCCACGCGCGCGCGCCACTCGCCATTGTAGACGCGCTCGGCCGCGCGCCGGGACTCCCAGAGATAGATACCGCCGGCGATGCGCCCATCCTCGGAGCGGATGTAGTACTTGCGGATCAGCCCGGCGAGGTTTTGGTATTTCGGCGCGCTTGTTTCGAAGCGGCGGGTGGCCTCTTCGAGCGTGATGGCCGCCGGGAGCTGGAACTGCACGAGGGTCGTGATCATCGCCGCACCTCCTGAGACGAAGTTATCGCGCTGCCGCGGCGCGGCTGCAAGCCGATTCAGCCAGGCTTCCGCCACGTCGCTTCGCCGCCACGCATACGGCTATGATAGCAGATCGATCGTCGCCGCGGTCGGTTGCCAGCGCCGCCGGAGTCCCCGCCATCCAATTCCTGTCGCCGCTCGAGATCGCCTATTGCTGCATTGTGATGGTGGTCTCCTACGCGCTTGCGCGGCTCGACCGGCTTCGGCGCCGCCGCAGCCATGCCGCTGCTCGGCCTCGTGATCCCGCTCAAGGTGCTGATCCCGGCGTGGACGCTGGTCGGGCTCGTCGCCAGCATCACGCTGTTCGGCCGCGATCGCCATCACGTCGCCTGGGGCGACATTGCGCAGGCTCGTGCCCACCTGCGTGATCGGCATTCTGGTCGGGCTCTACCTGTTCAAGACGCTGGATTCCGCCGCGCTGGCGCAAGGGCTCGGCGTTCTGGTGCTGCTCGTACGGCCTCTATTCGCTGTGGATGAGCTGGCGGCCGCGGCGCGAACTGGAGCGTATCGCCGCGGGTCGCGGCGCCGATCGTCGGCCTGTTCGGCGGCATCGTCGGCACCACGTTCGGCACCATGGCGAGCGTATTCTTCGCGATGTATTTCGACGCCTTGCGCAGGGCCAAGGAACAGTTCCGCGCCACCATGAACGCGATCCTGCTCGCGTCGTTGTGCTGCGCGGCGCGGGCTACTGGGCGGTCGGCGAATACAGCGCGCGACGTGCTCGTGATCGCGGCGATCGCGCTGCCGATGATGCTGGTCGGCATTTTCATCGGCAATCGCGTCCACACCGGGCTGAGCGAGCTCGCATTCCGGCGCCTGGTCGAGCGGCGCGCTGATCGCACGGCCTGGCGCTCCTGGTGAAGAGCGGCTGACACCGCCGACGCGGTGCAATCATTGCGCGCGGCCGTTACGGGCTGGCGTGATCGATGAATTTGGCCGGCGGCGCCTCGCCCCATTGCGAGGTGAGCGCTTCTTCCGCCGCCACCAGGTTCGAGCCGTTGGCGAGGTTCAGGCGGTCGCTGTCGGCCCAATGCTCGTGCACGCGGCCCCAGGGATCGGCCCAGTAGTCGTAGACCTGGCTGCCGAGCACGTGCCGGCCGATGCCCCACATGTGCTCGTACTTGCCGAACTGCGCCAGATAGTCGTGGCCCATGGCGACGTCGTCGATGTCCGGCACTTCGAACGACAGGTGGTTCAGGCCGGTCTTGTCGTGGTTGAGGCAGAAGAACACGTGGTGGTCGACATAGGCATCGCCGCGGTCGCAGCGATTGAACGAGCCGATCAGGTTGTTCTTCTCGCCGGCATAGACGTCGTCCGAGCAGATGAAGCCCAGCATGTCGCGGAACCAGCCGACGGTCTCGTGGAATTTCGGCGTCATCAGCACGCCGTGCCCGATCCGCTTCACGTGCGAGGGGCCCTTCGGCAGCCGCATCAGCTCGCCGGCGCGCGACAGCGGCTCCTCGCCGGTATTGAGCTTCTGGCGCTTGGTCGCGATCGGCGGCAGCGGCTGCGATGCCGTGCACGACCTCGATCTGGTAGCCGTTCGGCTCGGTGAGCCGCACGCGCTTGCCGCCGCCGGGCTCGTCGATCGTCTCCGACCGCCGACGCGCCCGGCGCCTTGGCGAGGCGCTTGAGGTCGTCCTCGCTCGCCGCGTAGTAGGCAAAGCCCGACGAATTTCGGCTCGCCCTTCTCGGTGACGTGGATGTGGTGGGCCGGATCGGTGCCGCGCATGTAGAGCGCGGTGGCGGTGCGATCGGCGCGCATCATGCCGAAGCGCGTGAGAAATTCCTCCGCGACGTCGAGATCGGGCGCCCGCAGGCGGCCATAGGCGATGTCGGTGACTTTGATGTGCGGCCATGATCGTTACCCGTGTTCGATCGGTGTCGGACGAGTCTGGCGCATGCTCATCCCAGATTCAATTCCTTGAAGAAGTCGTTGCCCTTGTCGTCGATCACGATGAAGGCCGGGAAATTCTCCACCTCGATCCGCCAGATCGCCTCCATGCCGAGCTCGGGATATTCCACGCGTCTCGACCTTCTTGATGCAGTGCTCGGCGAGGTTCGCGGCGGCGCCGCCGATCGAGGCGAGATAGAAGCCGCCGTGCTTGTGGCAGGCCTCGCGCACCGCCGGCGAGCGGTTGCCCTTGGCCAGCATCACCATCGAGCCGCCGGCGGCCTGGAAGTCGTCGACGAACGAATCCATCCGTCCCGCCGTGGTCGGGCCGAACGCGCCTGAGGCATAGCCCGCGGGCGTCTTCGCCGGGCCGGCGTAATAGACCGGATGGTTCTTGAAATAGTCGGGCAGCCCCTGCCCTTGCTCCAGCCGCTCGCGCAGCTTGGCATGCGCGAGATCGCGCGCGACGATCATCGGGCCGGTGAGCGACAGCCGCGTCTTGATCGGATGCTTGCGAGAGCTGCGCCAGAATCTCCTTCATCGGCTGGCGCAGGTCGATCTGCACGACCTCGCCGCCGAGCGTCGCTGCGATCGACGTCGGGCAGATATTTCGCCGGATTGCGCTCGAGCTCCTCGAGAAACACGCCGTCGCGCGTGATCTTGCCGAGCGCCTGGCGGTCGGCCGAGCACGACACGCCGAGCCCGATCGGCAGCGAGGCGCCGTGGCGCGGCAGCCGGATCACGCGCACGTCGTGGCAGAAATATTTGCCGCCGAACTGCGCGCCGACGCCGAGCGACTGCGTGAGCTTGTGCACCTCCTGCTCCATCGTCGAGGTCGCGGAAGGCGTGGCCGTCCTCGGAGCCCTGCGTCGGCAGGTCGTCGAGATAGCGGCAGGAGGCGAGCTTCACCGTCTTCATCGTCAGCTCGGCCGAGGTGCCGCCGATGACGATCGCGAGGTGATAGGGCGGGCACGCGGCGGTGCCGAGCGTGAGCACCTTCTCCTTGAGGAAGGCGATCATGCGGTCGTGGGTGAGGATCGACGGCGTCGCCTGGAACAGGAACGACTTGTTGGCGGAGCCGCCGCCCTTGGCGATGAACAGGAACTTGTAGGCGTCGTCGTTCTCGCCCTGCCCTCGGCGTAGATCTCGACCTGCGCCGGCATGTTCGACTTGGTGTTCTTCTCCTCGAACATGGAGATGCGGCGCGAGCTGCGAATAGCGCAGATTGCGCTTGAGGTAGGCGTCGCGCGCGCCCTCGGCGAGCGCCGCCTCGTCGTCGCCGTCGGTGAACACGAGCCGGCCCTTCTTGCCCATGATGATGGCGGTGCCGGTGTCCTGGCACATCGGCAGCACGCCGCCGGCCGCGATGTTGGCGTTCTTGAGAAAATCGTAGGCGACGAACCGGTCGTTGTCGCTCGCCTCCGGGTCGTCGAGGATCGCGCGCAGCTGCTCGAGGTGCCCGGGCCGCAGCAGGTGATTGATGTCGCCGAACGCGGCCTCCGCGAGCGCGCGCAGCGCCTCGCGCTCGACCACGAGCAGGTCGCGGCCCATGCACGCTCTCGACGCCGCACGCCGTCGGCGGTGAGCTTGCGGTAGGCGCGTTGTGTCCTTGCCGAGCGGGAACAGCGGCGTGTGTTTGTAGGGCGGGGTGATGGCGGCGGGGGCGTTCATGGCTGTCCTATCGCGATGTTGCAGCAAATGTAGCCCGGATGGAGCGCGGCGCAATCCACCCGGTCAGGTCCGCCACGCAGGCGTTCACCCTGGCGGTTACGCTCGATAGCCCATCGCATTGCAATCCGCGGCGGGTTCGGCGAATGATCCTGCCCCGAAGCAGCCTGCAGGGAGAGAGATCCGATGAGCCTCACCGTCCGCCGCGTCGTCACCGGTCACGACAAGAACGGCCGCGCGATCGTGGCGATCGACGAGACCGCCAAGAACGTCACCCAGGGCCGGCCGGGCGCGCACGCCGCCGTGATCTGGACCAGCGAAGGCTTCCCGGTCGACAACGGCGGCGACGCCGATACGTCCGGCGCGCAAGGTCGGCACCACGCTCGACAACGGCACCGTGTTCCGGGTGGTGAGCTTCGGCCCCGGGGTCACGCCGCGCAATCACCGCACCGACTCGATCGACTACGCGGTGGTGATGTCCGGCGAGATCGACATGGAGCTCGACGGCAAGAGCGTGCATCTCAAGGCCGGCGACGTGCTGGTGCAGCGCGGCACCATCCACAACTGGGTGAACAAGGGCACGGCGCCCTGCGTCATCGCCTTCGTGCTGGTCGCCGCCAAGCCCGTCACCGCCGGCGGCAAGGTGCTCAACGCGGTGGGATGAGCGGCCACGTCGGCGCGCCGGCCGGCGTGGCTGCGCCTCACGCGCCGGGCCGGAGCCGGAAATAGATCGTCGCCGCGATCAGCACGACCCAGGATGACGAGCGTCCGCCGGCGCATGGGATGGCCGCCGGCGCCATCGTCCTGCCGCGGGGCGGCGTCGATCCAGAAGCCTACCAGCCCGATCAGCGCGAACACGCAGGTCGTGCGGATGTGGGCGTACGCGCGTCCGTTTGCGATGATCGCGAGCAGGACGAAATAGCCGGTCCAGGCCAGCGTGATCGGCGGGTCCGGGCGAGACGTGGGCGCCGCCTGCGAACCCGCCGGCATAGACGTTCCGGATTTGCGCCGCGGTGGCGCGCGGCACGCCCGCGAGGGACCGGATCGTAGCTCGATATCCGTTCCCGCATGGTCAGGACATCCCAGACCACATAGAGCGATGAAAATGACCGCGAGCGTCCACAGCAGGCATTCGGGATGGGCCGATGCCATCAGCAGAAACATGTAGATGAAGACCAGCGCGAGGTTGATGAGAAACCGGCAGAACCCGAACAGCGGCTTGTCCGTCATCGCCAGCAGGTGACCGTCCCAGCCCAGAATGGCCGCCAGCAGCGCGGTTCCGAGGATAAGCGTCTGATTGAGCTTCGGCGGCGTTCGGCAGCGTGCCGTTCTGCACCCAGCTCATGCGCGCCGAGCGTCGCCGCAAACCCCACGCTGATCGCCACGGCGAACAGGCGCCGGATGAGATCGGCGCGCGCCTCGGCCCGCGCCCGCCGCGTGTCGTCGGAACCAGTAGCCATGAGCAGGCATCCAGCGCAAACTGCGCCACGCGTGCAGAGGATCAGGTCCTGAAGTAGCGGTAGATGCCCCACTGGCTGAACGCGATGCGGCGATCCGAGGCGAGGTAGGCGGCGATGCGCGGGCGCTTGGCGACGCGGTCGTGCAGCGCGACGAGGCGCGGCACCTTGCGCTCGAACCGCTTCATCCGCTTGGGAAAGGCGTAGCGCAGGCCCTCGACGATCTGGAACAGCGAGAGGTCGACGTAGCTCAGCCTGCGGCCGAGCACGATAGGGGCCGCCGCTCTTGTCGAGCACGCGCTCGAAATAGCGCAGGAACTTGGGCAGGCGATAGCGCCAGAAATACTTGGTGCGCCAGCTTGGCGGCCGCGCGCTGCTCCTCGTAGTAGAGATAGCCGGTGATCGGATGGTGGGTGTCGTGGATCAGCACCACCAGATCGGTGATGGTGAGCTGCAATTGATGCGCCCACAGCCGCCCCGCCTCGTCGCGCGGCGCGAGCCCGAGGCGCCCGCCGAGATAGAGCAGGATGTTCGCGGTCTGGCCGATGACGAGCTTGCCGGCTCGCAGGAACGGCGGCGCGAACGGCGGGCGCGCGATGCGCGCTGCCGTCGATGAAGCTTCATCATCGCCGGCACGCCGCGCTTGCCGCGCCGGCGCGCCACATCGACATAGTCGGCGCCGGCCTCTTCGAGCGCGAGGCGGACGAACTCGCCGCGGCCCTGGATCGTCGGCCAGTAATAGAGCTCGTAGCGCATGACGTCGGCTCCGGTAGGGTGGACAAAGGCGCGGACGCAGAGTCAGGTTTCGCCGCATGGAGCAGCGGCCATGCGCAGACTGAACCTATCGCGTCAACCGCCGAAGACTCCGCGTGGACGCGGCGCGTTCCGCGCCGTGCCCACCCTACACAGACCCGTGACGATTTCGCCTACGCCGTCTTGAGCCGCGGAATGATCCGCAGCGCGTTCTCGCGCTCGATCGCCATCAGATCGGCGCCGCTGAAGTTGGCCGCCACTCCTTGCGTGTGGTCGAGCCCGGTCCGATAGGGATAGTCGGTGCCGTACACGATCTGCGAGATCGGGACGAGCTGCGGCGAGCGCGCCGATCGTCACCGCATTCGAAATCTGCGCGGTGTCGTAGTAGAACCGGTTGAGCTCCCCGTCGACGATCGCGCGCGTGAACTTGTCCTTGTAGGGCGGCGTGCTCACCATCTGGATCTGGAAACGCTCGGCGAACGAGGTCAGCGCGCCGCCGCCGTGGGAGAAGATCCAGTTGATGTCCTTGTAGCGTTGCGAGGTGCCGCTGAAGATCAGGCTGGCGATGGTGCGGGTGGTGTCGGCGCCGAACTCGACCGTCGATTCGGCGATGCCCTGCACCAGGTTGACGCAGCAATTGGCGCCGGTCGGATGGGTGTAGACCGTCGCCTTGCGGCGGTTGAGCTCCTCCCACACCGGCTCGAAATGCGGATAGCCGAGCCATTTGTCGCCGTAGCTGGTCATTACACCGACGCCGTCGGCCTTGAGCGTGTCGAAGGCAGTAGGCGATCTCCTTGCAGGCTCTCGTCGATATTCGGCAGCGGCAGCATGGCGAACAGGCCGAAGCGGCCGGGATGATCGGACATCAGCTTCTTGGTGTATTCGTTCGACTCGCGTGCGACGCGGGCGGCGTGTCCTGTCGCTGGCGAGGAAGCGTGACCTGCGGCGTGGTCGGCGAGGCGATCGCGGTCGCGATGCCCGCCTTGTCCATGTCGTCGAGCGATTTCTGCGTCGACCAGTTGGCCAGCGGCGGGTTGTCGAGCCTTGGCCTTCTTCACCGCGTCGAGCCAGGTCGGCGGCGAAATGTGGTGATGCACGTCGATACGATGGGGCTTGGCCTGGGTCTGCCGCGCGTCGATGCCGGACGCGGCGAACGCGCCAGGCCCGAGCGCGGCAAGGCCGCCGGCCGACGAATCTGCGCCGGTCGAGCACTGCGATCGGACCGCAGCAGGTGCAGCCGTTGAGCAATCTGTGCCGAGCTTGAGTCACCTTGATCCTCCCGTGATTGTTCTCGTTGAGATGTCGCGGACGATGTCCCGCCTCGGCCGCCCTTGACGCAAGCGTTGGCGCGATTTGCGGTACGCGGTCAAGCGAGCAAGCCGCCGCGTCGACGGCGGATCATCGGTGGAGACAGCCCCAGCTGTCCGGTATAGAGCTGCCGTACCGGCAAAGACGGAGGAAACCGATGCCCATCGCCAACGTGCGCGGCGCAAACATCAACTACGAAGTCCTCGGCACCAGCGGCCCGTGGATCGCGCTTTCGCCCGGCGGCCGGCGCGCGCTCGACCACGTGAAATCCCTGGCGCGGCACGTGGCCGATGCCGGCTACCGCGTTCTCATCCACGACCGGCGCAATTGCGGCGTCTCCGACATCGTCATCGGCGGCGACCAGTCGGAATACGAGATCTGGGCCGACGATCTCTACAGAGCTTGCTCGTGCAGCTCAAGGCGCTGCCCGCGGTCGTCGGCGGCGGCTCGTCGGGCTGCCGCCTGTCGGTGCTGTTTGCGCTGAAATATCCGCAGGCGGTCCGCGCGCTGCTGCTGTGGCGGCGTCACCGGCGGCGCGTTCGCCGCGGCGCGCCTCACCGAGAACTACTACGGCAAGTATATCCGGGCGGCGCAGGACGGCGGCATGGACGCGGTCTGCGCGCTCGATCACTTCCAGGAGCGCATCGCGGCGCGGCCGGCAAACCGCGCGACGCTCATGGCCATGGATCCGAAGGCGTTCATCGCCGCCATGGAACGCTGGCGCGAGCAGTTCGCCAAGGGCGCCGAGCTGCCGATCATCGGCGCCAGCGAGAGGGACCTGAATTCGATCAAGGTCCCGACCTGCATCATCCCCGGCAACGACAAGACCCACAATCACGCCGTCGCCGAGGCCGCGCACCGCATGATCCGGGGCAGCGAGCTGCATGATCTCTTTCCCGGCGATCTCGACGTCGACCTGGTTCCGACCGAGGACTGGGCCTGCAAGGAGCGCGAGATGGCGCGGACCTTCACCGACTTTCTCGCGCGCGCAGGCCAAGGCGGCTAGTGCCGGACCTGAGGTTCCTGCCAGTTGGAGTCGCGACCCGTCGGCGACGTGGCAACGCGCCCGGAAACGGTCGGCGGATCACGCATGAAGCGCAGCACGCAGCGAATACTCACCACGCATACCGGCAGCCTGCCGCGGCCGCCGCAGGTGGTGGAGCTGCTGCTGCATGAGCAGAAGCATCCCGGCGCCGAGGCGGCCAGCTCAAGGACGCGGTGCGCCGCGCCGTCGCCGAGGTCGTAGCGAAGCAGGTTGCCTGCGGGCTCGATATCATCAACGACGGCGAGCAGGGGCCGCACCGACTACACCACCCACGTCAGGATCGCCTCACCGGCTTCGACGGCCCGAGCTCGCCGCCGCTCGGCACCGGCGAGCCGGACTTTCCCGAGCTGTCGGCGATGCTCGCCTACTTCGCCTCGCCGTTCCAGCATCGGCCGGCCTGCTCGGGCCCGGTCGGCTGGAAGGATTTCGGCCGCGCTCGAGAACGACATCGCCCAGGCCAAAGCGGCGATGGCCGACGCGCCGGCGCAGAGACGTCTTCATGACGTCGCCGTCGCCGGGCCAGATCGCGCGCTACCTCAAGAACCAGTACTACCCGAGCGACGAAGCCTACCTCTATGCGCTCGCCGACGTGATGGCGCGCGAATACCGCGCCATCGTCGATGCCGGCTTCATCCTGCAGCTCGACTGCCCGGACCTGGCGCTTGAGCCGCCACATGGTGTTCGCGCATTTGAGCCTCGACGAGTTCCGCAAGGTGATCACCACCCACGTCGAGGCGCTCAACCATGCGGTCAGGGACATCCCGCCCGAGCGCATGCGCATGCACATCTGCTGGGCCTCGACCCAGGGTCCCCACCACAGGGACGTGCCGCTGAAGGACATCGTCGACATCGTGCTCAAGGGCAGGCCCCAGGCGGTGTCGTTTCCCGGCGCCAACCCGCGCCACGGGCACGAGTGGAAAGTCTGGAAGGACGTCAAGCTGCCCGACGGCAAGATCATCATCCCCGGCGTGATCGATTCCACCTCGAACTTCGTCGAGCACCCGGAGCTGGTGGCGGACCGCATCGTGCAATATGCGCGCGTGGTCGGACGCGAGAACGTCATCGCCGGCGTCGATTGCGGCTTCGGCACCTTCGCCGGCCGGCTGCAGGTCGATTCCAAGATCGTGTGGATGAAGCTCGCGTCGCTCGCCGAAGGCGCGCAGCTGGCGTCGCGCGAGCTGTGGTGAGTGAGCAGTAGGGTGGGCAAAGGCGCGCCATGCGCCGAACGTGCCTCGCAACTTAGCCCTGGCGAGTGCAGCGACCGGTGACCCACGCGAGGCTTTCGCATCCCGATACGGTGCTCCGCGTGGGCAACGGCGCTAGCCGAGCTGCGGGTGCGCAAGATCGAGCTCTTGTCCTTGCGTCCTGATCGCCGCACCGGCTGCGCCGTCGCTCGTCCGGGACACGGCACGTCGCCAACCCGAGCTTGACGGCGCGTGCATTCACTCGCCAAGTTCGACGCGCAGGACATGCGCGAACGGACGATGCCGCAAGCGCGCTCCAGGAGAGATTGAATGGTCAAGGTCTGCGATTGCTTCCCGGAGTTGAAGGATATCACCGACGCGCGCGAGCGGCGCTACCGCGCGCATCCCGACAAGCCGGCGCCCGAAGGGCCGCGGAGCTTCGTGGAAGTGAAGGTGACCTCGATCGGCCAGCTCAACGAGCTCGTCGACTGCAAGAAGAGCGGCTACAAATTCATCATCAGCGAGCCGGTGCATGTGGGCGGGCAGAATGTGCGCGCCGACGCCGCTCGAGTTCCTGCTCGTCCGGCGCGGTCGGCTGCTATGCGGCGGTGTTCGCCTTCTACGCCGCCAAGCTCGGGCGTGACCTACGACAGCTTCGAGGCGGTGGCGCGCACGGACTTCGACGTGCGCGGCCACATGATGGCGGACGCGCCGACGCTCGGCGTTCCAGAAGGTGACGATCAGCCATCAGCGTGGTCAGCGATGCGCCGGAGGACAAGCTCAAGGAGGTCGAACGCCTCGTCGTTCGAAGGCTGCCCCGGCATCAACACGCTGCGCGAGCCGGTGCCGGTCGAGACCGCGGCTGACGGTGACGCGCACGCAGCGAGCAGGCGGCGTAAGCGGCAGCCGTGATCACGCGCAAGACGCGCGCGCAACGCCGCGCGCAAGCCTTACCGCGTCGGCCGCTCGCGCACCGGGCTCGGCCTGTTCGCCACCGCGCCGATCGAGAAGGGCGCGTTCATCGTCGAATACAGCGGGCCGCCGCATCACCACATGCGCAGGCCGCAGCGCTCGAAGCGCGCGGCAGCCGCTACATGTACGAGATCAACAGCCGCTGGACCGTGGACGGCTCGAGCCGCCGCAACATCGCGCCGCTACGCCAACCACTCCTGCCGCCCGAACGCGGAATCCGACGTGGTCAAGCGGCAAGGTGATCCTGCGCGCGATCAAGAACATCAAGCCGGGCGACGAGATCACCTACGACTACGGGTCGGAATATTTCGAGATCTTTCTCAAGCCCGCCGGATGCAAATGCGATCAAATGCAGCGGAGAAGCGGCGCAAGCAGCGGCAATCGCGGCGGCTGGGGTCGAACGCGCAAGACCGGCGGTGAAGCTGCATCGGCGCGTTATGCGCAGGCTTGCGCCACGCGCTATCCTTCCGCACACGCGATGAATGTCCATGTAATCCGGGCGTGCTCGGCTTACGCAAGCCGAGCGTTGCACGTCGGCGAAACGGATCGCGATCTTGGCTGCCCATGACGACCGGCGCAACCGCGCGTGGACGGTCGCATCGTTCCGCGGAGGCGTACATGGTTTCAAGACTGATCACCCAGACCGTGGTCTGGATCGCCGCGATGGCGGCGGTCCTGTTCGTGGCGGCCGGCACCGTGCACTGGCCGGCCGCCTGGGCGTTCCTGGCGGAAATGGCTGGCCTTGGGCTGGCGATCGGGTTGTGGCTCGCGCGCCGTGATCCGGCCCTGCTCGCCGAGCGCCTTTCCACCGGTTTCCAGGCCGCGCAGAAAACCTGGGACAAGGTTTTCATGGCAACGGTGTTCGTGCTCTGGACGAGCTGGCTCGTGTTGATGGCGCTCGACGCCGTTCGCTTCGGCTGGTCGCGGATGCCGGTCTGGGCGCAGGGATCGGCGCGATCCTGATCGCGCTCTGCATGTACGTCGCCTGCCTCGCCTTTCGCGAGAACAGCTACGCCGCGCCGGTGGTGAAGATTGCCAGCGAGCGCGGCCACCGCGTCGTCAGCAGCGGCCCCTATGCGTACGTGCGCCACCCGATGTATGCGGGCGCCCTGCTGTTCTTCATCGGTGCGCCCTTGCTGCTCGGGTCCTGGTATGGCCTCGCCGTCGCGCCGGCATTGATCGCGGTGCTGGCGGCACGCGCGGTGATGGAGGAACGGATGCTGGCGGACGAACTGCCGGGCTATCGCGACTACGCCATGCGCGTGCGCTGCCGGCTCATTCCCGGGCTCTGGTAGCGCAGGCGGACGGGACGCATTCGCTACCGGCGCAGGCGCCCTCACCCGCTCTTCTTGCGCGGAAGTCCGCGCTGGTGCTTGCGAACTCGCGCAATTGCCGCTCGCTCATCGAGTCCACCATCTCGCGCGATGCGCCCTGAGGCGGCTTCGGCGCTCCGCGCTTGGCCGCGAGCGCCGCGCCTGCGGCCATCTGCTGTCTTCGATCTGGCCGGCATCGGACCTCCATTGCGTGAGCTTGCAAGCCGATGCGGCAAGCGCAAGAACGGTACCTGCAAGGAAATGTGGGGGGGCGGCAGGTTCTGGCAGCAGCTCCCGGCGGCGAATTAGCATCACGGCCGCGGTCTTGCGCCGCCGTCATCGAGGAGATCACGACCATGCTCAGCCCGGGGGTCGTCTTCCTGCTTCTGCTCATCATCGGCATCGCGCGCCGGGCTGCTGTTCGATCGCGTCGCCGGCGCGGGCTGGCTCTCGCGCCAGATCGCCGGTCCCAATCGGATCGCTGGTGACGAGCGCGCTGGTCGGCATCGCGGGATCGTTCGTCGGCTATCACCTCGCGCTGCTCATCGGCATCGTCGGCTACGGCGCGCTTCTCGTCGCCGTGATCGGGCGCTGGCGGTGTTGTGGGGATGGCGCGGTGCGCTGACGTTTCAACGGCCGCCGCGTCGCTAGGGTGGCTACAGCATCCGGACTATGACTCAGCAATGTCCCTTTGTTTCCGACGCTCGTAAAGCGGGCTGCGAGATGATACGAACGTCGGAAACGGTACACTAGCGGGCCGGCGCGCGTCGATCGGCGGAGTACAATTGCTGCGGCCCTGCGCCATGCAGTCGTCGAGCGCGCGCTGGTCGAACATGGCGTTGGCAAGCCAGATCCCGCCGCCGACGATGAGGACCAGGAACAACAACAGCACCGCATTGGCGATCCGACGGTCGCGCGCGGTCTCCGACGTATTTGTCCGGTCCGGGTTGCTCGCTCATGCGCCGCATCATAACGCGCGAATCCGCGCGCGGCGAAAGAGCTGTCGGCGGTGGAGTTCCGGCCGGCCCGGTGGCTGCAGCGACAAGGTGCCGCAGCGCACGGCCGCTCACCCCGCCATCGTCTCCCTTCACCTACGGTGACGAGCTGCTTGAGCGTGAACGGCTTGGCCAGGAAATTGAACTGCTTGTGGTCCGGCAGGCTCTTGTCGAACGCGTCCTCGGCGTAGCCCGGACACGAAGATGATCTTGATGTCGGGATTGCGCTGCTTGCAGCTCCTTCATCAGCGTCGGCCCGTCCATTTCCGGCATGACCACGTCGGACACCACGAGATCGACGTTGCCGGCCCTGCCTTTCGAGCTCCTCGAGCGCCTCGACGCCGTTGCCGGCCTCGATCACGGTGTAGCCGCGTGACTTGAGCCCGCGCGCGTTGAGCGCGCGCAGCTCTTCCTCGTCCTCGACCAGGAGGATGGTGCCGTGGCCGGTGAGATCGGTCGCGGCGCGTGCGCATGGCGTCGGCCGCGGAGATGGCGCCGGCGAGCGCCGGCGCGGTCGTCTCCGGCAGATTGCGGCGCCGGCAGGTCGTCGGCCGCCGGAATGTAGCGCGGCAGGAAGATGCGGAAGGTCGTGCCCTTGCCGAGCTCGACTCGACGTAGATGAAGCCGCCGGTCTGCTTGACGATGCCGTAGACGGTCGAGAGCCCGAGCCCGGTGCCCTTGCCGATATCCTTGGTGGTGTAGAAGGGGTCGAAGATCTTGTCGATGATCTCGGGCGCGATGCCGGTGCCGGTGTCCTCGACCTCGACCAGCACATATTCCCCGAGCGGCATGCCCTTGTGCTGGTGCGGCGCGCTCTCCTCGGCGCCGACATTGCCGGTGCGCAACGTGAGCCTGCCGCCGAGCGGCATGGCGTCGCGCGCGTTGACCGCGAGATTGATGATCACCTGCTCGAACTGGTGCGACGTCGGCCTTGACCGGCCAGAGGTCGCGCACCTGCGGCACGTTGAGCGTGACGTTCTCGCCGATCAGGCGGCTGCAGCAGCACGCGTGAGATCGGACAGCGCCTCGCCGAGATCGAGCACCTGCGGGCGCATGCGTCTGCTTGCGCGAGAACGCCAGCAGCTGCCGCACCAGGCTCGCCGCCCGGTTGGCGTTCTGCTTGATCTGCATGATGTCCTGGAACGACGGATCGGTCGGCCTGTGCGCGTTCAGCAGGAAGTCGGTCGCCATCATGATGGCGCCGAGCAGGTTGTTGAAGTCGTGCGCGATGTTGCCGGCGAGCCGGCCGATCGTCTCCATCTTCTGCTGCTGAGCGAGCTGGTTCTCGAGCGTGCGCTGCTGCGGTGGTCTCGAGCGCGTAGACGATCGCCGCCTCCTGGTCGCGCTCCTGCTCGTCCTCGATCGCGGTGACGTAGAAGCTGGCGAAGCGCTCGCCCGCGCCGTCGAGCGCGGCATCGACCGGGGCGATCTCGCCCTGCCCTTCCGCCGCCTTGCCGGATCGCGGCTTCGAGCGCGTCGCGGTCGCGCTCGGCGACGACCGCGAGGATCGAGCGGTCGCCGGACTCTCGCCCTTGAACGCGGGATTGAACAGGCGCGCGAAGCAGCGCGTTCGAGCGCGCGATCCGGCCCTGCTTGTCGACGGTCGCGATCGCCATCGGGGTGTTCTGGAAGAAGCGCATGAAGCGCACTTCGGCGGCGCGCTGCGGGTCGATGCCGCCGTCGCGGGCGCGGTTGAGAACGAGCGTGCGCGAGGGTCCGGCGCGCGCCGTCGGCGCCGAACGCGACCTTGTGGAACAGCCGCGCCGGAACGGTGCGGCCGGTGCGGGTCTTGAGGTCGATGTCGAGGATCTCGGTCTTCACGTCGCCCGGCACGGCCGCGAGCGTGGTGAGCAGCGCCGCGCCCTCGCCCGCCACGACGTCGTCGAGCTTGAGACCGCCGGAGCCGACCTGCGCGAGATCGTGGTCGAGCCAGTTCGGCGAGCGTGGCGTTGAGATAGACGATGTTGCCGTTGGCCTCGGCCGAAGAAGAAGCCCGCCGGCGCATGGTCGAGATAGTCGATCGCGTGCTGCAGCTCCTGAAACACGTTCTCGTGGCGCTCGAGCTCGCGCGTCACGTCGGCCAGCGACCAGACCGTCATGCGGGATCTGCGCTTGCCTTCGCCGAGCGGGCGCACGCGGATGCGCAGCCAGCGCGCCGCCTCGCCGCGCATGCGCGCCGACGCGCACCTCCTCCTGCAGCGGCGGCCTTCGCGCGCCGCCTTGAGCAGGCGATAGACCGCTTCCGACACGCCGGGATCGCCGATGAAGACGCGCTCGACCGGGCGCACGTCCTGCGGACCGGGCGCCTCGACCAGGCGGAGATAGGCGCGCGTTGGCGTAGAGCACGCGCCCGCTCGCGTCGGTGACCAGGATGCCCTCGTTGGCGCCGTCGACCACGCGCCTTGAGCAGCGGGCTCGCGGCCTCGCGCGCCGGACGTGCGCAGAATGCCGGCGGCGAGCGCGAACAGCCAGGAACACGCCGACCATGGCCAGCACGGCGAGCAAGCGCGAGAATATAGGGCTCGGCCTTGGCGCGGCCGATGAACAGCAGCCCGCCGGCGGCGCCGATCAGCACGAGCGCGATCGAGCAGCACCAGGCCGATGCTGCCTCCCCGCGGCTCGTCCGCGTCCGATCAATCGGCGCGCGGGCATTGTCGTCGGGCGATTGCTGCTGCGTCATGATGTGGAATCGGCTCAATTGGCCTCGACCTGAGTGCCCTGTGCCGCTGACGTCCCACTGCCAAGGGTTCACGCGCCGACGCGCTCGGTGCGACGCGGTGGGTTCCACGCGCCTTACGCCTGGTCGATGGCCCCGATCGGACGCCACCAAAAACGTGCTCGCGTCGCCGCCGACGCAGCTCGCGTGCGCGCATCGCCTGGTTGCGCGTCGGCGCTCGCAATACCGGCAGGCCGATGCCGATTCGATCTGACGGATTGATGGTCGTTGCGGGCCGTTTGCAGAGCAAATCCCGCCATTGAACCGGCCGTTTACCAAGACGTAGCTTTGGCATATGGATGGCGGAGTCTTGGGGCCCATCTATCTTAATTCTTTGTTAGTATTCACGGCGACGGATATTGCCAGCGGCGTTAACCATTCGGGCGACCCCGATCGACACGCCACACCCCTGGGACGCAGGGAGGAGTGATCTTGGACACCTTGTTCGGCGAAGGACAGACCGGTCCTAAAATTCTGCTGTTCCTGGTCGTGGTGCTGGGCCTGCTCGCGCTGGCGTTCTGGCTGTTGCGCCGGTTCGGCGGCGGACGGCTTGGCAGTGCGTCGACGCGCGGTCGCCAGCCGCGGCTTGCCATGATCGATCAGGCGGCGATCGACAACCGCCGCCGCCTCGTGCTCATCCGCCGCGACAATGTGGAGCATCTCCTCATCATCGGCGGACCGACCGACGTCGTGATCGAACAGAACATCGTGCGCGCGGCGGAGCGCCATTGGCTCCCGGGCGGCCGGCAGCGGCGACCGATACGCTGCCGCGCGCAGTCCCGCTCGGCGAGGACACCACGTGGCCGCTGCAGCCCGAACCCGCGCCGAAGCCCGAGGGCGCGCCGCGCGTGGAACCCTCGCTGCGCGCGGAATCCGCGCCGCGGTCGCAGCGTCCGCCGACCGGTGTCGAAGAACCGATCCACTGGCCGGGAGAAAGCCGAGCCGCCGGCGGCGCGCTTTGCCCGCTCCTTCACCTGCGGCCGCGCCGCGGGAGCGCAAACCACTCGCCGTCGATCCGCTCGCAGGCCTGGCGGAAGAGCTCTCGCGCATCCCGCCGGCTCCCGCCCCGGGCGGGCTCGAACCGCGCCCAGCGCCGCGCCGCGCGCCGCGGCCTTCGCTGCCGGCCTCGCCGGCAGCCCGACCCCGACGCCCCGCTGACTCCGGCCAGCGACCAAAATCTTTCCGAGATGGCGCAACGGCTGGAGGCCGCGCTGCGGCGTCCCAAGTCGGCTGAGAAGTCGGGCGGGAAACCTGGCGACTCCGCCTAGCCTGGCCCCAGACCGGAGCCGGCTGGGCCGGCTCTGGAGGACTTCGCGCCGCCTCCCGGCCTCGCGGCTGGGAGCCGCGCTGCGCCGCCCGTTCAGCACCGACGATGTCCGCGCCAGCCCGTTCGCACCGAAAACGGCGGGCGAGGCCGCCGCGGGCGACATGGACGAATTTGCGCCCGCTCCGTCCGGCGCCGCGGTTCGACGCCGTCCCCGCCGCCCGTTCCAGACCGACGAGGCCCGCCCCACGCCGCCGGCACCGGCCGCGAATGAATGCCGAGGCTGCGCCGCCTGAGCACACCCAGGATCCGCCGATGTCACCGACGGCAAGCCGGCGCCGCCGAAATCGCTCTACGACAGTCTCGAGCAGGAGATGGCGAGCCTGTTGAATCGCCCGCCGTCGAAACCCTGAGCGACATCGCGGACGGCGGAGAACCGGAACAGCTACTGCAGCGTGACGCCGGCGATCTTGACCGCCTCGCCCCAGAGCGCGATCTCCTTCGCGATGAAGGCCGCGAACGCCGCCGGGCTCGCATCCTCGGCCGGCTCGACGCCGGCCTTTTGCATGATGCTCGACGAATTGCGGGTCCTTGAGCGCGCGCGCGAACTCCGCCGCCATGCGATCGATGATCTCCTTGGGCGTACCGGCCGGCGCCATCATGCCGGTCCAGGACACCATGTGGAACCCGGAAAGCCCTGCTCGGCGATGGCTCGGCACCTCCGGCGCTTCGCGCGAGCGCGTGGCGCTCGACACCGCCAGCATGCGGATCAGGCCGGCGCGCGCCTGCGGCAGCGCCTCCGAAATCGGCACGAACATGGCCGGGATGTGGCCGGCGATGAGATCGGTGAGCGCGGGCGCCGTGCCGCGATAGCTCACGTCGGTCATTTCGAGACCGGCGCGCTTGAGGAAGAGCGACATCAGGAGATTGCTCGCGCTGCCCGGCCCGCCGCCGCCGGCATAGGCGAGCTTTTCCTTTTGCGCCTTCACATAGGCGACGAATTCCGGAACCGTCTGCGCCGGCAATTTCGGGTTCACGATCAGCACCTGCGGCGCCACGCCGAACAGGCTGATGGGCGCCAGATCCTGACCGGGTCGTAGCCGACCTTGGAGATCGCGGGAAAGATGGCGATCACGGAGGTGCTCGCCCACAGCAGCGTGTTGCCGTCCGCCGGCGCGCGGGCGACCGCCTCGGTGGCGATGATGCCGTTGCCGCCGACCCGGTTCTCGACCACGAATTGCTGGCCGAAGCGCCTCGCTCAGGCGCGACGCGGCAAGCCGACCCATCACGTCGATATTGCCGCCCGCTGCGAACGGCACCAGGACCTTCACCGGCCGCTGCGGCCAGGTCTGCGCGAGCCGCGGCACCGGCTGCGCGACCAGCGCAACTGCAACGAGCGAATAGCGAATGGGGAGCAGCGAATAGAACGCGCCAAACGTCACTTTACGACCCGTCACTCGCTACTCGCCATTCGCCGGCGTCGCGTCACTCGTCGCGATAGATGCGCTCGCGCCGCTCGTGACGCTCCTGCGCCTCGACCGAGAGCGTCGCGATCGGGCGCGCTTCGAGCCGCTTGAGCGCGATCGGCTCGCCGGTCTCCTCGCAATAGCCGTAGGTGCCGTCGTCGAGGCGGGCGATCGCCGCATCGATCTTGGCGATCAGCTTGCGCTGGCGGTCGCGGGCCCGCAGCTCGATCGCCCGGTCGGTCTCGGAGGACGCGCGGTCGGCGAGATCGGGATGGTTCTCGTTCTCGGCCTGAAGATGCGCCAGCGTCTCCTTCGCCTCTTTCAGGATCTCCTCCTTCCAGGTGAGCAGCTTGTGGCGGAAATACTCCCGCTGGCGCTCATTCATGAAAGGCTCTTTGTCGGAAGGTCGGTAGGTCTTGTTCTTGTCGAGTAGTGCCACGCCGTTCTTCTGCGAAGACATTGCAACCCCGTCCGAAAACCAAGCGAACCCCCTGCTCGCGCGGCGAGCTTATATCGGGCCGCGCGATGCGGGACAATAACGGAATTGTGGCAAGCCCCGTTTTCGGTGCGGTGCAAAGGAACCAGGCCCAGACGGCCGCCGCGCAGCCTTGGCGGCGCCACATATCGCCTGTTGCCGTGCCCATCTCGAGCGCGGGCGCGACCGACTCACTCGCCGGGCTTCACCGCCGGACGTTCCACCGCCTTGATCGACTCGGCGCTGGCGGTGGATGCGGGCGCGCTGGCGGGGAAGCTGATGCGCAGGTCGGAAATTTCCTCGACCAGCGCCACGCCGTCGCCGGTGGTCATGGCGAGGACATGGCCGCCCCGCGTCTTGTCGGCGCTGAGAAAATGAAAATGCCAGCCGGCCACATTGACCGAGACTCGCCGCTGCCGGGAACCGAAAGCCGATCAGGGTGCCTTGCACGTCGTCGAGCGTGTGGACGACCTGCTGCGTCTTGATGACCTCGACCAGGGAGCGATAGGGAGGATTTTGCTTGGGCTCGCTGCGGATCCGGAGCGCCTGGAACCGGCCGTCCACCCGCGCTGCCAAGATGCGGGAGGCGCTGTACGGGAGCGCGTCGAGCGCCGCCTCGAGTTGCTCCAGCGACTGTCCCGCGGCGACGGCCATCGAGGATTGCGGCTGGAGCGGCACGACCACCGCGAACGGGGTGAGTTCGGACGGGTCGACCAGATGGGCGCGGCCATCGACGGTGGCGCGGTAGACCTGGCCATCGAGCACCATCATCTCCCCGTCCACGCCGTTGAAGGTGCCCAAGCCGAAGTTGCCATGGCTGAGGATCTCGCCAACGGTGATCGTGCCGTCATAGCCGCCGGCCAGCAGGCTGGAAATGGTGGATACCTGATAGGCCTCGGCGGCGTGCGCGGGCAGGCCGGGAACAGCGAACAACGCAAGCGCAAGCACGCGCCAAAGCATCCGGCGAACCATCGTAAGCTCCTGGTGAAGGGTGCGCGACTTGATCCGAAATGCATTTGCCCGTCAACTCGCCGATGACGCCGGCGGCCGTCGAGCGCGACGTTCGTGCCGCAATCGCGATCTATTTCGGAATCTGCACGAGATCGTCGAGTTGGCTCGCCGTCAGCGGCTGGCTGAGATATTTGAATTTGACGGCGTCGGGCACGAGAGTCGTTCAGTCCCAGCACCCGGTCAGGGATCAGCATTTCCTTGGGGTCGAACTCCTCGCGTACCCGCCGTGCATCCTCGATGCTGATCTTGGCGAATTCCGCGTAGATCTTCGGCGCCTCGTCGCTCGCATACATCCAATCCACGGTCTCGCGGTAGGCCCGCATGAAGCGACGATAGACGTCGGGTCTGCCGTCGAGATCCGCCTTGTTGGCGATGAGCACCCGAACCGTATGCCCTTTCACCAACGGAAGCTCGGCGGATCGCGCGATGACCCGGATCTCGCCCTTGCGCAGCGCCTCCATGGCGTAGGGCGGAGCGGACCAGCCGGCATCGATCTGCCCCGACATGACCATGGTGAAGGTCGGCGGAAAACCGCCGGTTGCGACCAGCTTGGCATCGACTTTGTAGAGCTCGACGAAGGCCAGCGCGTTCGCGTGCGTCGACGAACCATTGGTGGAATACGCCATGGTGCGGCCCTTCATGTCCGCCATCGATTTGACCGGCGATTCCGCGCGCACATACCAATACGCGTCCTCTCCGGTCGATTCCGCACCGATGATGCGGATCGGCGCACCCTGGCGTAGGCGCCCATGACGCCGAACGTGCCGGCAGCGACTCCGATATCGACGCTGCCGGCGATCGTCGCCTGCATCGTCTCGCCGCTGCCGCTGGTGAACAGCAGATCGAGGTCGAGATCGTGCTTGCGGAAAATGCCGGCGCGCTCGCCCAGCGCGGCCGGAGCACCGTGCCATATTTCGCGCTGGCCGACCGCGATCTTGAGCTTGTCCGCCGCGGACACCGGTGTCGCTGCCAGCCATCCCACGGCGGCGACCGCAAACACGAGCCGGGCGGCATGCAGCATGACGCGCTCTCCTTCCTCAGGTCGCACAAAGGTGCAGACTTTTCGGACAAGCAGGCGGCAGAATAAAACCTTTGGGCGAAATCGTGCTTCAACCAGAGCGACCTCGCCGCTAGTCGTCGGCGGTTTCAGAAGTCCGCATCATTCTTGCGGCGAGTCCGAAATGCGGACTTCTGAACCAAAGCCACACTAGATCAATAAGTTGCTAGTGTCCTTCGATTCCGAAGTTCGCAAACGAGGGTGCCGCACGAATGATGCGAACTTCGGAATCGGGACACTAGGTCGAAGCTTACGCTGGCCCTGCTGGGCGCGAAAGCGCCCGGGTGTCGCGTGCCAGCCGATCGAAACGATCCGCTCAGGACCCGCGCATCGGCGCTGAACTTCAACGCCACCCGTTGATGCAGTAGCGCAATCCGGTGGGGGCGGGCCATCTTGGAAGACGTGACCCAGATGTCCGCCGCAGCGCCGGCAATGCACCTCCGTGCGCGGCAGCAACAAGACGTGGTCGGTGGCGGTGCCGACCGCGTTCGCCAGCGGACGATAGAAGCTCGGCCATCCGGTACGGCTGTCGTATTTGGTGTCGGATGAGAACAGCGGAAGGTCGCAGCCGGCGCAGGCGAACGTGCCCTTGCGCTTCTCGTGATTGAGCGGGCTCGAACCCGGGACCTCCGTGCGGTGCAGGCGCAGCACCTCATATTGCGCCTTCGACAGCACGGCTCGCCACTCGCTGTCGCTCTTCTGCAGCTCGAACGAGCTCGCGGCCTCAACGTCGGTCGCCCGCATCCAGCGCAGACCCGCGACCAGCGCGAGGGCGCCCGCACCAGCCAACAGAAGGCGACGATCGATCATGGCTGACCCTTCCCTTGCCGCGACGCCCCCTCACGCGCGCGTTTGCCCGCGGTCGGTCGTGGCGTAAAGGCCGTTTCGACGCTCCACGCCGCTCAACTCTTACTCACGTTCACGCGACGACCGTGCGCCGCGGCCCTTCAGTTGAAGCGCGGCGTCTTGTCCAGGTAGAACTTTGCGCATCTCGGCGCGGTATTTCTCCATCTCAGCGCGTTGGGCTCGGGGATCCAGCTTGGCGTCGGGTGGAACCAGCGAGAAGTACGGCGTCTTCTTCAGAGCTCGACTCGAACTCGGCGCGCGCCTTCTGCAGCAGTTCCGGCGTGGTCATGAGGTCGATGATCGACGCGGCAAGAACTTTCGCGCGTCTGCCTGGCCTTGTGGGAGATGAAGCTCACCGGCGTGACAGCCTTCCACTCGTGATAGCCGATGCCGAACCGAGGCCGGAAAGTTCACGAGGCCGGCCGGCACCACCCAGGACACGTCGCCGTTGTCGTTCGACGAGCTCGCCTGCGTCCGGCGAAACCGCCCAGCGGAGTCGGCACGGTCCGCAGCCCGACAATCGGCTTCTCCGCCGCCTTCAAATCCCTTGGCGAATTGCAGCATTTCCTGCTCGCTCCACTTGGGCATGCCGAAGCCATCTCGATGTTCTTCTGCACGCTCTCGCGTCGTCTTGCTCGCAGCGAGCTTGCGGCCGAGCCGAGCCGCGTATTTACGACCTCCCAGGTCGTGCCGGTCATCAGCGCGGCGCCTTCGGCGATCTTCAAAGGCTTGTCGTAGGGGTCTCCTTGGCGGCCGGCAGCCCGCCGGCATCGCGCACGAACCGCAGATCACCTTGTCGGCGATGATGTTGGGCTGGTGCCGCCGGCGTCGTGCGATGCGCGCGCGATAGGTTGGGCGCAGATGTTCGCGCAACTTGTCGAAGGCAAATCCATCAACCGACCGCGTCGACGGCGTCCTTCCCGTCCCAGGGATTGACGGCGCCGTGCGCGGTCTTGCCTTGAAAGGTGAAGATCGAGCTGATCGCGGCGTAGTTCAGCAAGCCATGTGGCCCGATGCGTGAGCCCCTCGCCGATATGGAGGTAGATGATCGCGTCGACGTCGGCAAGTATGGCGCGCACGAAGGGTGAGGACGGCTCGCGAGTTGCTCCTCAGCGGGCCCGAACGAGACCGCGACCGTGCCGGAATGTTGGCGCTGCATCACCTGCTTGACGGCGAACGCTGGCCAGCGACGCGACACCACCGTGCGTGTTGTGTATATGACCGGGACCATCCCTTCACCAGGGCTTGCGCTCATAGGTGCCGGGCGTTTCACGAACCGCCAGGCAAGGCGTCGACTTCGGTGACGATGGCGATCTTCGGCCGGCCGCTGCCATACTCGGCCCAAAATTGGTCGGCATGTCGGCCCCTCCCAGCTCACCTTGCCAAGCCGGCCGCGGTCAGGTGTCGCCAAACAGTTTCGTGCTTTCAATTCTCATCCCCAGCTCGCCGGTAGAACAGCGCGTCGCTGATGTCGGTCATCTGCTGGGCGTTGCGCTCGATCACATCGAACGCGAGCTGCGGTGCGCTCATCGGCGCCGCCGCGCTGGGCGAACGGAGCACGAGGCGAACGTCAGACGCGATCCGCTACTCCAGCGCCTGCTGCGCCCCTGCGCTCGAGCCGACGCGCGAGGCGAAACCGCCGCGCATCAAATGGTACGTCCGCCCCGAGGCGAGCGGCAAGATCGAGCCCGCACGTTCAATCGTGCAGGCGAGTCAGGAACAGCGACAGCTCCGGCACGTAGGTGATCACCGCAAGCACGGCGATGCTGAGCCAGATGAACGGCATGACGCCGCGATAGATGACCGAGACCGGCTGCTTGAACACCGCTTGCGCCACGAAAATATTGATGCCGAACGGCGGGGTGAAGCATCCGATACTCAGATTCGCGGTCATGACGATGCCGAAGTGGATGAGATCGATGCCTGCCGCCTTGACGATCGGAAGGAGGATCGGCGTGAGCAGCAGGATCGCAGGCGCCGGATCGAAGAAGATGCCGACGAGCAGCAGAAACACGTTGATGATGAAAAGCAGCATCGCGCTCGACAGATCGAGCGCGGCGAAGGCGTCGGCGAGACGCGGCGCGGCGCCACTGGTGGTGAGAAGCCAGGAAAATACGCCGGCCGAGGCCACGATCACCATCAGCTGCGAGGTCACGTAGGCGGAGCGGCGGGCAAGATCGAGCAATTGGGTCACGCCGACATCGCGATGAACAAACATCGCCACCAGAATTGCGTAGACACAAGCGGCGCCGCCCGCCTCGTTCGCCGACAGCACCCCGGTATAGATGCCGCCCAGGATGATGACCGGCATGCCGAGCGCCCACGCCGCGTTGAGCGTTTCGCGCCCCAGGCGCGCCCACCGGAACGGCTCCGGCGGGTCGATGGCGCTGCCCCACGATTTCACCAGCACGTAGGCCACGAACGCCAACGCAAACAACAAACCGGGCACGAAGCCGGCCGTGAATATGCGCACCAGGGACTGCTCGGCCACGATGGCATAGAGGATCATGGCGATCGACGGCGGGATCATGTTGTCGATCAAGCCGGAGGCGGTGAGCAGTCCGGTGGCGAACCGACGGTCATAGCCGGCATCGAGCATCGGCCGGAACGTGATACGCCCCACGGCCGCCACGGTCGCCGCGGACGATCCGGAGATCGCCCCGAACACCACGCACGTCGCCACTGTCGTGATCGGCAGGCTGGCCTTCGAGCGGCCGAACAGCGATTTCGCCCACGCCACCAGGCGACCGGAGATTCCTCCGGCCGCCATGATCTCGCCGGCGAAGATAAAGAATGGAACCGCCAGCAACGCGGCGCTGTCGAGCGACCCGAACATCACCTGGTGGAGCACCGTGAGCGGGATCGAGTAGAAGATGACGATCGCGATTGCTGCGGTCGCCAGCAGAACGACAAAAATCGGAAAGCCGAGAAACAGCAGGACGATCGGCACCAGCGTCATCGTCAGCGCCACCGCCGGTTCTCCCTAGTGTCCCGATCCGAAGTTCGGCACCTCGATGCGAAGTCGCGGCAATGCTGGGAGGAGACGTCAAATGCGCCACGCTAGCCGGCCCGCCCGACGATATCTTCGAGCTCATCCTGCTCGACCGCGGACCGGCGAAAAAGCAATCTGCAAACCACCGCGGCGGCGCAAAGCGCAAATCCCACGAGCAGCGCCGCATGGGGGACGACCATGGGCATGTCGACCGCGATCGAGCGTTGGTCGTTTCTCGCCAACAGCCGCACGACCTCGAACGACTGCCACGCCATCAACACGAAGGTGGCAAAGCAGACCGCCGCCACGAAAGCCTGCAGCACACGGCCCCACAGCGGCGGAAGCCGGGCGGCGAACAGGTCCATCGTGAGATGACGTCCGTCGTAGGCGACCGCCGCGGCGGCAAGGAAGATGGACCAGATCGCCAGGTAGACCATCACCTCCTCCGCCCAATAGAACGCCGCGAGGAACACGTAGCGCGCGACCACGTTGGCAAAGTTGACCGCGATTGCGACGAAGAGCAGCAGTGCCGCAAGCGTGAGCGGGACGCGATGCAGCAGCAGCCTGGCGAGGGCCTCGAGCCTTTGTTCGGGCAGACGCATCAGGCGGCCCCTCTCCCGCTTCGTGCGGACAAGCTGCGAAGATCCTGCGTGGCGTCGTCGGGACGGATGCGTAGTCGGCGTCAGTTTTTCGCCGCCGCCGCCCGCACACGCTCGAAGAACGCCTTGACCGGCGGATCGTCCTTGGTCACGTCGTCGCCGACCGACTTGAGCGCGGCCACGAGCTTCTGACGCTCGGCGTCCGGCAGCACGAACAATTCCCCGCCGACCTCGGCCCAACGCTTGGGCATCTGCGCATTGAAATCGAGCGTGAACTTCTGGTTTCTGATCTGCGCGGCGCGACCAGCCTCGACCACCAGCAATACGTAACTGAACGAAGTACAC
>ERZ1370068.6601-contig-5574_pt1 | contig 144838 bp, 203 predicted proteins | sample MGYA00561227_ERZ1370068 | MGnify/ENA primary metagenome ERZ1370068 (study PRJEB38410, sample SAMEA6850437) | metagenome | study: Metagenomic assessment of the ecological functions of the soil: analysis of the soil microbiota associated with the...
GTTATGCTTCGTTCAGTTACGTATTGCTCCAACGTGCCGGTTCGATTCGACAGCATGGACGAATTGTTCGCGGACGCCGTGGCATCTCCGCGGTTTCGCGCGCAGTTAATAGGCGCCCTTCGCCGTCGTGGCAGCCCTGCTCGCCGCCGTCAGCGGCATCTTCAGCGTGCTGGCGTATCTCGTTGGACAACGCACCAGAGAGATTGCCGTCCGTCGGGCCGTGGGCGCCAGGAAGCAGCGCGCGCGATGTAGTCCGCCTTATCGTCGGCCAGGGAATGCGAATGGTCGCGATTGGTCTTGTCGCGGGGCTTGCTGGGGCGCTCGCAACGGCGCGGTTGCTCCAGGGGCTGCTCTACGAGATCAGTCCGTGGGACGCCGGCCCGTATCTCGGTGCGCTGATCGTGATCGGCGTCGCGGCCTTTGCTCGCCACGCTGATTGCCGCGATCCAGAGCCCGCCACGATCGCTCCGCTTATCGCGCTGCGGCTTTGAGTAGTCGGCTGCGCCCGCGCGTGCGCAGCCGACACCCACGACCTCGGAATCCCAGCGACAGAAGATACCAAGACTCAATCGCCCTTCACCGACGGGAGCCATGCCCTTTTGACTTCAGCACCTCGTCAGCTGCAGCGTTCGTTAGGCGGGACCGCGGCGAGATACAGGGTGTCCTGCGAATAAACCTGCACGACTGCGCCGAGATTGCCCTTCCGGAGCCGGTGCTCAGGGATGTCCCGTTCGAGAACGACGGTATCGAGATCGCGAATACTTAGGGGCGGCTGGTGTGAGGAGCGCCGGTTGGATTGAAGAACTGGCCCGGATTGAACCACCGTTCAGGATTTCAGCGTCCCTGGCGAAGGCGTCTTCGCAAACGCATCGGGCCAGTCGGCGATCCCTTCTAGGCCTTCCCCGTCACCCATCACATTGTCGAACGTAGTTGATCAGAGCACTCTCAACCACATCATCGCCGATCGCTTCGAGTCGCCTCGGTCGAATCGGTTGATCCTGAGTGGGCTCGATCTCGAAGTCCATTTCTCCTAGCCGATGTTGGTCGGGCATCCGCTAACGGCCCGCGCTTCACCTGCGGGCGACGAGTGTACGAGTCCACAACTGGACTGGCTTCCTTTAGAAACCAGCGCCCGACAGGTGCAAGCGCTCGTTAGGCCGAGGCGCGCGGGCTCATTGCGGGCTCAGGTAGCCAATGGAGGAGCAGCACGGCGATGGCGGCGCCGGCGAGCCAAGATCCTCCCGGACGCCGAGGTGAAAGCGGCCGGGGTTCCCGCCATACTCAGCCGAGCGGCCCGGCCCAAACCCACCAGGGGGTCGGGGGGTAGCCCAGAGCAAGATGCCCCTAGTGGCCAAGCGTGGTCGTCGGGCAGGGAAGCAAAAGGTCGGTCGAGCGGGAGTACGAGGTGCCCAAAGGTCATCCAGCCAGTTGGGGATAAATCACCAGAGAATAGAGGAGCAGGACTCTCCCCCGACCCAGGCGCGTAGGGTGTGCGCGGGTCAGGCTCGTGGGGGGACCGAAACCGACTCCACACCCCGAACAACCCCGCCGCAAGGAGAAAGCGATCCCAAACCGGTGGCCAGCGGATTGATCCGGCGAAAGAAGCCGAGAAGTGGTAGACGACGCCCATCAGGCCCAGAGCACGGCAGGCGTCAAGGGATGAGGCGAGGAGGCTGGCAACCGGGGAAGCTCAGGACGGGCAGGGCGACACCGAGGACCATGAGCGCCACCTGTCGGGCCAGACCGCTTGGTTGTAGGCGGCGAAGACCTCGAAGGAACTGGCACTCGATCGTGAACGGTAGAGGTCATTGGCGAGCTGGGAGCCTGCGGGCCTAACGCCCGCGCTTCACCTGCGGGCGAGAAGTGTACGAGTCCACAACTGGACGGCTTCCTTTAAGACTACAGCGCCCGACAGGTGCAAGCGCTGGTTAGGTGGCAAGCACGCTCGCGCCTCCTTGTCCTATGGCGTGGTCAGCAGCGAATAGTGGTTAGCCACTAGCTGCGCAGCGCCCATCCGTCATGACCCAAACGCGTGTGAACCGATTGTCGCGCGGCACGGTCTTGCCCCCTGTCCTGTCCGACCATCGTGGAGCGGCCGGTCTCCACGGCGAGTGTTGCCGCTAGACTCGCACGAGAACGTCGACTGGTCGTGATGGACTGGTACGTCAACGCGTGCGATGTGAAGTCGGCGACGACCTCCGACTTGTTCCGCACGACTCCGGTGGGCCCGATACCGAGGGAAATCGTCAGCATAGATCCGGCGAAGCGCGATGGTGTCGGCAGCAATCTGAGCGTGAATCCGCTCCTGGTCCTGTTGCCGGACAGCTCGCCTCGGCCTCCGCGGCGGCACGCTGGCCTTCGCTCTGCAGCCTCCGCGATGACGCCCGGATACGACCGAAAACAGAAGAGCTGCAACGATCGAGGCGCGCTTCATGAGATGCTCCCAGGCAGGCGCGATTGAACTTGCTGCCAGTCGAGTGGCTGCGGGCTACCAAGGGCCCAGCGGGCGGCCGCCGTGCAGCTCGCACTAGGACCACCTAACGCCCGCGCTTCACCTGCGGGCGACAAATGTCCGAGTCCACAACTGGCCGGTTTCCTTTAAGAATACAGCGCCCGACAGGTGCAAGCGCTGGTTAGGCGCCAACTAGTCAATTGCTTCCCCCATCCTCGTCGCACCGGGGGGCCAGCCTCTACGTGGAGTACATGGTCCCGTGAGACCATGAAAACAGAATCAAAGAACCTCGCTCGAGGTCGGCTGGATGAGGAGGTGAGCTGATCCCTGCGCTGTCCGCGAGCGGGCAAAGGATCTCAGCCGCGGCCTGGATGTCAGCAGCGTCGCGTGCGGTATCAGCGGAGTGCTACGAAAGCGCAGTCGAAGGTAGTGAGCGCCCGATACACCACGTCCGGTCAAGCTATAGCTACCTGGTAGTAGTTGTCGAAGGTAAGAACCTCAATCGTGTCGCCGTTCGAGCTTCCAGCGATGGTTAGGTGTGGTCAAAGGGACCGTAACCGATCGACGCGACCCATGCCGAGACTGCTAGGATGCAAAGGATAGGAATGTACTTCAGCCTGGGATGTCGTCGACGTCCGCGTGGAGGGTTTCCCAGGGGCGTGGGTATCGGTCTGACGTCTGTCGTGTCGGGACCTAAGTCAGTCCGTTGGCTAAGGTGCCCGCCAGCCACTGGATGGTGGTTGGAATGAATGGTGATCGTCGCGGCGGGAGCTGGGGAGCCAGGGTCGCGCGATGTTGGCCAAAGGCAACAAGGAGTATCCGCCCAGGAGTTACTAGGCAGCTCGCGCACGTTCAAGTAGCACGATACAGGGTCGCCGGGTTGATAGTTGATCGGTGGGCGTGTGGACCCCGTGCGTGATGTACAGGCGCCTGTGAAGAAGGCCGTGGGTTTTCAGAGAGAGAGAGGTATGAGGTCAGTGGATTCCTCAGGATCCTGCCAGCAGGCTGGCTTGAACTGAGCTCGCCACAGCGCGAGGCACTCCGGAATCGGGGGAGAACGAATCGCAGCTCAGAGCTGTATGGAAGCCACCCGGGCCAGTCATTGAGAACGCAGCGTGTCGGACGGCACGCAGTTCCCGAAAACGGTGGGGTATGTCTCAAGAATAGCGGTGGGTTCCAAGAGAAGGGTGTCGATGGTGACCGGAGACTTCGCTTTGGGGAACGTCATAGTACGTCGGCTGATGACTACCGAACACGGCAAACAGGCGGTAGCAGCCTGGGCGCCCGCGTGGCGACAAGCGAAAGTACCCGGCTGTCTGTGACAGCTTCGACGTGAGCTGCGATGACGACCTGAGCGTTCGCTAGCGCAAGGAACTCCCGTGAAGGTGGGTAGTGTGAGGATACCTGACCGCTGATTGTCCAACCGTGCTGGCTTGGGCAAGAGAGTGAGCTGGCGACGAATAGGCTGAAGGCCACGAGCCCGGATTGCAATCGTATCGTCAAGGAATTGCCTTTGCATGGGAACAGCGGTCATGTAGCGCCCGACAGGTGCAAGCGCTGGTTAGGCCGCTGTTACGAGGAAAGAGCCTCAGGTGCAATATGAGCCAGACTGCGGAGCTCAGCGACTATCTCATCTTCGCGCCAGAATGCTAGGCGGCTTCGCGTTGACGGCATGAAGGGTGATCTGTGTCGCCCAAGGCGCTCTCGGTCCGTAGGTGAACGGTGACGGCTCTGGCCCGGAGCCACCGGCTTTGAGTGACGGCTTGAATATCAGTAAAGGGGATGAAGACTTCCTCACGATAATTGGAGACCCGGAGGCCCGTCGGCGTTAGGATGGCTCGCTTCAGAGGCAGAGTGTGATAGAGAAGCATCACGGTCCCAACAACGAGCGCAACCAGGAAGGTCCATTGATCGCCACGAGTGGCGCCGCCCTTTACGCCATTGAACTCGACTGTCTCGGGAGTTGAACCCAAAGGGATGTATGTGCCCCAACCGAAGCCGAGTATCCACGCAGGAGCCAAGAGGAACTTCAATAGTGGAGTGGCAGGGAGCAGAAATGGTGCGATCCATCGTGCTACAACCTCCTGTGACAGCGGCCCAACACCCGCGCTTCACCTGCGGGCGACAAGTGTACGAGTTCACAACTGAACGGCTTCCTTTGAAAGTACAGCGCCCGACAAGTGCAAGCGCTGGTTAAGCCGCCCGCCCCAGTCATGGTCGTTGGCGGGAGGAAAAGCTTCGCCCGGACCGTCGGGGTCGTCGCGGGCGGCACGCAAGTAGAGACTGGGGTGCTATCACCTACGATGCTGCCAGCACCCGTCGCCGTCCATCGCGAACGGCATGATCCGGTGAGCCACGATGAGTTGTCTGCGCCAAGGGAGTCCGTCGGCTGTTTTGTCCAAACGTACACATGATCGCGGCCCGCTTGTACCCGGTGGGTGCTCGGCCCAGGCACTTAGCCCAGCCCACCCGACCAAGCGCCTGGCGGCGTGTTAGCGGTGATCGTATCGCCGATCGGCGCGTAGCTGCGATAGAAGTCCACGACGACCGTATCACCCTCGTTAGTGATGAAGTCCTGCTCAAACCCGTAACTCACGAAGCTGTCTGGGCGAGCCGCCTCGTGCCATATCTTCCTGAGCACAGAGAGGCGTACCCGGAAGCACGCCAGAGAAGATCAAGACAGCCCAGTTTCGGCAAACAGTCATAAACGATGGGTAGGGGGTGGACCGGTCACGAGCATAGCACAACTACCACTAAGCCTCATGCCGATGGCGCGGCGGCCGCCAGCTCTCCCCGAAACCGGCTCCACATCCTCCGGCCGGCCGCCAGCGCCGCGGCCGCGCCCGCAATCACCAGCTTCTTGGCCGCGATGAGCGCCGCGAAGAGAATCTTGAAGAACCCCGCCTTAGTGGCGACGGCACCCAGCACCAGCCCCGGCGATCCCATAGGTCGCGACCTTATCCTGGCCGGACACGAAGTCGGTGTAGCGATGCCCGCTGCCAAACTCGACGAGGCATCACCTCCTGCATCGACGCCTTGATCATGGGCAACTGCTCCATTCCGGCGACCGCACTGCCAGCACCAGCACGCCCCGCCGTCCCAGGACCCGAACGTTGCAGTTGAGTGTCCGGTGCGCCTCGCCGAACAGGAGTTCCTTGGCCCAGTAGAGGTTTGTGTGCATCCGGTCATAGGTGGGCGGCTCGGCCCAACCGACGAGGCTGACGGGATCGTAGCCCGTCCTTTCGACGCTGCTCGTTATCCTCTTGCACGCTCTCCTGCATCTGACCGAGCAGCTTGGTGTAGTCGATGGTCTCCGCACCCTTTGTCGTCTACGTAGCCATCTTCCTCGTAGCTGATGACCACACGGCCCAGCCCGAATCGGCCAGGGGACTGATTTCGCTCGGCACCACCATGCCACAGCACGCCTTCCCCGACCCCTTGGGGTTGCCCCATCCCCTCCTCCAGGAGGCGAGTCGACCCCTCCCGGTCCCAGGTAGCGGAACTTTGGCGGAAGGTTGAGCGTCGCCAATCCATCCCTTGATGGTGATCTGGCCCGGTGGTATAGCCGAGCTTGGCCTCGAACTCTTCAGCCGTCGTGTCCTGGGCAAGAAGCCGCGAGCTGGGCCCAGCCCCAGGGCCAGCAGGGCGACGGTGAGCATCGTGCTCCGGGTGTTCCGCATGGTCCTTTCACTCGTGTTGTTGGCGAGGGCGACGAGACTCCGGTGCCGCGCAGCGCCGTCAGCCGGCAGCCTGGAGCATCACCATCCATCAGAACGGCATTGTAGCTCCGAATGCATCCGATTCCGGCCAGAGCGATCGGGTGCGGAGACGAAAAACCAGCGGTGACGACGCCGAGGACGAAGATGCAGAGCAATGCGGGCCAGTGAGCTCCGCGCCTCAACGATATGCCCGACGGCGAGACAGAATGGTGACGACGGCCGCCGCCGGCATCGTTCCCCCATGAACGCTCAAGATCCGCTGAGGAGGATCGCCCCGAAGAGAAACTCTTCTAATCGGCGGCGCGAAGAAGACGGCCAGGAGGGCGAGCAGGATCCGGCCCGATTGGGAGGAGGATGCCGCCTCGGCGACCGGGCCGGAAGGACTGTCCCGGGCGGGGCGGAAAAAACCTGATCACCACCAGCACGTAGCACGCGGCGAGGAGGACGCCCGCGGCGACGGCCAAGCCAGAAGTCGCGGCGCGAGGCGGGTCTCAGCCCAGGGCTGCCGCTATCGTCGGCCAGTAACCTCCTGAGAAGCTCTTCCGGGCCTTGCGTAACATGACCATGGCGGCGACGACGACACCGATGACGGTGATCGGGATCAGGTACTTCGTGGTCAGATCGGTCTTGATGCTCTCGACGCCGGCCCAGATGCCGACGGCCCGAACCCCAGGCCTCCGGCCATCGACGAGCTGGGTGCCGAAGTACCAGAGGAAGACCCGAAGCCAGGGCCAGGCTGTCAGGGGAGAGGTTCACGACCGATTGCGGTGATTCGCAATGCAAGCCTCGGTTGAGATGAGCTAGCCTGCGATGCCTCTCACGATCGTGGGTAACAATGTTTCGACGAGGGGGTGCTGCACCGTTGCGAGTCTTCTCTGCCTGATCGTCGGCGATCATGCAGCGGTCGCGGCAGCAGCAAGAATTACCAGCAAATTGAGCGCCATCCGCTGCCGACTGTTCAAAAAGCATGCAGCCGTATGGCGACTGTACAGTTCAGAGTCTCCACCTCCCGGCCACTGAGGATGTCGGACGGCCACCGAGCCCACACGCGAACACTCGGCAGCCGTGGAGTTGCGCCGGGATGAAAAGCGTGGCGTGAGGCATGAAGGCCCGCACCTCCTGGGCGAGTGCCGTATCCGGAGTGGGCTCGATGGAAAGGGTGCGAAGATCGGCGAGTCCCGTCGAATCGATCACGAAACGTACGACGACGTGGCCCGCTTCGATCGAGCTGTGAAGTGGCGGTGTGTCTGGTGAGACCTGCGCGTCACGATCGACGTCGCTGGAATCGAAGGTGACGCTCCCGGTGAGGTCGCGCTGGCCCCCACTGGGTGGACATGTCGCTTGGGAGACTTCGGGAACCCGCCCTCGAGCCGGCCAGCCCGCAACCGACAGCAAGGACCGCAAAGAGGAATAGGCGGATCATTGGCTCAATCTGGTTCAACCGGCCGGGGACGACATGGCTGAGGTCAGAACCACATCACAAGTCGAGCATTTGGTTACGCCCAGTTCCTTGCTCGGCAGGACCCGCCAGCAGCCGGCATGCCAGTTCCGGGGACCCCAGGTTCCACAATGGGGGCAGCGAACGCCCTGAGCGAGGTGACCCATGCAGGTGTGGACGGTCATCACGCAGCGGTAGCGCCGGCGTCCCGTCAGCCTCCTGCCAGCAACCGCAGAACTTTGCAGGCGCGGTACTTTCGCTGTGCGCCGGTAGCCGGGGGTATTCCCACCGCGTGGTAGCACGCGTCGTGACCGCAGTTGGGGCAGGTAAGCCGCTGCCCGCGCGCCTCGGCCTCGCGCTCCCCTATGCCAGTCGGCTACCGCGTAGCCCGGGATCTCGTGGAGCTTCATGACCTGGGATCTGGCCCTGCCTTTTGAGGATTTCTAAGCCTTAACCCTTACGACTTAGGCACAGGCGGGTGCCGGAGTCAAGAAGTGCGTGAGGGCCCACGTCGTCCCATTCCCAATTGCTACACCACAACCAGGGCGCTGTCACATGGGCCGCCCAAAGCAAGGACTTTACATGCACCCGCCTGGCTTGCTGGCGCAGCTGCGCAACCTCGGCTGGATCAGTGATGGGTTCGGGCCCGTGTATCCAGGGGTCGCGCAGACCGCGCGACGCGAGGCGAACTCAAAGTCTTTTCGCGAGCCTGGAAGTAACCCAGTGCAGCGCTCCACAGCGGCACGAACAAGAGGAGGCGCCAAAGCCGGGGCGCTCGAAGCCGAAGAGGACAATCGCCCCGGCCGCTGCCACTCGAAGAGCCAGGAGCCGAGCGTGAGTCGCTCGTCGTTGGCCACGCGGGCCGATATTCGGGATTTGTGTAATCGCCGTCTGCTTCCCCTTCTCCCTTCTCCCGTCTCTCCTGTCTCCTGTCTCCCCGCGTCTCCCGTCTCCCCGTCGCTCCTCAGCCCGCCCCCTCCCAGATATCGTCCAGCCACGCCCTCGAAGAACTGGCGGTGCGCATCACATAAACAGTTGCGATTGAGCTGATCGGGACACCGGGCAATGATCGCCAGCTTAGGCTCGGCCTGCTCCGGCTTGATCGGTCCACTGTACGAGACCTCGTCCTGAGCTCCGCCGACGTCCCGATAAACCGCAAGGGTATACTGGCTGCAGGGAGGGACAATGAAAATATGCCTCGGTGTAGGCGGCGCCCATGAGGCCGCCCCGAATCACCGCGGTGCTCTCGGCAATCGGTTCATGGCAGGCGAGACACTGGACCATGTGTTGCCCCTTTTGCGGTTGTCAGCCATCAGCCGTCAGCCATCAGCCGTCAACCGTCAGCCCATCTCCTACTAAAGCGTTGGCGCGACCGTCAGCTCAATCTAGCTAGAATTTCACGATTGATGCCTAACTCCCAAAACGATTCGTTGTTAAGCCTTCCTCTGACGGCTGACGGCTGACAGCTGACGGCTAACGCTACGGCTGACGATGCAGCCCCCACGGCGACGTCGTCAACCTCCTCCACCGCTCCTTGTACAGCAAACGCCGCCACCAGGAAGGCTTGGGCTGGAGCGACTTGAGAACGGTACCCTCCCAACCCTTCGCGGTGTCCACCGAAATGATCGCGGCGAAGCTCAGCCGCCGATCAACCGCCCCAGCGACTTGGCCTGCGCGTGAAGGAAATGCGCGCAGTCGCCGTGGTTCCGAGATCACTCAGCCCCATCACGACCCAGCCAGCTCCGTCCGCTGGCGGGATGGCGATCCCTTGTAGATCAGCCCGAAGTCGAGCCCCTCCTGGCTCGAACACCTCGCCAGCGACGAGACTCTTGAAGGCGGCCGGCTGCTGGCGCACCGCCACCAGCTTGGGCTCGCAGGCGTCGAGCATTTGCAGCGACTTGAAGTGCGGCCCGATCGCGATCGCGTCTTCGCTCCACGCCTGGCGACCGGGCTCTCCCGACAGCAAGGAGAAACTGATCCGGCTATTTGTCACCAGCACCAGCTGCAGGCAGATCGGCGACCGCCCGTACATCGGGGACGGTGTAGAGTTCCGGAATCTTGGCCCACTTGAGGACGGTGACTCCGGACGCCGGATTGCGGGGATCCTCCGGGCGCGGGAGAACAATTCGTTGTTGGGAACGAACAGGCCGCGCAGGAAGAAAACCGCTGCCGCTTGCTTGGTGGCAAGCGCTGCCGAGCAGCGCCTCGGACCGATGGGTCGCTGCGCCAGTTCCACATTGCCAGGCCGAGCAGGCCCAGGGCGAGACAAGCTCGAGACCGGCGATCCAGCAGGGGATTGGACCAGTCGAGAACCGCCATGGTCAGATTCGCGGCTCCGCCATGAGGGCCAGGGTGTTGCCTTCGCTGTCGTCGAAGAACGCCATCCAGACTTCTCGATCGGCCAGCCGCGCGATGAGGTGCGGGCTCCTTCCGAAAGGTGACCCCGCGCGAAACCAGCGAGACGATGCATCTCCTTGATGTCGTCCACCGCGAAATACAGAATCGAACCGGGGTGATCGAACTCTTTGTCGAGCGGTACATCGAGCAGGAGCCGGACGCCGTTGCAGTCGAAGAACGCCAGCTGGGGCGGGGCGGTGAAGAGGAACTTGAGGCCGAGGGTGTCGCGGTAGAACCGGATCGCGCGATCCAGGTCCTGGGCCCGCATGGCGATCTGGCCGATACGCGAAAGTCCGCCGCTCTCCGTCATGAATCCCTCCATGTCGCAGCCGACCCCGCGGTCACATCCTGACGGCTTTGTATTCTCTGATCTTGCCGAATTGTTGAGTGGGAGTACCGAGTACCGCGTACCGAGTACCGAGTAATTAGTTCCAAGTTCCCTGGTACTTGGTATCCGGTGCTAGATACTCCAGTACTCGGAACGCGGTCCTTTCTCCTCGGTCCTCAGTCCTCATCCCTCGTCACGCTCGGGGCCTGGTACGCAGTACTCGGTACTCGGTACTCGGTACTCGGTACTTTTAGACTGTCGCTCGTGTCCGATCCATCGTCCCCCGTTCGGCCAGTGACGACTGCGCCGCCGCCAATCTCGCGATCGGTACCCGGTAAGGAGAACAGCTGACGTAGTTCATGCCGAGGGCATCGAAGAAGGCCACCGATCGGGGCTCGCCGCCATGCTCTCCGCAGATGCCGAGCTTGAGATCCTGCCGGGTCTTCCGCCCCAGCTCGCAGGCCATCTGGATCAGCTTGCCGACTCCACCGATGTCCAGCACCTGGAACGGATCATCCTCCAGGATGTTGTGCTCCAGGTAGTAGGGCAGGAAGCGGCCGGCGTCGTCGCGCGGAGAGTCCCCAGGTGGTCTGGGTGAGATCGTTGGTGCCGAAGGAGAAGAACTGCGCCTCGCGGGCGATCTCATCGGCGGTGAGTGCGGCGCGGGGCAGCTCGATCATGGTGCCGAGCAGATAGGGCACGGTGAGCTGCTTCTCCCGGAAGACCTGCTCGCGCAACCTCGCGCACGATGAGCGCCTGCTTCCGGAACTCCACGACGTTGGCGGTGAGCGGGATCATCACCTCGGGCATCACTCGGCCCTTGCGGGACGCCACGGCACAAGCCGCCTCGAAGATGGCGCGGGCCTGCATCGTGCTGATCTCGGGATAGATGATCCCCAGCCGGCAGCCGCGGAGTCCCAGCATCGGGTTGGTTTCCTGCAGTGCGAGCACGCTCGCGGCGACGTCTTCCGGCTTGCGACCCAGCGCCCTGGCCAGCGCTTCGATCTCGTGCTTCTCCTTGGGGAGGAACTCGTGGAGCGGGGGATCGAGCAGCCGGATGCAGACCGGATATCCCTCCATCGCGCGGAAGATGGCCTCGAAGTCTCCCCGCTGCATCGGGAGCAGCTTGGCGAGCGCCTTCTTGCGACCCTCGCTGTTCTGGGCCAGGATCATCTCCCGCATCGCGATCAGCCGGTCGCCCTCGAAGAACATGTGCTCGGTACGGCAGAGCCCGATGCCCTCGGCGCCGAAGTCGCGGCCCCGGTGCGCGTCCGCCGGCGTATCGGCATTCACCCGCACCCGGAGATGGCGGACCTTGTCGGCCCACAGCATGAGCCGGGTGAAATTGCCCGACAGCTCGGGCGAAACCAGGTTCGCCTGTCCCGCGTAAACCCGGCCGCTGCCGCCGTCGATCGTGATCCACTCGCCCTGTTTGATGGTGCGGCCGTTCACCGAGAACTGCAGGTTCTGCTCGTTTACCTCGAGCTTCTGGGCGCTCGCGACGCAGGGCTTTCCGATGCCGCGCGCCACGACCGCTGCGTGACTCGTCATGCCGCCCCGCGCGGTCAGAATCGCCTTGGCGGCGACCATGCCGTGAAAGTCTTCGGGACTGGTCTCCCGTCGTACCAGGATCACCGAGTCGCCCTTGCGGCCCAGCTGTTCCGCCAGATCGGCGTCGAACACCGCGGTGCCCGATGCGGCTCCGGGTGAAGCGGGAAGTCCGGTCGTCAGCAGATCGAGATGCGCCTTGGGATCGATCGCCGGATGCAGCAGCTGGTTGAGATCGTTGGGGGGATCCGGGCGACCGCCTCGTCCTCGCTGATCGCACCTTCGTCCACCATCTCGCAGGCGATACGCACCGCGGACTGTCCGGAGCGCTGAGCCCGCCGGGTCTGCAGCATGTAGAGCTTGCCGCGCTCGATGGTGAACTCCATGTCCTGCACATCGCGGAAGTGCCGCTCCAGGATCCTCGCGAGCCGGTCCAGCTCGGTGTAGGCGGCGGGCATCACATCCTTGAGTCGCGCGATCGGCTCCACGTCCCGGGTGCCGGAGACGACGTCCTCTCCCTGTGCGTTGAGCAGATATTCACCGTAGAGCCGCCTCTCGCCGGTCGAGGGGTCGCGGGTGAACGCGACGCCGGTGCCTGAGTCCTCGCCCGAGGTTGCCGAAGACCATGGTCACCACGTTGACCGCGGTTCCCATGCTGTCGGGAATGTCGTGCAGCTTCCGGTAGTCGATCGCGCGCCGGGTGTTCCAGCTCTCGAAGACCGCGGCGATGGCGCCCCAGAGCTGCTCCATCGGGTCGTCGGGGAAGGGCCGCCCGGCTTCCTTCTCGACGTGCTTCTTCATCTCGTGCACCAGCGCGAGGATCTCCTCCGCCGGGAGGTCGATGTCGCGCTCCGCCTTGTGCTTCTTCTTCTGCGCCTCGAGCAGATGCTCGATCGGGGCCTTGGGGAGATCGAACACCACCGTCGCGTACATCTGCACGAAGCGGCGGTAGGAGTCGTAGGCGAAATGCGCGTTGCCACTCTCCTGCGCAGGCCCTCCACCGTCGCGTCGTTGAGGCCGAGGTTGAGGATCGTCTCCATCATGCCGGGCATGGAGACGGCGGCGCCCGAGCGCACCGAGACCAGCAGCGGCCGTTCGCGGCCGCCGAAGTGCCGGTTGGTCGCGGCTTCGAGCCGCTGGAGACTGGTCTCGACCTGGGATCGAAGCCAGGGCGGAAATTGACGAGTCTCGAGGTAGGTGACGCAGAGCGATGCGGCGATGGTGAATCCGGGAGGAACCGGAATGCCGAGGTTGGTCATCTCGGCGAGGCCGGCGCCTTTTCCTCCCAGCACGTCCTTCATGGTGGCGGTGCCGTCGGCGCGGCCCTGCCCAAAGAAATAGACTGACCGGCTGGGAGTAGGTTCCGCTCATGCGGTCGTCACGATGGAAGGAGCCGCATGCCGGACCTGGACCAGCTCGTCCGAGATCGGCGTCGGGTAGTTGCCCGGAGAAGCACGCGTCGCAGAACTCGTTCCGCGGTCCGGCCGCGCGAAGCATGCCTTCGAGCGACAGGTAGCCCAGGGTATCCACGCCGAGGTAGTCCCGGATTTCCTCGATGGAGTGATTGGCGCCGATCAGCTCCTCGCGGGTCGGCGTGTCGATCCCGTAGTGGCAGGGGCCGGTGATCGGCGGAGAGCGCGAGCCTCAGGTGCACTTCGCGGGCGCCCGCGGCGCGGATCATCTGCACCAGCCCCTTGCTGGTGGTTCCGCGGACCAGGCTGTCGTCCACCATCACCACCGAGCGGCCCTCGATCACGTCGCGCACCGGATTGAACTTGATCTTCACCTTGGCGACCCGCAACGCCTGGGTCGGATTGATGAAGGTCCGGCCCACGTAGTGGTTCCTGATCAGCCCGTTCTCCAGCTTGATCCCTGAGACCTCGGCAAAACCGAGCGCCATCGCGTTGGCGCTGTCCGGAACGCTGAACACCACCTCGGCGCCCGGGGTAGGGTGCTCCTGCGCCAGCTCGCGGCCCAGCTCGCGCCGCACCCGGTCCACCGACTCGCCGAAGCACCCGCGAGTCGGGACGGGCGAAGTAGACCAGCTCGAACACGCAGCGGCTGATCGGCCGGGGCCGGAGCCGAGGCAATTCGGTGATCTGTCCTTCTTCGAACTTGAGGAACTGGCCCGGCTCCATCTCGCAGACCATCTGGGCGCCCACCAGGTCCAGGGCACAGGTCTCCGAGGCGATGACCACACCGCCACCGAGCCGGCCCAGCACCGCGGGACGGAAGCCGCGCGAGTCGATCACCGCGTAGATCGTGCGACCCACGCTCATCAGCAGGGTGTAGGCGCCCTCGGCCTGTTCCAGCGCCTCGCGGATCTGTTCCTCGGGCGTGTGCTTCCTCGAGCGGGCGATGAGATGCAGCAGGACTTCGGTGTCGGTCGTCGTGGTGAAGATGGCGCCCTGGTCCGCCAGCTCGCGCCGCAGCTCCGGCGCGTTGGTCAGGTTGCCGTTGTGCGCGATGGTGAGCGGTCCGCCGCGATAGTCGATGAGCAGCGGCTGGGCGTTGGCCAGCACCGAGCTTCCGGCGGTGGAGTACCGGGTGTGACCGACGGCGACATCGCCCAGGCAGCGCTGGAGTGCCGACGTCGGTAGAAGTTCTCCGAGACCAACCCCATTCCGCGGTGCGCACGGGCTCTGCCGTGCTCGTCGATGGCGACGATGCCGGCACTCTCCTGGCCACGATGCTGCAGGGCGTACAGCCCCATATACGTGAGCCGCGCCGCGTCAGGTACTCCGGAGACTCGAAGATGCCGCACATGTCTTAGGTCAGACCTCGCTTGGGTCCGTGGCAGCTGTTAGCTGTTAGCTCATTGAGCTGCTTCGCTGCACGTCCTGTCCTCATCCCGAGCCAGCACCCTCACTTCGATGAGCTACTTGCGCGGGACGTCGCATTCCGCACTCCACGAGGTCTCACGACCCATCGACTCCCGTCTCCCGTCTCCCGTCTCAAGCCTCTGCACCCGCATCCTCCACCACATGCCCCATCCGCCGCGGGATCGCCGTCATGTACGTCTCCCGCAGCGCAGCGATGGGCCAGCGATAGGTGGCCTGGCTCGTCGTAATCGCCAGCTCGCCGTTCGGTTCTCCGACGAAGCCCGCCGGGTGCAGCGGAACTTTGTGCTCCTCCGCCAGCATCCGGATCGCGCCTTCCCTGGCCGGATCGCAGGAGATGACGACGCGGCCGTGGTCTTCGCCGTAGAGGAGGCCAGCGTCGGTCGGGGCGGTCAGGGCGGTCAGGACGGTCGCCGCTTGCGGGCTGTCGTCCGCCCCGTCCGTCATGTCCGCCACGTTCGCCGAGAATGTTTGCAAATCCACCGCGGCGCCGCGGCCTGTCGCCGCATAGGGTCCGCCCATCGCAGCCTCCGCCAACGTCACCGCAAGCCCGCCGGTCGAACAATCGTGGGCTGACCGGAGCAGTTTCTTCCGGGCCGCCGCGGCCAGGAAGTGCTGCAGCCGCCGCTCGGCATCCAGGTTCAACCGGGGCCGGCTCGCCTCCCACAAAGTCATGTAGCTCAACCCAGTAGGCCGATCCGCCGAGCCGCCCTGCCGTCTTGCCGAGGATGAAAGATCCGGTCGCCGGCCTGCTGGAAGTGGCTGCCCGACCTTGAAGTCTAACTTTTCGAGCAAGCCCACCATCCCGATGGTCGGGGTCGGGATCGACCGCGCCGGTAGGGCTTTCATTATAGAAGGAGACATTGCCCCCGGTTACCGGGGTCTCGAACGCCCGGCAGGCATCCGCGATGCCGCGGCAGGCTTCCTTGAACTGGTAGAAGACTTCCGGCTTCTCCGGGTTGCCGAAGTTGAGGCAGTCGGTGATGCCGAGCGGTACCGCACCGGTGCAGGCGATGTTGCGAGCCGACTCGGCGACCGCTGCCTTGCCGCCTTCGTAGGGATCGAGCGCCAACGAGCCGGGAGTTGCAGTCCACCGTGACCGCGAGCCCGAAGTCGGTCTCACCCACCCGAAGCACACCGGCGTCGCTGCCCGGGCCGAACAGGGTGGAAGCCTGCACCGTGGAATCGTATTGCTCGAAGACCCAGCGCTTGCTCGCGATGCTCGGGGTGTCGAGGAGCAAGGGGCAGTGACTGCGTGGAGATCCGACCTTGGCGGGGCTCGGCGGCTCGGCGGCTCGGCGGCTCGCTACTGCGGGGGACTCCTCTGGCCTCCGACTCGTAGATCGGGCAGTCGTCCACCAGGCGCTGGCCGGGGATCTCGGCGACCACGATTCCGTTGTGCCTGATCCGGAACATGCCGTCGTCGGTCACCCGGCCCACCACCGCCGCCTCGAGCTCCCACTTGGTGCAGACTGCCTGCACCTCCTTGAGCCGGCCGGGCTCGGCCACGACCAGCATCCGCTCCTGCGACTCGCTGCAGCATGATCTCGTAGGGAGTCATGCCCTTTTCGCGGACCGGGACCTTGTCGGTCTCCACTTCGACCCCGACGCCGCCCCGTGCCGCCATCTCGGCGGATGAGCTGGTGAGGCCGGCCGCGCCCATGTCCTGGATGGCGACGATCAGGTTCTGTCTCGATCAGCTCGAGACGTCGCCTCGAGCAGCAGTTTCTCGGTGAACGGGTCGCCGACCTGAACCTGGGGCCGGCGCGCCTCGCTCTTCTCCGACAGGTCCTCCGAGGCGAAGCTCGCGCCGTGAATCCCGTCCCGCCCGGTGCGCGAGCCGACGGCGATGCAGAATGTTGCCGACGCCCTCCGCCTTGGCCCGGATCAGGTCCTTCTCCTTGAGCAGTCCCACGCACATCGCATTGACCAGCGGATTGCCGCTGTAGCCCGGCGCGAAATCCACCTCGCCACCCAGGGTCGGCACCCCGACGCAGTTCCCGTAGTCGCCGACACCCTTCACCACGCCGGCGAAGAGATAGCGGTTCCGGGCCGAGTCGAGCGGGCCGAAGCGGAGGCTGTTGAGCACCGCCACCGGCCGGGCGCCCATGGTGAAGACGTCGCGCAGAATGCCGCCCACTCCGGTGGCGGCGCCCTGGTAGGGCTCCACCGCCGAGGGGTGATTGTGCGACTCGATCTTGAAGGCGACGGCCCAGCCCTGGGGTAGTCGCAGCACTCCGGCGTTCTCGCCCGGTCCCTGGACGACGAGAGGCCCGGTCGGTCGGGAAGGTGCGGAGAATCGGCTTCGAGTGTTTGTACGAGCAATGCTCCGACCAGAGCGCCGAGAAGATCCCCAGCTCGGTGAGGGTCGGGGTGCGGCCCAGCATCTCGAGGATGCGGCCGTACTCCAGCTCATTCAGGTTGTGCTCGCGCACGACCTCCGGCGTAACCGGACGTTCGCCGGGGAAGGGATGGGCGGTAGCGGACCTGGAGGCTACGCCGGCGTCGGCCATGATGGATGCGGGTCTGGGTGACGGTCAGTATGTCGTCCTTGGGGCTGGGCTTCTTGCCGAAGGCGCCCATCACGTCATCCATGATCCGGAAGACGAGGCCCTTGTCGTAGTGGGCGAGGATCGCCCTGTACTTCACCGTAGTCGAACCAGGAGCCCTTGCAGTCCTCGCAGGTTTCGACCTCGATGCCGTGGAGGGTGCGGCTCTTGAGATGGCCTCCGCACTTGCGGGCACCGCATGTGGTGCAAGCGACGCTCCGGCATCCCGGGCGCGGCGTCCTCCTGCTGCCGCCGCCGCTGCAACGCGCTCGGCGTCGAGCTTGGCGAAGTATTCGTCCTCGTTCTTGCTGGGCTTGGTCTTGTCGGACATGTGCTCAATCGGTAGTGGTTAGCTGGCAGTCTTACGCCGTCAGCCGTCGGCCGTCGGCAACCTAAGACCTCAGCTGATGGCTGATGGCTCAGCCTCCTCACGGCGCCGTGGGCACCACATTCGTCGGCTCCGGCTTCCGGTCCGGCGGCGAAGAGGAGACGCCCTCGTAGCTCCGGCCCTGCGCTCGCACGATGGCATCGACGACCTGGTCCTTCTCCAGGATGACCACGTCATAGGTGCCGCAGGTCTTGAGGCACCCATTGGTGTAGAACATGTAGCTGTAGTCGCCCGATCTTCCTGACGGTCAGCGGCTCGCCCCAGGCGGCGCGGACATCGGCCTCGGACTGTCCCGGCTTGATCGACTGGGCGGACAGGGGACGCGGGGCAGCCAGGGCGGTCAGCCCGACCACCAACGCTGGGAAGGCAACGAACCTCATCCCGGCCGAGAGCGTGATGCGCATGGCTGATCTCCTCGGGTCATCGTGGGTCTCAGGTCTTGAGTCTTGCGTCTCGTCGTCCTCACGTACTCCCGTCAGCCACCTCATCTTGAAGCGTCAGCGAAGTCGCTACGCTCCCGTTCACCGGTCCCGTTCACCGTTCACCGCTCACCGCTCTTCGCCCCCACCCCCGCCACCGCCGACGTGAAGAACCCCAGCCCATCCGTGTTGCCCAGTCGCGGGATCCGACGCGCGGTCGGGGTGGGGCATCAGGCCCGACCACGTTGCCTTCGTCGTTCACGATACCGGCGATCTGGTTGACCGAGCCGTTGATCTCTTCCAGTCGGAGCGCCGCCGTCCCGGTTCACGTAGCGCACGACCACGCGTCCTTCTGCTTCCAGCCTGCGCAGTGTGGCTTCGTCCGCCACGAAGCGGCCGTCTCCATGCGCCACGGGCATCTTCAGCACCTGGCCCACCGAATACTGATTGGTGAACGCGGTGTCGGTTTGCTCAACCCTGCAGCCACACCGGGCGAGAGACAAAGCTGAGCCGGCTGTTCCGCATCAAGGCGCCGGGGAGCAAGCCCGCCTCGCAGAGAATCTGAAACCCGTTGCAGATGCCGAGGACCGGTCCTCCTTCCCGGCGAAGCTTCTGCACCGCCGCCATGATGGGACTGAATCGCGCGATGGCGCCGGAGCGCAGGTAGTCGCCGTAGCTGAACCCGCCCGGCAGCATCACCGCGTCGGCGCCCTGCAGGTCGGTCTCGCGATGCCAGACGTAGTAGGGTTCCGCGCCCGCAATCGCCGCCGACCGGAACGTGTCGGCGTCACAGTTGCTGCCGGGAAACCTCACCACCGCGACTCGGCGCATCAGGCCTCGACCTCCACCAGGTAGTCTTCGGTGACCGGATTCGCGAGCAGCTTGTCGCACATCGCGCGGGCGCGGGCCTTGGCGTCCGTCGCATTGGCCGCCTTCACCTCCAGCTCGATGGCCTTCCCGATCCGGACGTTGGAGGCTTCCTCGAAAGCCCAGGGCGGAGAGCGCGTGCTCCACGGCCTGGCCCTGAGGATCCAGCAGGCCGGCGCGGGGAACCACTCGCACGTGCAGGCGGAACGTCGTCATGTATCGTCTCCTCTTGTCGCTCGGTCATCCATTCCGCGACGCGGAGCGGTGAGCCGCGGCCCGCGCGGCATCTCAGATTCGCCCTCCACCACGGCCGGATGCCAGTCTCCCCGATCGAGGAAGCCGAGCAGGACGGCGCGCCCAACACCGAAGGCCAGGTAGGTGAGTCCCAGCGGGAACAGGAAGTGGGACGGCACCCAGAGACTCATCACCAGGATCACCAGGTGAAGCAGCAGACCAAGGATTCCCTTGATACTCCGGAATCCGATGGCGGGGAAGCGGGGATACTTGATGTTGCTCACCATCAGCAGCGCGAGCAGCACCATCAGGATGGCGAGACCCTGGCGCTGAAGATTGAGATAGGCCAGTGACGCCTGGTACCACGGCGTCTGGCTGAACGGGTAATAGACCGCGAGCGTCATTCCCGCCGAAGGCGAGGGCATCCCGGTGAACCATCCCGGCTTGTCGGTGGCGTGGGAGACGTTGTACCGGGCCAGCCGGACGGCCACCGCGACCACATACAGATAGCAGAGGATCCAGCCGAACCTTCCCCCTTCGCTGAATTCCAGGAAGTACATGATCATCGCGGGTGCCACGCCGAAGGAGATCACGTCCACCAGCGAATCCAGCTCGGCGCCGAACCGGGTGCCGGTCTTGGAGAGCCGGGCGACCCGCCCATCCAGCATGTCGAGCACGCCGGAGAACATCACGAACCAGGCCGCCCACACGAAGTTCTTGTTGTAGGCGGAGACCATGGCCCAGAAGCCGAAGAACAGATTGCCCAGGGTGAAGCGCGCTCGGCACCACGACCACCACCTTGCGGGTGTCGGGGCGTCGCAACCCACCGCGTGAGGGCATCAGTCCCATTCGGCCACCTTGGTTAAGCCGGCCCGGGTCTTCTGGCCGCTCTGGACCAGAATCCGCGCGGCCACCGGTATAAAGATATCCACCCGGGAACCGAACCGGATGATTCCCATTCGATCACCCTGGTGCACCTTCGTGCCTACTTCGTGATCGGTTACGATCCGTCGCGCGACGAGCCCGGCGATCTGGCGGACCAGCACTTTCCCCGCGGCGTTTCGAGTCCCACCGCACTCTGCTCGTTCTCGAGACTCGCCTTCTCGGCGCCGGCGTGGCCGAACTCGCCCTTCACGTAGTGGCGGTATCGTACCGTGCCGTCGCTCGGGTACCGGTTCACGTGGACGTCGAACACGTTCATGAAGATCGAGACCCGGGTGGTGCGCGCCGCCACGAAGTCGGGTTCGTCCATCGTCACGATGCTCACGATCGTGCCGTCCGCCGGCGCGATCACCAGGTTGTCGCCCCGCGGCCCGTTGCGGACGGGATCCCGGAAGAACGCGATCACCCAGATCGCGACGACCACCCAGAGCGCCGTCACCCACCACGGTGCGAACCAGGCGAGAACCGCGGCCGAAGAACCAGGCAGCTGCGATGAACGGCCGGCCCTCCGGAGCGACTGCGACCTTGATCACGCCTCCTCCGGCAGGTCGCGACCGGTGATGCGGCGATACGCTTCCAGGTATCGCGCGCTGGTCGCCGTCACCACCTCGCTCGGCAGCCGCGGCGGTGGCGCCTCGCCGTTCCATTCACCCTTGCTCCGCAGCGCCGCGAGATAGTCCCGGAGCGGCTGCTTGTCGAAGCTGGGCTGCGCCCGTCCCGGCTCGTACTGGTCCGCCGGCCAGAAGCGGGATGAATCGGGCGTCATCACCTCGTCGATCAGCCGCAGCGCGCCGCGCTGGTCGAAGCCGAACTCGAACTTGGTATCGGCGATGATGATGCCACGTTCGGATGCGTGCGTCGCCCCGGCGCGATAGACCTCGAAGCTCAGGTCCCGCAGGCGAGCCGCCGTCTCGGCTCCCAGCGCCTCGGCGACGCGCGTCGAAGGTCACGTTGATATCGTGGCCCGACTCCGCCTTGGTGGCCGGCGAGAAGATCGAGGGCTCCAGGCGACTGCTCTGCACCAGTCCCGGCGGCAGCGGCTCGCCCGCCAGGGTTCCATGGTCGCGGTACTCGTTCCACGCCGAGCCGGAGATGTAGCCGCGTACCACGCACTCGAAGGGCACCGGGTTCAGTCCGCAATACCAGCATTGCCCTCCCTGACACCTGACCCCTGACACCTTCCAGCCCCGGCACCCGCTCGAGGATTTGATCGGTATCCGCCGTCACGTAGTGCGAGGCCGTCACCCCGGCGAGCCGCTCGAACCAGAACGGCGCTGAGCTGCGTCAGCACCGCTCCCTTCCGCGGGATCGGCTCGGCCATCACGATGTCGAACGCGCTCACCCGGTCGCTCGCCACGAGCAGGAGGTGGTCAGCGTCCACCTCGTAGACCTCGCGCACCTTGCCCTTCCGCAACAGCGGCAGGGGCAGCCGGCTTTGCAGTCAGGAACTGCCATCGCATTCGCGGCTTTCAGCTGATCACGGTGCTCGAGTTCCGAGTTCCGAGTTGCCCAGTCGCAGCCGCACCGCTCAGCCGCTCACCGCTTGCCGCCGTCCCCCGCCTTGCCGTCTCCGCCTCCGGCTGTCATACAACCACCTCGGCTTCCGCTCGCCTTCGCCGCCAACGGTCGCGCGCGTCCAGCAGCGGCTTCATGTACTCCGCCAGGAACTCTCCCACCTGCTGTTCGGCGCGACCGGTGTAGCAGCGCGGGTACCAGCTCGGCCCTGCAGCGTCTGCGATTGGCACCTCGCGCGAAAGTGTGGTCGCCGAGCAAGCCGCTCCAGCAGATCGTTGGGCCCGCCCTTGCTCACCCGCTCCGCGGCGGCGAGGCTGTTGGTGCGGATCACCTCGTGCAGCGCCTGCCGGTCTCCTCCCGCCTCGACGCCGAGCATGAGCAGGCGCTCGGTGGCCATGAAGGGCATCTGCTCGTCGACGTGCCTCCGGATCGCCTCCGGCCGCACCTCGAGTCCCGCGGCGATGTTGGTCGCGAGAACCAGGATCGCGTCGGTCGCGAGGAACGCCTCTGGAAGCGTGAGGCGACGGTTGGCGCTGTCGTCCAGCGTGCGCTCCAGCCACTGGGTCGCGGCCGTGTTCGCGCGTGCTGGACGCGAGCGAGATCACGAAGCGGGCGAGCCCGCAGATCCGTTCCGCCCGCATCGGGTTCCGCTTGTAGGCCATCGCACTGGAGCCGATCTGGTCGCTCTCGAACGGCTCCAGCAGCTCGCCCTCGTGCTGCAGCAGGCGCAGGTCTGTCCGCCATCTTGGCGCAGGACTGGCTCACACCGGAGAGGATGTCGAGGACCGCGGCGTCGGCCTTGCGCGGAATAGGTCTGCCCCGTCACCGGGAACACCCGAGGGATGCCGAGCTTCTCGGCGATCCGCCGCTCCAGCTCGCGCACCTTGGCGTGATCTCCCTTGAACAGCTCGAGGAAGGAAGCCTGGGTGCCGGTGGTTCCCTTGCAGCCGCGCAGTCGAATGTTCTCGATCCGGTAGGCCAGGTCCTCTACGTCGAGCCCCAGATCCTGCATCCACAGCGTGGCCCGCTTGCCCACGGTGGTGAGCTGGGCCGGCTGGAAGTGGGTATACGCGAGGCAGGGCAGGGCGGCATGGGTGCGAGCGAAACGCTCGAAGGCATCGAGTACCGCGATGAGCCGTCCCAGCACGAGGCGCAGGCTTTCCCGAATCACCAGCACATCGGCGTTATCGGTCACGTAGGCGCTGGTGGCGCCGAGATGGAGGAACGGCTTCGCGGCCGGGGCCTGGTCGCCGAAATGGTGGACGTGGGCCATCACGTCGTGACGGAAGCGCTTCTCGTAGGCCGCCGCGGCATTCAGGTCGGCATCGTCCAGGTGCGCTCGCATCTGGGCGAGCGCTTCGTCCGGGATCGCCAGACCCAGCTCCTGCTCGCTCTCGGCGAGCGCCAGCCAGGTCCTGCGCCACAGCCCGATGCGGTAGCGCTCGCCCCAGAGCCGCTGCATCGCGGGCGAAGCGTAGCGGGCGCCGAGCGGCGAGCGGTAGCGGTCCTCGGTCATTGGAACACCAGATCGGTATAGAGGATCTGCTGGTCGCGCTCGAAGTAGAGCCGGACCGGCTGGCGAGATCGCAGACTCTCGATCACCTCGTTCACGTCATCCGCCGAACGGATGTAGCGCCGGTTCATCGCCACGATGACATCGCCGCGCCGCAGGCCGGTGGACTGCGCCAGGGTCTCGGCGATGCGGAAGATGAGTGCGCCCCGCTCGCTCTGAACGCCCTGTTCGGCCTGGATCGCGGGTGTCACGGTCACCAGCTGCAGATCCTTCAGGACCGTCACCTTTTCGGCGGCGACGGTCGGGAGGTCACCGGTCGTGATCGTCGACGTGGTGGTCTTGCTGCCTTGACGATAGGTCACCTTCACCGCGTCACCCACGTGCAGATCCAGCTTCACCGCCTCCCAGTCGAGGTAGTTCCGCAGGGTTCGGCCGTTGGCCTGAGTCAGGACATCCTTGGCTTGCAGGCCGGCCCGAGCAGCCGGGCCACCGGGAGCCACCGTGGTCACCAGCACGCCGCCCTGAGTCTTCCACTCGCGCAGCGATTCGGCGCCCGGCGACGTCGAGACCGACCCAGGCGCGCCGCACCTCGCCGTTCTTCACGATTTCGTCCGCGACTCGCAGTGCGCGCTCGATGGGGATGGCGAAGCCCAGTCCGATCGATCCCCGCTTTGGGAGAAGATCGACGAATTGACCCCGACCACCTCGCCCAGGGCGTTGGCGAGGGGACCGCCGGAATTGCCGGGGTTGATCGAGGCGTCGGTCTGAATCATGTCGAGGTAGAGGCCCGCCTGATCCTGACTCGGCAAAATATTCCGTCCCGTGGCACTCACGACTCCCGCCGTCACCGTGGGCTCCGCATTTCCCAGCAGGTACGCGAAGGGATTGCCCAGGGCCACGACCCATTCGCCAATCATCAGGTCGGTGCTCTTGCCCGGAGTCGCGACCTGGAGGCCGCGCCGGTCAACCTTGATCACCGCGATGTCGGTCAGTGCATCCTCACCCAGCAACTTGGCGGGGAGATCGCTCCCGTCGGGCAGCGTCACCACGATCTTGGTTCCCCCGCGACCACGTGCTGGTTGGTGAGAATGGTGCCATCGGGGCGGATGACGAACCCGGTAGCGAAGCTCTGGACCGTCTGCTCCTGGCCCTGAGGCAGGAAGAAGAAGTCCCATGGCGTTTGGGGTGTCGCGCGGCGCCGGCTGTCCACCGTGATGGAGACGACGCTGGAGGACACCCGCTGGGCCGCCTCGACGATCGCGGTGCGGCGAGTGGCGTCCACCGCGCTGCTCGCCTGGCGCGAGGTCTGCGCCTGCACCTGCGCCGTGGCGAGGGTGGAAAGCATCCGCTCGGCCTGCCCGTTGCTTCCCGGGCGACCACAACTCAGGGCGACGAAGGCGACGACCAAGGCGACGCGCCTCATGCGCTCACCTCCATCGGTTCGGCGTAGCAGACCGCGGGGTATTCGGCCGCGACGAAGTACAGGCCTTGAGGTGGAGCTGGCGGGCTGGTGAGCTGGTTGTCGCGGCTGGCGAGGAGCATCGCGATGTCGTCCACCGGGCGACGGGCCAGTCCGACATCAACCATGGTCCCGACGAGGAAGCGCACCATGTGGTGGAGGAAGCGGTCGGCCGCGACGTGAAAGCGGAAGCCCCGGTCGCCTTCCCGGGGCTCCCAACGCGCCGTGACCACCCGGCAGCGATAGTGCGGCTTCGGCCCCGACCGGGCGGCGAACGCCTCGAAGCTGTGCTGTCCCTGGATTTGATCCGCCGCCCGCCGCATCAGCCCGAGATCGAGCGCGCGACCCAGCGGCCACTCGTAGGGCCGACGAAACGGAGAAAAAGCGGCGTCGTCCGTTCCGACGTCATAGCGGTAGCGGCGCCCCGAGGCGCTTTTGCGGGCGTGGAATCCTGGCTTCATCGGCATCACGGCTTCGACCCAGCAGTCGCGGGGCAACAGGGCATTGAGAGCCCGGCGCAGCGCGTCTGCGGTCCATTTTGGTGGTGCCGCGAAACTCACCCCGAGGCCGAGGGCATGCACCCCGGCGTCGGTCCGGCCAGCCGCGTGGCACGCGATCCGGCGGCCACACAACCGCTCCATGACCCCCTCGAACTCCGCCTGGACCGAGCGCCCGGAAGCCTGGCGCTGCCACCCCACGAAGTCCCGGCCATCATAGTGCAGGAGGGCCAGATAGGTGCGGGTCATGAGGCCGGAAATATAGTCGGCCCGGGACCGGTTTGCTTACCTTATGTGATGACCTCTACTGACCAATCCGCCCTCCCACTCGAGAGCGCGCTGACGGCCCTCGAACAGGGCCAGGACCTCACCGCCGGCCAGGCCGCGGCGGCCTTCGGCGTCGTCATGCGCGGCGAAGCCACCGCCGACCAGATCAAGGCCTTATTACTCGGCCTCCGCGCCAAGGGCGAGACGTTCGAAGAGATCGCCGGCGCGGCCCAGGCGCTCCGCCAGGCAATGATCACCGTGAACCCGTCGGCCGGCTCTCCGATCGTGGACACCTGCGGAACCGGCGGCGGCACAGTCGGCACCTTCAACATCTCGACCGCGGCGGGGTTCGTGGTCGCCGCGGCCGGCGTCAGAGTCGCCAAACACGGCAACCGCAGCTACACCTCGAAGTGCGGCAGCGCCGACGTGCTCGAGGCCCTCGGCGTCGACATCACCGTTGCGCCGGACCGAATCGCGACTCTGCTCGACCATGCGGGCATGGCCTTCCTCTTCGCCCCGAATTTCCATCCCGCGATGCGGCACGTCGGGCCGGTTCGCAAGGAACTTGGCGTCGCAACGGTGATGAATCTGCTCGGCCCATTGGCCAATCCAGCCGGTGTCACCCGTCAGGTGATTGGTGTCTCCGATCGCGTCCGCGCGTGTCGGATCGCACAGGCCGTAGCTCGCCTTGGAGCCGACCACGCCCTCGTGGTGCACGCGGAACTCGGGATGGACGAGATCAGTCCGGTGGGCTCCACCTACGTCTGGGAGGTGCGCGATAACGCGGTGACGACCTGGGTGATTCAGCCGGCAGAGCACGATCAGGCGTGGGAGCGCGCCGAGGACCTGGCCGGTGGAGATCCGCGGGAGAACGCGGCGAGAATCGAGAGATGCTGGCTCGACGGCTCGGCGGCTCAGTGGCCGGAGGATGATGAGGCTGGAAGGAGGGCGGTGGTCCTGAATGCGGCGGCGGGTTTGTATGTGGCTGGGGTGGTGGGGAGTTATGGGGAGGGGGTTAAGGTGGCGGGTGAGGTACTGCGGACGAGGGAAGGGTGGAGAGGTGTTGAGGAGGTTGCGGGAAAAAGCAGACGGCTAGACGGCTAGGCGGCTCAAGGCCCGGTGGTGACGGATTGACGGCTGGGACAGCTCAGCTTTCCGACGCATCGAGCTGAGCCAACGCGCCCGTCAATTGCCCGGCATCGCGCGAGCTTATGACGACAACCTGTTGCTAGTCCGTCGATGCTCAGGATTCCGCAGTCTTTCGAGCACGAGTCGCAGCTCGACGCTCAGCTCGGCGAGCGACCCGACGACTGATGTCCAGAGTATCTGACGGAACTCCTTGGGCCCTTTCTTGGCTGCGCCTTCTGCGATATTGGCGACTTGCAGAGTAAGCCGCTCGCCTTACCTGACTGGTCAGTCCGAACATTTCTTCGACTAGGCCAGGATTTGCGTAACGCTGAAAAGCTGCGAGGGCAAGTTCGTAGCGAGGCCTTCTGCGGCGTCAAAACGTACGTAGGTGGGACGTGTGAGTCGGCCATTCCAAAGATGCCGGAACTGCGGCTGCTGTGTTCCTAACCAGAATCGTGCGGCGAGACCTCGCAAAGCGCGAAAGACCTTGCGCGTCCTAGTCACCGTCTGGCTCCGCTCCAGCCGTCCGAGCCGCCGACCAGCCACCGAGCCGAGCCAGCCCTAGTACTTCCGAATCACCCCCACCACCACTCCCTGAATCAACACATCCCGCTCCTGGAAACGCATCGGCTGCATGGTGGGATTGGCGGGCTGCAGGCGAATCCACCCGCCGGCCTCACGATAGAAGCGCTTCACCGTGGCCTCGGAGCCGTTCACCAGAGCGATCACCATCTCTCCGCTCTCGGCGGCCTCCTTGCCGTGGACCACGACGAAGTCTCCATCCATGATGTGCTCGTCGATCATGGACTCGCCCTGGACCTTGAGCGCGTAGTTGGGGCCGCGGCGAGGCAGCAGGCTGTCGGGGACCGCGATGGTCTCCTGGGCCATGATGGATTCGATTGGGGTGCCGGCGGCGACTTTACCGAGCAGAGGAATTTCAGTGGCGCCAGACTGGCCCTTGGGCGGCAGGACCTCGATGGCGCGACTCTCGTTATGGGTGCGGTGGATATATCCCTTCCGCTCCAGGTTGGTCAGGTGCTCATGCACCGTGGCCAGCGACTGGAACCCGAACTGCTCGGCAATTTCCTCGAAGCTTGGCGCATACCCCCTGTCGCGGATATGCTCCTGTAGGTACTTGAGGATTTCGCTCTGACGCCTGGTGAGCGGCATCCAGCCTCCCGGGTGTGGTGACCGAACAGAGTCCGAATCGCCTCTAACCTACCCGAACACCGACCGAAGAGCAAGATGCCCACTCTCTCCGGCATTTTGGAGACAACCCGGGCGAGTATCCCGGCCCTGCACAAGCGGAAAACCGAGATCGAGGCGGAGGCCAAGGACGCCCCGGATCCGCCGGTTTTCCTGGGGGGCGGGATCCTTCGCGACTCGCCCTCATAGCTGAGGTGAAGCGGCGCTCCCCTCCGCCGGCGACATTGCCCCGTCGCTGGATCCGGTCTCCCACGCTGAGGCCTACGCCCGGGCCGGTGCAGTAGCAATTTCGGTACTCACCGACGGGCCCTATTTCGGGGGTCGCTGGATGACCTTCGGGCAGTGGCTCAGAGGGTTCGGGTCCCGGTGCTCCGGAAGGATTTCATCGTAGACGAGCTACAGATTGCTGGAGGCTCGGGGGCGGGCGCCTCTGCTATCCTATTAATAGTGCGGGCGCTGTCTCCGGCACGATTGGCCGAGCTGGCGGCTGCGGCCCGACACTGGGGCCTCCAGGCGCTGGTGGAGGTTCATGACGCTGGCTGAGCTCGTCGCGGCGCTGGCCAGTGGGGCGCGCATTATCGGGGTCAACAGCCGGAACCTCGACACTTTCGCCGTGAACACCCGGGCAGCGTGGACCCTGTTCCGCCGCATTCCCAAGGACATCGTGGCGGTCGCCGAGAGCGGGATGGCCACTCCCGACGATGTCCGTGCGGCCGCCGAGGCCGGCGCCGACGCCGTTCTGATCGGAACCGCCCTCTCGGCCGCCGCCGGATCCCGCTGTCTTGGCGGCCCAGTTTACGAGCGTACCTCGACGGGCGGTGAGGTGCCAGAGGCTACTCATGGGACGACAGCGAACACAGAGACACAGGAGCACAGATCTACGGAGCGCCGTTCGAACTCCTCTGTGACCTCCGTATCGCAGTGTTTCCCTTTCTGTCTTTGTGTACTTCGTGCTCTTCGTGATTCCCGGCTTCTGACCCGACGACTCCCAGCCGAGGCGACGAGGGACTGGGGCTGGCGATTCCCGGCCCCTTTGGCAAAGCGTTGGCTCGCTAGATATTACGGGTGAGTGGAGCCGTCTGACCTGCCGAGCCCCGAGGCGCCGAGCCGGACCCGTGGTGGACGGATCGTCCATAGTCGAGCAAATTCCCAGACTCAGGAATCACCAGCGGAATGGCCCAGTTCATGGAGGCAGCGGGGTGGGCATAACCTTACCACGCGAGCGCACCGTGGGCGGACGCTTTGGGCCCTACGGCGGGCGCTATGTACCCGAAACGTTGGTGGCCGCGCTGGACGAGCTGGCGGCGCTCTACGACGAGGCGCAGGCGGACCCGGCGTTCTGGACCGAGCTGGAGTCTTTGCTGCGGGAGTATGCCGGACGCCCATCCACGCTCACCGAGGCGCCGCGCCTGAGCGAGCGGGTGGGCTGCCGGGTCGTCCTGAAGCGCGAAGACCTGAATCACACTGGCGCCCACAAGATCAACAACACGATCGGCCAGGCCCTGCTGGCTCGGCGCATGGGTAAGCGCCGGATCATCGCCGAGACAGGCGCTGGGCAACACGGCGTGGCGACGGCGACGGTCTGCGCCCGCTTCGGCCTCGACTGCGTGGTGTACATGGGCGCCGAAGACATGGCCCGCCAGGCGCTCAACGTCTATCGCATGCAGTTGCTGGGTGCTCGCGTCGTACCGGTGGAATCCGGCACCCGCACCCTGAAGGATGCGACGAACGAGGCGCTGAGAGACTGGGTGACCAACGTCCCGACCACCCACTACATCATCGGATCGGTGGTTGGCCCCGATCCATTTCCCCGGTTGGTCCGGGATTTCCAGTCAGTCATCGGCCGCGAGGCGCGGAGCCAGATGTTGCAGCGCTATGATCGGCTTCCGGCCGCCGCGGTGGCCTGCGTCGGGGGCGGCTCCAACGCGATCGGCCTCTTTACCGGCTTCCTGGCCGATCCCGAAGTCGAGTTGGTGGGAGTCGAGGCCGGGGGTGAGGAATTCGGACCGGCCACCACAGCGCTACGCTCTCTGCGGGGCAGCCGGGTGTCCTGCATGGGTGCCTGAGCTACCTGCTCCAGGACGAAGACGGGCAAGTTCTTCCGGCCCATTCGATTTCTGCCGGGCTGGACTATCCTGGTGTCGGCCCCGAACACAGCTGGCTCAAGGACAGCGGGCGAGTGCGCTACGAATCTGCCACCGACGACGAGGCGCTGGATGCATTTCAAAGTGTCTGCCGGTTGGAAGGGATCATCCCTGCTCTCGAAGCCGCGCACGCTTTCGCCTGGGTATTCCGTCACGCCGGCCGTTGGCCGGAGGATGCGTCGGTCCTGATCTGCCTGAGCGGAAGAGGAGATAAGGACGTGGCCCACGTGGCACGACTTCTTGGGACTCCAGTGTGACCCAGGGACTCCCGGTCGCGGTGGATCTGCCGCACGCCCAGGTGGAAGAGCTGCTCCGGAACGTGGTGAAGGGTTTCCGGGCCTTCCAGATGTACCTCCCCAACAATCCGATGTACCACCGCGCGATCCAGAACGTGCGCAGCGCATTCCAGCCGGTCTGGGCCTCGGGGCTCGACAAGCTGGTGCTCACCATTGTCGAGACCGACGTCATCTGGGACGATCACGTCGTTTATCACCAGCCGGCCAAGAACGAGAGCTTCGCCTTCTTCCTCTTCAAGGACGGGATGCGGGTCCTCACCCTGTTCCCCGGAGTCGAGGAGGACGAGATCATCAAGTTCCTCGAAATCGTCCAGCAAGGCGCGCGCGCTGCCCAACGATGCGGGAGACGATCTCCTGACGCTGCTCTGGGCTCACGAATTCCAGCTGGTGCAGTACCACTTCGCCGAGTTCGCCGGTGACACGAGCGGGATGGGTGGAGGAGGCGCCGCGACCGAGGCAACTCCTTCGAGTCCGGAAGAGACCAAAGGCAAGATCGCCGAGGAAGCGCCGCCCAAGAGCTCGATCGTGGCGGTCGAGGACTTCGACTCTACGCTGTACTGGCTGGACGAAGCCGAGATCCGGGGATCAGCAACGCGATCACCAAGGAGTATCAGCAGGATCTGCGGGCCAACGTCGTTGCGATCCTGTTCGACGTCTTCGAGCAGCGCGAGGAAGACTGGGCTCGTGGAGACGTGCTCTCCACGCTCGAGGCCTACCTGCCGCACATGCTCAGCACCGGCGACTTCAAGACCGTCGCCTCGCTCTTGAAGGAAACGCGACTCATTGTAGGGAGGAACCAGGCGCTCAAGCAGGATCAGCGGGAACGGCTCGATGCTTTCGTGGCCCGACTCAGCGATCCCGGTGTCCTGGCTCAGATTCTTCAGTCCATCGACGAAGCCACCTCGCCGCCACGAGAAGAGGACTTGGGCGAGCTGGTGCGCGAGCTGCGGCCGGCCGCGCTCGAGACGGTTCTCATCTGGCTGCCCAAGCTTTCCTCTCCCAAGGTGCGTGCTCTCCTGGAATCGGCGGCGGAGCGGCTGGCGGAGACCAGTCCGAACGAAGTGCTGCGACTCCTGCGGCAGGGAGAATCCGAGGCCCTCCCGGCCGTGATCGCCTTGTGCGGAAGGCTCCAGCTCCAGGCCGCCGTCCCTGGGCTGGGTGAGCTCCTGGGACACGCCAATCCTGCATACCGGCTCGCCGCGGTGCAGGCACTTGCAGCGGTGGGAAGTCCCGGCGCGCTGGGCCACGTCGAGCGTGGGATCGACGATGCCGATCGCGAAGTGCGGCTGGCCTCGGTGCAGGAGATGGGACGGCGGGGATTCAAGGGAGCACTGCGCCGGATCGAGCCGGTGGTGATGGGCAAAATTGCAGCGGGACATCGATCTCACCGAGCGGATGCGTTTCTTCGAGGCCTACGCGATGATCGCCCGCGATGGCGCGCTGGAAACGCTCTCCGGCCTGATGAGTCCTGGGGCTCTCTTCAAGCGCAAGGAATCTCCCGAGGTCCGGGCCTGCGCCGCTCTCGCCATCGGGAAGATTCGGACCCAGGAGTCGCGCGACCTGCTGCAGCGCTCGGCCAATGACAAAGACCTCGTCGTCCGCAATGCGGTGAGCCGGGCCCTGCGGGAGAATCCGGCGTGATCCACGAGTCCGACGCCGCGACCTCCCATGCCGCCGAGGTGGCGGCCGACGCCTTCCTCCGACACGCCGGCCGCGGCCTGCTGCTCGCGATGTATGCCGCGATCCGCAGTCTCAAGCTCTACCCGATTGAAAACGCCACCGCCCAGAAGTCGCTCGACGACCTGCTGGTCGCCTCCAACGGTCTGCTCGAACCCCAGGGCGAGATCGAAGTCCGGCTTTCCGGCGATTTCATCTTCGTCAACGGTACCCGGCTTCGCCTCGAGCTCGACAACTACGCCTCCTTCAGCCACCTGCTGGCCATCTTCAGAGCGGTGGACCTCGGGGCGCTCAAGGTCAAGCACGGCACCGACCGGCGGGACTGGCAGATCTTCCTCGGCGTGTTGCTATCGGTCATTCCCAAGGAGCGCGATCCGGAGAAGATCTTCGAGCTGCGCGAGAAGCTGGGTCGCGCGGGCATCACCCGGATCGACGTCGAACCGACCCTCGAGTCGGAAGAGCTTCTCGCGGAGGAGGAGAAGGCGAAGGAGGCCGCGAAGCGCACCTATTCGCTCGGGGTGGCGGTCACCAAGGACCTGATCAACAGCGTGCGGATGGGGCGGACTACTTCGGTCGCACGGGTCAAACGCGCCGTGCAATCCATCGTGGACCAGGTATTGAACAACGAAACGTCGCTGATCGGCCTGACCACGCTGCGGGACTACGACGAGTACACGTTCACCCATTCGGTCAACGTCTGCATCCTTGCCGTCGCGATCGGCAAGAAGCTCGGCCTCCAGCGGCTGCAGCTCTACGATCTTGGCATGGGTGCGCTGCTGCACGACGTAGGGAAGGCGCGAATCCCGGTCGACGTGCTCAACAAGACCAGTGGGCTCAACGACGATGAATGGCAGCTGATGCAGACCCATCCGTGGCTCGGCGTGCTGACGCTGTTCAACATGCGAGCCTACGGTGAGATTCCCTACCGGCAGATCGTGGTCGCGCACGAGCACCACATGAAGACCGATCTGACCGGGTACCCGAAGGCACTCCGGCCCAGGGAGCAGGGGATCTACTCCCGCATCGTGGCGGTGGCGGACGGTTACGACGCGGCCACGACCCGACGTAGCTATCAGACCGTACCGATTCAGCCCGACCAGGTGCTGCGTGAGATGTGGGAGAACCCCGCCGCGGCTACGATCGGATCCTGGTCAAGGCGCTGATCAACCTGATCGGCATCTATCCGGTAGGCACCTGTGTCATTCTCGATACGCTGGAGGTGGCGGTGGTCTCGGCGCCCAATCCGGACGGCGGGCAGCTCAACCGGCCGCTCGTCAGAATCGTGATCGACCAGGATGGCGCCGGCGTGCCCCGCCGGGGCGAACCGAAAACCTTGCGGAGCAGGATGCCAGTGGCTCCTTCCTGCGCTCTATCGTGAAGGTCACCAATCCCGATCGGTACGGCATCGTTGTCGGCGACTACTTCGTCTGAGTCCGCGCTTTCCACCGCCTGGAGCGAGCTGCGCCGCCGGGGACGCACCGCGCTCATCCCCTATCTCACGGCCGGCCATCCTTCCTTCGAGGCGAGCCTGGATGCGCTGCGCCGGGCCGACGAGCAGTGTGACATTCTCGAGGTCGGTGTACCATTCAGCGACCCGCTGGCCGACGGCCCGACCATCCAGCGTTCGACCTTCGAAGCGTTGCAACAGGGGATGACTCTGGCCCGCACGCTCGAACTGGTCGAGAGCGCGCGATTGACCAAGCCGGTCGTGATCTTCAGCTATCTCAATCCGGTCTGGCGCTACGGGGTCGATCGCTTTCTGAAAGACGCTGCCGATCTCGGGATCGCCGGCCTGCTGCTCACCGATCTTCCGGTCGGGACCGATCCTGGCATCGAGCGGGCCGTCGCCCAGAGCCCTTTGGACTTGATTCGGCTCATCGCGCCGACCACGACAGGACCCCGCCTGAGACAAGTAGTCGCCGGTGCCGAGGGGTTCCTGTATCTGGTGGCGCGGCTCGGAGTCACCGGTGCCACGAGTGAGCTCTGGGGCGGACTCGAGAGCTACGTCGCACGAATTCGTGAGGCCACCAAACTGCCGCTTGCGGTCGGATTCGGGATCTCGACGCCGGAACAGGCGACCCGAGTCGCCGGCCTGGCCGACGGAGTGGTGGTGGGGAGTGAGCTGGTGAGGACCTTGGGACAGGAAGGGCCGGCCGCCGCGGGACGGTTGCTGACCGCGCTTCGTGCCGCGCTCGACGCCAGAGACCAGGCCAGGTCGTCATGACATACAACGCCCGCGGGGCGCTCAGCATCTACACCAAAGTTCTGGCCTGGGGCGGCTCGGCGCTGCTGATCGCCTTGTTGTGGAGCGACCGGCGCTGGATGGAGCAGCCCTGGATCACGCTCTTCATGTTGGGCGCGGTCATCGCGCTGCGCCGCGGGCAGATCCCGCTCTCCAAGTTCTCCTACCTGACCCAGGTCGGCGTCGTGGTGCTGGTCGGCGCCGTCACGGTCGGCCCGGGGCCGGTGGCCTTTGCGCTGGGCGTCGGCATTTTCACCTGCGACGCCTTCCTGCTCCGCAAGATGCTGATGGCCTCGTGGATCAACGCCGGCCGCGAAGTCATCGGTTTCGTCGCCGGCGTATGGGGCCTACGCCTTCGTCTTCCATTTCACATCTCCGAGCGGTGTCAGCCTCGAGTACCTCCCGTCGGCCGTGACACTCGCGGGGATGTACTTCTTCTTCACCCGGGCACTCTTCTACTTCACTCTGCTGGTTCGCGGCAAGCTCGAGGCCCACGAGGGCCTCATGATCCTGCGGTACGAGATCCTCGCGTACCTGCTGACCCTGATCGCGGCGGTGGTATCGGGTGGCGCCATCATGGCGCTGCCGCCCGAAGGGTGGATCACCGTCCTCGCCGTACTGGGCGTCCTCGGGCTCCTCACCAAGCGCATCCTGGAAGAAGCGATCGCCGCCGAGGAGCTCAACAAGATCGCGCTGCGCGAGCGGATCATCACCAGCAACCTCACCTTGGGCGACGCCTTCACCCAACTCGAGAAGCTCGCGAACCGGGTGCTCGACTGGGGGACTTTCGGATCTACCGGCTCCGTGAGGAGCAGCCGGTCCTGGTCTATCGCGGGGCGCTGGGCTGGGAGGGAAGGGAGATCCTCCCTTCGACAGCGCCGCGCTGCGGGCGATTGCGATTCGGACCGGCGAGCCGGTCGTGGTGGTGGACTCACGACGGGACGAGCGGATCATGGCGCCCAGTGCCGCCGCGCTGAGCATGATGGTGCTGCCGCTCCGCTTCGGGAACGAGACCATCGGCACCTTCGAGGTGGATCACCACAAGACGCGCACCTACGGCAAGAAGGAACTCGCGGCCGCTTCCACCTTCGCCGCTCAGCTGGCCACCGCCATCCACATCGCCGACCTGCGCCGTCCGCTGGTGGAAACGGTCACGGGACTGGGCGAGCAGATTCGTGCGCTGGCCGCGACGGCCGAAGCGCTCCGCGGTGCTGCCGCCGCAACGCGCGGCCGCGGCACAGCAGATCCGGGGTGGCGTGGCGGAGCAGGAACAGCTGGTAGCCCGCGGCCTCGAGGCGACCGAGAGCCTGTCGAGCCAGGCTCGCGAGGTGGCCGATCACGGCGGCGCCGCGGTCGTCGTCTCCGACCTTGCCGCGAACGTGGCCACTCGCAATCGGGAATCGATTCAGGACGCGATCCAGCGCCTGGTTCAACTGCACAGCTTCGTGTCCGTCACCGCGGCACAGGTTGGCGAGCTGTACCAGGTGACGAACCGGCTGATCGGCTTCATCGCGACGATCAGGAGATCGCCGACCTTACCAACCTCATCGCCCTCAACGCCGCGATCGAGGCGGCCCGCGCCGGGCAACAGGGCAAGGGATTCGCCGTCGTCGCCGAAGAGGTGCGGCAGCTCGCGGCCCAGAGCGGTGAAGCGTCACGTGAAGCCGGCGGACTGGTCGCGGCGATCCTGGCCCAGGTCGCCCAGATTTCCGAAGAGATGGATCGCGGGCAGGCGACGGTTCGCGGCGTGGAGCACCTGTCGGCCAACGCGGCGAAGGCGTGGGAGGATATCGTCGGCGCCACCCACGATGCCGGAGCCCATGCCCGCCGCATCGCGGATACCGCGGGCCGGCAGGAGCAGGGCGTGAGCCGGCTGCGGGACCAGATGGCCGGAGTCGTTTCGGTTTCGGCCCGCACGCTCGAGCAGGCCAACAGCGCCGCTCGCCGTGCCTCGGAGACTTCGCGCAGTCACGCCGACCTCGAGCGGGCCATCCGGGAACTGTCCAACGTCAGCGAGCATCTCGAGGCCATCGCCCGGCACTTCTCGCACGACCTATGAACCTGCGCGAACGGGTGTATGTCGCACTCGGCAGCAACATGGGCGACCGTGACGCCTACCTGGCCAAGGCCCGAGAGGCCCTGGCGAAGCTCCCTCTCACCACCGTTCTGGCCGAGTCCAAGGTCGAGGAGACCGAGCCGGTTGGCCCGGTCCCGCAGGGGAAATTCCTGAATCAGATGATATTGGTGGAGACCGGACTGGATCCCGGCCGCTTTCTCAAGCTGTTGCACAAGATCGAGGACGAGAACGGGCGGACCCGCGAGGAACGCTGGGGTCCCCGAACTCTGGATCTCGATATCGTGCGCTACGGCACCCGGCGCCTGCGGGATCCGGATCTGCGCATTCCCCACCCGGAGCTATCGAATCGCGACTGGTGGCAGCGGGAGATGGATGAGGTGGACGCGTTGGCCCCAAAGAAGGTAGAAAGAGTGATGGTCGATGGGTCTGAGTCGTAGGTCTTGGGTCGTGGGTCAGGCGGCTTAGGTCTTCGTAAACTCGAGCGTCGAATTACGATTGCAGACCTTCGACTCAAGACTCAATGACTCAACGACTCATGACCCACGACCAATCCCGAGCCCTCACCATCCGCGACCTGCTCGACGCCAAGCGCGAAGGGCGGAAGATCGTCGTCCTCACCTGCTACGACGCGCTCACGGCGCGGGTACTCGATCCGATCGTGGACCTGCTCCTGGTCGGAGACTCGGTCAACCAGGTGGTCGCCGGTCACGGGACCACGTTAAGCGCGACGCTGGACCAGATGATCTATCACGCCGCCGCGGTGCGCCGCGGGTGCGAACCGCGCACTGGTGTTCGTGGATCTGCCGTTCCTGACCTATCAGATCTCGATCGCCGAGGCGCTGCGCAATGCGGGCAGAGTCCTGCAGGAGAGCGGGGCGCACGGCGTGAAGCTGGAAGGCGGCCGTCACATGGCCGAGACGATCCGCGCCCTGGTACAGGTCGGCATCCCTGTGATGGGACACCTCGGCCTCACGCCGCAGTCTGTCAACGCGCTCGGCGGGTACCGGGTTCAGGGCAGGGAGGCCGATACCGGCACCCGGCTCACTGGAAGATGCCAAGGCGCTGGAAGAGGCGGGTGCCTGTTCGATGGTTCTCGAGCTGATTCCAGCCGAGCTAGCGGGCCGGATCAGTGCGGCGGTGCGAGTACCGACAATCGGCATCGGGGCCGGCGCTTCCTGCGACGGGCAGGTGCTGGTGCTGCAGGACATGCTCGGCCTCAATCAGGACTTCACTCCCAAATTTCTCAAGAAGTACGCCGATCTCACCTCCGCCATCCGCCAGGCGGCCGTGGCATACGCTGATGACGTGCGGGCCGGACGGTATCCTGGGAAGGAGCACAGTTTTGAGTAAGCCGTCAGCCGTCAGCCGTCAGCCATCAGCCGTCGGCCGTAAGCGTCCGTAAGCCGTAGCCTATGGCACCCGCACCGGAACAAAGACCCAAGATCACGAAGGCATGAGGATAGACGATGAAACCTGGTTGTGCCTGGAGCCCTCTGTGTCCTCTGTGTCTCTCGTGTTTAAGACTCCTCATTCAGGCGTCCGCCACGAGCCCAATGGCTCTTGACTGAGCTGACGGCTGATGGCTCTCCCCGAATTCCCCGACATTCCCAGTCTCCGCTCCTGGATCGCCCGCGAGCGCGGAGCAGGGAAGCGCATCGGGCTCGTGCCGACCATGGGCGCGTTGCACGAAGGCCACCTCTCGCTGGTGGATCATGCCCGTCGCCATGCACAGAGCGTGGTGATGAGCATCTTCGTCAACCCGCTGCAGTTCGGTCCGAAGGAAGACTTCGGCCGATACCCGCGCGATCTCCATCGCGACCGCGCGCAGGCCGAGGCACGCGGAGTGCACGCGCTGTTCGTGCCGACGGTGGAGGTGATGTACCCGCCCGGCGCGGAGACCCGGGTCGTGCCCGGCAGCTCGGCCGAGCGCTGGGAAGGAGAGATGCGGCCGGGACATTTCGCCGGGGTGCTCACGGTTGTGGCGAAGCTGTTCCACATCGTTCAGCCGGACGTCGCGGTGTTTGGGCAGAAGGACATCCAGCAGGCGGTCCTGATTCGGCAGATGGCGCGCGACCTGGACTGGCCGCTCGAGCTGATTATCGCCCCGACGGTTCGCGAGGCGGACGGCCTGGCGCTCAGCAGCCGCAACGCCTACCTGGATCCGGCTCAACGCCGCGAGGCGCTGGCGCTGAGTCAGGCCCTCCGGGCCGCGGAACGTGCCTGGCACGCCGGGGAAGATGATGCGGCGCGGCTCGAGGCGGCGATGCGAGAGGCGTTCCGGCTGCATCCGTCGGTCAGCGTGGACTATATTGCCATCGTTGATGAACGTCTCGCGCCGACGGCACGCGCTTCGGCCGGCACCGTCGTCGCTGTGGCGGCCCGCGTCGGCACTACGCGGCTGCTCGATAACCTCATACTCGGCGTGGAGTTTCCTTGACCGACGAGGCCAGCCCGGTTCGCCAGACGCCGGCAGGACTGCGGCCTACCACTCCGTCCTGGGCCACCGCCTCACCCGGGCGCGTGGCGCACATCGAGCGGGTCGCTCGACTGGTGCTCGACTGGGCGGAGGAGATGGGCGTTCCCGATTCGGGCGGAATCGCTGGCTCCGCGCGGTGTGGCTGCATGACGCGCTGCGCGATGCGCCGCCCGAGGAGTTGGAGAAGTGGGCTCCAACCTCACCCGGTCCACCTGCGATACGGCATGGCCCCGCCAGCGCGGCGCGGGCCAAGGCCGACGGCGAAACCGATCGCGGCGTGCTCGACGCGGTGCGCTACCACAGCATGGGGCTGGCGGAGTGGGACATGGTAGGCCGGGTCCTCTATTGCGCCGATTTCCTCGAGCCGGGCCGGAACTTCGATCAGAGCGGACGGGCCGACCTGGCGGCCCGTTTCCCCGCGATCCAACCGGAGTGTTGCGCGAGGTGGCCCGGGCCCGGGTCTCTCGCCTGGTGCAGTCGGGCTGGCCTCTCCTGATCCGACGGTGCGCTTTTGGAACAGTCTCTTCTCACGCGCCGGCTCCTGATCGTTGCCGGAGTGCTCGGCGTCATCACCCTCGCTGCCCTCGTTCGTCCCCACCAGGACCGGGTGGCCGGCCACGCCTTCGCGATTCCGTCGGCCGATGATCGCATCCTGGTCGAAGTGCTGAATGGCACCGAGAAGCAGGGCCTCGCCCGGCTGGGGACCCGGAAGCTGCGCCGCCAGGGACTGGACGTGGTCTTCTTCGGGAACTCCGGCCAGACGACCGACTCGACCCTGGTTGTCGCCCGGCGCGGAGCGCGGAACGCGGCCGAGCGGGTGCGCGAAGCCCTCGGCGTCGGCACCGTGGAGGTGGAGGCCGATACGCTGCGGCGGGTGGATGTGACGGTGATTCTGGGGGGGATTTTCGGCCAGAGGAGGACGGTCGACCGTAAGCAATTGAAGATTGAAGATTTCAGATTTCAGATTTGCCAGCGCCCTCGATCTGCTTTCAAATCTTCAATCTGAAATCTTCAATCTGAAATTCTCACCAGTCCAATCACCACGTCCATGCACATTCGTCCCCGTCATCCCCGTCTTGAACAAGGCACCCGCTGAGGCCAAGGCGTCGTAGGCGTTGTGGGTCGCGAGGTCCTTGGCAGGGTCTCGGCCCCGCGGCTCGAATCGCCTCCCACGAATCCCCATCGACAATCGCACCGGCCGCGTCGGTCGGGCCATCTCGACCATCAGTTCCAGCAACAAGCAACGTCACCTCTCTCCGTCCGCCCCGTTCGTCTTGTCCGCCCCGTCCGCCGGTCCGCCGGTCCGCCAGTCCCAGTTCTCTAGCTGCAGCTAATGCCACCTCCTGCGCCCTGCCCCCGCGACCCGGAGCAGGGCCGAGGGTCACCGTGGTCTCCCGCCCCAAACGCAGACTGCATCTTTATTCAGGGCCCTGTCTTGCGCTCCCGGCGGGTTTTCGCCATCATGAAGAAGTAGGTAAGCCGCGACCCGGGCCCCCGCGCTGTGCTGCTTCCCCAGCCAACGCGGCATCAACCAGATGGGCCGTGAGTCCGAGGGTTCGTGCCTTAGCGCAGGCCGCCTCCAGCGCCAGCCGGTTGCTGGCAACGAGAACGGCCTGCGTCGTCTTGAAGGCGGGATGTTCAGGCTTGGGGGTCTCCGGAGTCTCTCCCCGCTCCACCGCCTGGAGAATTCGGCGGCATGGTTCGGGGACTCTCTCCCACAGGCCGGCGGAGGTCAGCAGCGCTCGCACTTCCGCGGCGGTGGACGAATCGGGCACGCATGGACCGGATCCAATAGCAGCCAGATCGTCCCCGATGACGTCCGAGATTGTGAAATTTTCACGCGCGCCGGAGCGAGCGCGGCTGCGAGACGGCCTCCGCCCCAGAGGGAGAAACGCTTGCGGACCCGATTCATCGCAGTTATGTCGAGCCCGGAGCCAAGAAGTAAACGGTAGAGCTCGGTCAGATTCTGCGGAGTGAGTGGAGGAACCGGCGCAGCGAGCAGGCTGGTGGCGCCGCCGGAAAGAAGGACCCAGACTTCGTCGTCGGGTTGCACCCGAGCCACCGCTGCCTGGAGCAGTTCGGCCGCTCGGAATGAGCCGGGACCCGGCTCGGGATGATCGCCTACGGCGACGCCGAGTCGAGGATCAGGTGAAGGTGTTGGTTCCGGAGTGACGAGCAGGCCTCCGGCGAGATCCTGGTCGCGCTCCTGAGCGCGGCGACGGCAGCGACGGCCATCGGGTAGGCCGCCTTGCCGAGTGCCAGAAGGTGTACCCGACGCTTGGGCTCCGACGGATGGGAGGCCAGCGCCGCACTCAGGGCGGGACCCGGTGCAGCCGCGGTGACGGCTGCCCAGTAGAGGTCCGCCAGCAGCGCCGTGCGTTGTTCGCGCGTTGCGAGTACGGCCATGGTGCTCCGGACGTCGAGGGTGTTGGCGGCCGAAGTATGGCCGCGGACGGTAATTCGCGCGAGAGCCCGGAGCTCTCGCTCTCGTCTTGTCTCCAGCGCTGAGGAAGCGTCATGCCTGGTCCGCAACCATCTTTTCGTCCCCGGTCCTACCAATACGCCCGATCGGATCCTGCGCGCGATGCACGTCGCGATGGAGGATCACCGCTCCTCGATCTTCCCCGAGCTGCCGCTCGGGCTCTTCGCCGAGCTGCGCAAGATCTTCAAGACCAAAGACGGGCAGCCGTTCATCTTCCCCGCCAGCGGAACCGGCGGCTGGGAAGCAGCCCTGTGCAATACTCTCTCGCCCGGCGACAAGGTTCTGTCGTTCCGCTACGGCCAGTTCAGCCACCTCTGGATCGACATGATGCAGCGGTTGGGACTCGACGTGCAGGCGATCGACGTCGAGTGGGGCGAGGGCGCTCCGCCGGAGCAGATTCAGCAGATCCTCAGCGCCGACAAGGCGCACGCCATCAGGCCGTCGCCGTGGTCCACAACGAGACCGCGACCGGCGTCACCAGCGACATCGCAGCGGTGCGGAAGGCGATCGACGCGGCGGGACATCCCGCGCTGCTCTTCGTGGACGGCGTCAGCTCAATCGCCTCGCTCGACTTCCGGATGGACGAGTGGGGAGTGGACATGGCGGTCTGCGGATCCCAGAAGGGACTGATGCTGCCGGCCGGTCTCGGAATCATCTGCGCCAGTCAGAAGGCGCTTGCCCGGAGGAGCAGGCGAAGCTGCCCCGGGTCTTCTTCGATCTGGGCGACATGATCAAGGCCAACGCCACCGGGTATTTCCCCTATACGCCGTCGTTGCCGCTGCTCTACGGCCTGCGGGAATCGCTCGCGATCCTGGCGGAAGAAGGCCTGGAGAATGTCTTCGCCCGGCATCACCGACTGGCCGAAGGGACTCGCGCGGCGGTCAAGGCGTGGGGACTCTCGCTCTGTGCCAAGGCGCCCCAGTGGCACTCGGACACGGTCTCAGCGATCCTGGTCCCGGCCGGCTTCAACGGCGCCGACGTGATCGACGTGGCGTACCGCCGGTACAACCTGGCCCTCGGCGCTGGTCTCAACAAAGTGGCCGGAAAGCTCTTCCGCATCGGCCACCTGGGAGATCTCAACGAACTGATGCTGATCAGCGGTATCGCCGGAGCGGAGATGGCGATGCGTGATGTGGGCATCAAGGTGACGCCGGGAAGCGGTCGTCGCTGCGGCCGAGGAGTACTGGCGCAGCACGGCCGCGCCCCTCGCCACCAAGCAGGCGGCCGCCAGTCCCGACGCGAGCCAAACCGGCTGAGACTCGAGCGACTCGCGCCCGCGTAGGCGCATGAGCCACACGCGTTACGAGCCGGCCCGGGCCCGCCTGCAGCGCAGCGAGCTGGCGGTGCCCGGGTCCAATCCGGCCATGTTCCCCAAGGCGCTCGAGAGCGAGGCGGACTACATCTTCCTCGATCTCGAGGACGCCGTCGCGCCCGCCGACAAGGTAGCGCGCACGACTCCACGTCATCAAAGGCCTGCAGGAGTACGATTGGCGCGAACGCGGCAAGACCATCTGCGTTCGCATCAACGGCATCGATACCCACTACATGTACCGCGACGTGGTGGACGTCGTGGAGCAGGCCGGCCAGCGGCTCGACACCATCCTGATCCCGAAGGTGGGCGTCCCGGCCGACGTGTACCTGGTTGACGCGCTGCTCACCCAGATCGAAACGGCGAAGGGCATCCGGTCACCGCATCGGCATCGATGTCCTGATCGAAACCTCGCTCGGCATGGCGAATGTCGAGGCGATCGCGCAGAGCTCGACACGGCTCGAGGCGATGCACTTCGGTGTCGCCGACTACGCGGCGAGCATGCGGGCCCGCACCGTCTCGATCGGCGGGCTCAATCCCGATTATCCCGGCGATCAGTGGCACGCCTCGCTCACCAGGATGATCGTGGCCTGCCGCGCCTACGGGCTCCGGCCGATCGACGGTCCCTTCGGCGACTTCAAGGACCCCGAGGGCTACCTCGCGGCCGCCCGTCGTGGCGCCGCCTTGGGCATCGAAGGCAAGTGGGCGATCCACCCCTCCCAGATCGCGCTGGCCAACCAGGTCTTCACCCCGCCTCCCGCAGAAGTCGAACGGGCCCAGCGGATCCTCGACGCGCTGGATGAGGCGGCTCGAAACGGCAAAGGCGCCGCCCAGCTCGACGGCAAGATGATCGATGCGGCGAGTGCGCAGGATGGCGTCGGTAATTGTCGACATGGCCAAGGCGATTGAGAACGACAGCCGTCAGCCGTCAGCCGTCAGCGGCGAAGGCATAGGCTTGACCGCTGACGGCTGATGGCTGAACGGCTGACGGCACTCAAGGAGTCGACAGTGGACATCCACGAGTACCAAGCCAAGGAGCTCCTCGCCAACTTCGGCGTCGCGATCCCGCCGGGCGGGTGGCGTACAGCGCGGAGCAGGCGGTCTATCGCGCGGCCGAGATTGGCGGCTCGCGGTGGGCGGTGAAGGCGCAGATCCATTCGGGCGCTCGGGGCAAGGCCGGTGGGATCAAGCTCTGCACCACCGAGGACGAGGTGCGACAGGCGGCGACTGCCCTGCTTGGCAGCCGTCTGGTCACTCATCAGACCGGGCCCGAGGGCAAAGTCGTGCACCGGCTCTACGTCGAAGCGGCGGTGCCGATCGAGCGGGAGCTCTACATCGGCTTCGTGCTCGACCGGAAGACTGAACGGATCATGCTGGTCGCCCATCCGCACGGCGGCATGGAGATCGAAGAGATCGCGCAAGAGCGAGCCCGAGACGATCCTGCGCCAGACCATGGAGCCTGCGGTGGGCATGCAGGCGTTCCAGGCTCGCGAGATCGCCTTCGGACTGGGGCTGGATCCCGCCCAGGTGAATCGCATGGCCAACATACTGCTGGGTTGTCACCGGGCGTTCCGCGATCTCGACGCCACCATGGTGGAGATCAATCCGCTGGTGTTGACCAAGGACGGCCGGCTCCTGGCACTCGATGCCAAGATGGGATTCGACGACAACGCCCTGTTCCGCCGGCCCCAGGTGAGTGAGCTGCGGGACCACGCCGAAGAGGATCCGCGTGAGGCCCAGGCCGCCGAGTACGGGCTCAACTACGTGGCGCTCGACGGCGAAATCGGCTGCATCATCAACGGAGCCGGTCTCGCCATGGCGACGATGGACATGATCAAACACGCGGGCAGGCCAGCCGGCCAACTTCCTCGACGTGGGCGGCGGCGCCTCGCCGGAGCGGGTCGCCATGGCCTTCAAGCTGGTGCTGCAGGACAAGAAGGTCGGGGCGATGCTGGTCAACATCTTCGCCGGCATCAACCGGCTGTGACTGGGTGGCGAAGGGTGTGGTGCAGGCGGTGAAGGAAGTCGGGGTTGAGGTGCCGCTGGTCGTGCGGCTGGCGGGAACCAACGTCGAGGAGGGTCGGCGCATCCTGGATGAGTCGAAGCTCCCGCTGATCCAGGCCGACAGTCTGGAGGACGCGGCGAACAAGGTGGTGGCCGCGTGGAAGAAGCGCAAACAGAGTGAGAGTGAGACGTGAGAGGAGTGACGTCAGCGACCTTCCTGCTCACCTCTCACCTCTCACGCTTTTCCAAAGGGACACGACCATGGCAATCCTGATCAACGAAATCACCCGCATCCTGGTCCAGGGCTTCACCGGGGACAAGGCCACCTTCCACGCCCAGAAGATGATCGAGTATGGGACCAAGGTGGTCGGTGGGGTGACGCCGGGCAAAGGCGGGCAGACTCACATCGGCCTGCCGGTGTTCAACACCACGAAGGAAGCCGTGGACGCGGTCTACCCCGATGCCAGCATCATCTTCGTCCCGGCCGCCTTCTGCGCCGACGCGATCATGGAAGCGGCGGATGCGGGCATCAGGCTGGTCTGCTGTATCACCGACGGTATTCCGGCCCAGGACATGATGATGGTGAAGCGGTACCTGCGCAGGTATCCCAAGGAAAAGCGGACCATGCTGGTCGGTCCCAACTGCGCCGGGATCATCAGCCCCGGCAAGTCCATGCTCGGCATCATGCCGGGACACATCTACATGGCGGGGAAGGTCGGGCTGGTGACCCGATCGGGCACGCTGGGCTATGAGGCAGCTTCCCAGATGAAGGACCTCAACATCGGGGTCTCCACCAGCGTCGGCATCGGCGGTGATCCGGTGAACGGCTCTTCCTTCCTCGATATCCTCGCGCGTTTCGAGGAAGATCCCGAGACCGAAGCGGTGATGATGATCGGCGAGATCGGCGGTCCCCAGGAGGCGGAAGCCGCGCTCTGGGTCAAGGAAAACATGTCGAAGCCGGTCATCGGATACGTTGCCGGTCTCACCGCGCCGAAGGGACGGCGCATGGGGCACGCCGGTGCGATCATCTCCGCCTTCGGCGACACCGCCGCCGAGAAGGCCGAGATCATGCGGTCGCTCGGATTGTCCGTGGCGCCCAGTCCCGCCGATCTGGGGAAGGCCGTGGCCGAGGCCTTGGCGAAGCGTCCCTCTCGTCGCGCGGTCCTGACCCGATGAGCGGCAAGCCCCGCGTTGTCGTCACCCGGAAGATTCCGGCTCCGGTAGAGGAGGAGCTGACCCGGCTGTTCGACGTGCAGCTCAACCGCGAAGATCGCCCGCTCGATGCCGCGGGACTTCAGGATGTCCTGCGGACTGCGGACGGCATCCTCCCCACCGTCACCGACAAGCTGACGGCCGAGGTCCTCGCCAGCGGAGCCGCTCAAGACCAGGATCATTGCGAACTTCGGTGTGGGCTTCAACAACATCGACATCGCGGCGGCAAAGACGCGGGGCCTGACCGTCACCAATACGCCCGACGTCCTCACCGACGACACCGCCGACATCGCGACCACGCTGCTTGCTGATGATCGCCCGGAGGGCGCGGAGAGGGCGAGCGTCACGTCCGCGCCAAGTGCGTGGACCGGTTGGCGCCCGACGCACATGCTGGGCACCAAGGTGAGCGGAAAGACCCTTGGGTCTGGTCGGGATGGGCCGCATCGCAAAGGCGGTCGCGAAGCGGGCCCATCATGGATTCGGCATGCGGGTCATCTACCACGATCCGTATCCGCCGAAGCCCGAAGAGGCGAAGGCGCTCGGGCGCCGAAGGACGGGACAGCATCGACGCGGTGTTGCGGCGAGGCCGACTTCGTCTCGCTGCATTGCCCGGCGACACCGGAGACCCGCCATCTGATCAATGCCGACCGCCTCAAGCTGATGAAGCGCGGGGCCTTCCTGATCAACACCGCTCGGGGTGACGTGGTGGACGAGGCTGCGCTCATCGCCGCACTCAAGTCGGGGACGATCGCCGGCGCGGGCCTCGACGTGTATGAACGGGAGCCTGCCATGGCGCCGGAGCTGCTCTCGATGGAGAACGTGGCGTTGCTTCCCCATCTGGGCAGTGCCACGACCGAGACCCGCATCGCCATGGGCATGCGGGCGCTGGAAAACCTCAAACTGTTTTTCGCGGGCCAGCCCGTTCGTGATCGCGTCGTGTGACCCAGGAGCGCGTCGCCCCGTTTCCCGCCGAAGCCCTCCCCGCTTCGGCTGACCCACTCGCCGCCAGCGCCGCCGCCTATGCCACGGAGGTGGCGGAGCTTCTCTTCCGCTTGCTCCTCGACGTGGTGGGGGCCCGTCAGCCCGAGGTGGTTCCCATCCTTCGAGGCGAGGCGCCGAGCCCCTCGGCTACGCCGGAGGAGATCGAGCGCGGCCTGCGAGCGCAGGGGATCTGGTTCCAGCTGCTCAGTGTCGCGGAGCAGAACGCGGGGATGCGACGCCGGCGGCAGACCGAAACCGAGCGCGGCATGGACCAGGTCCGAGGAACCTTTGCCCAGGTGATGACCGACGGGGCGAAGGCCGGCGGCAACGCCGACCGGGTCCGGAAACTGATCGCCGGCCTTCGAGTCACGGCCGGTGATCACCGCTCACCCCACCGAGGCCAAGCGAGTCACCGTTCTGGAAAAGCATCGCCGGATCTATCGCCGGCTGGTGGATCTCGAGTCTCCCCGCTGGACCCCGCGGGAACGCACCGCGCTGATCGACCAGCTTCGCAACGACATCGAGCTGCTCTGGATGACGGGAGAACTCCGGCTGGAGAAGCCCACCGTTCCGCAGGAGGTCTACTGGGGACTCCACTTCTTCAACGAGACGCTGTTCGAAGCCACCGCCGAGGTGCACGAGAAGCTCGACCGCTCGCTTCAGATGGATCTATCCGGGCGAGCGCTTCGAGGTGCCGCCCTTCCTTCAGTTCGGTTCCTGGATCGGCGGCGACCGGGACGGGAATCCCTTCGTTACCAACGATGTCACCCGCCGCACGCTGGCGGAGAACCGTCGCGCCAGCCTGCAGCGCTATCACGCCCGCCTGGCGGAGCTGGTGAAGGTGCTGAGCATCACCGAGCGCGCGGTGGAGGTGCCGGCCCGCCTTCCGCACGGCGCTGGAGAAGGCGCTGGGGACTGTCCCGCATGGCAAGGAGATCGTGGTCCGGAACCCGGGAGAAATCTTCCGGCAGTACCTCGCGTGCATGATGGCTCGGCTCGAAGGCGCGATGCGCCACGCCGAATCGGGAGACACCTCCCGCTGCTCCGAGGGATACGCCACCGCCGACGAGCTGATCGCGGATCTGCGGGTCATGATGAGTGCGCTGAAGGACTCGCAGTCTTCGCACCTGGCAAATGCCTTCGTGCGGCCCGGTGCTCCGCGAGGTAGAGGCGTTCCGCTTCAGTACCGTGCGGCTCGATCTCCGGGAGAATTCGGCTCGGCTCCACGACACACTATCCGTCCTGTGGCGGGCCTCGACCGGAGAATCCGGAGAGCCGCCTCCTGTCGCATCGAAAGAATGGAAAGCGTGGCTGCTGGCAGAGCTGGGGAAGCCGCTGAGTTCCGACCACAAAGTCCCGGCAGAAGCCGGCGAGACGTTGGGCATGTTCCGGCTGGTGGGCGAGGTCCGCGACGGGCTCGACCGCGAGGCCTTCGGGAGCTTCGTGCTCAGCATGACTCGCGAGGTGTCGGACGTGCTGGGCGCCTATCTCCTCGCCAAGGAAGCCGGACTCTTTGCAGACCAGGCCGGGACGGAGAGCTGCACTCTTCCCATCGTCCCGCTGTTCGAAACGATTGATGACCTGCAGCGCGCGCCGGTCATCATGCGGACCTGCTCGGTGTCCCGCTGGTACGGCGCAGTGTTCGAGCCTCGGGCGGAGTGCAGGAGGTGATGATCGGATACTCCGATTCCAACAAGGACGGAGGATTCCTTTCCTCTAACTGGGAGCTCAGCAAGGTCCAGGCTCGGCTCACCCGGTTGAGCGACGAATTGGGAGTGCCGCTCGCCTTCTTCCACGGGCGTGGCGGATCGGTGAGCCGTGGCGGAGCCCCGCTGGGCCGAGCGCATCGCGGCGCAACCCGCAGGCTCCATCCGCGGCCGCATGCGCCTCACCGAACAGGGCGAAGTGGTTTCCTTCAAGTATGCGAACCGGGGCACCGCGGCGTACCAGCTCGAGCTTCTCGCGGCCAGCGTCATCGAGCACTCGATCAAATCGGAGACCGAAGCCGAGCTGGTGCCGACCGGCCGAGTTCGACGAGGCGATGGAGGCGCTGTCCGGAGCGGCGCAGGCGGCCTATCGCCGGCTGGTGGACCAACCGGGGCTACTGGCCTACTTCCAGGCCGCGAGTCCGCTCGAAGAGCTGGCGCTGCTCAACATCGGATCGAGACCGGCGCGCCGCTCCGGACTCCAGACTCTGGGCGACCTGCGGGCAATCCCGTGGGTGTTCGCCTGGTCCCAGAACCGCCACTTCATCACCGGTTGGTATGGCGTGGGAAGCGGACTGCTGACCTTCCTGCAGATCCGTGGAGAACGAGGTGAGAGTCTGCTGAAGCGGATGTACGAGCAGTCCAGACTGTTCCGCCTGGTGATCGACGAGGTTGAGAAGACTCTGGCATATGTGGATCTCGAGATCGCGAGACTGTACGCCGACCTGGTGCCGGACCGCGCGTCGCGAGACGAGATCTTCGGGTTGATCGAGGCGGAGTATCGCCGAACGGTGGAGGCGGTGCTTCGGGTGAGCGGCGGCACCGAGCCGGCGGAGAGATTCCCCGGTTCCGCCGCCGGCTGGCCCGCCGTCTTCCGACGATCAATCAGGTGAGCCGCCAGCAGGTGGACCTGCTGCGCCGCTTCCGGGCTGCCTCGACCGATCAGCAGCGGCAGCAGTATCTCTCGGCGCTGTTGCTGTCGATCAATTGCATCTCGAGCGGGTTTGGAGCGACGGGTTAGACGTAACCGCTTCAGCCCACCTCTGTAGTCTCCCGTCCCACAGAGCATTCATCCGAGAACCTGACGCCTGGTTTGGCGAGTGACCGATCCAATCGATCGGGCACAGCTCCTAGCTTCAGTCCCGTTCGGCCGAGCTCGCCTTGATGCGGGACGGCGAGTTCGTGACCCTGCAGCAGAATGGAGCAGCCCAATGAGCCGGCGCAATCCTGGAAGTCGTAGTCACTGGAAACTCGTAATCCTTGCCTTATCGGCTGTCACGCTTGCCTGTGGTGACAATCCCCTGCCCACCGGTTCGTCCCAGGCGCCTGACGCGTTGCTTGACGTCGTCGCCGCACCCGCCGGCCAGGCTGTCCCCGATGAATACATCGTGGTCTTCAAAGACAACGTGAGCGCACCTGCCTCGGAAGCGAGCAACATCGTGCACGCCGACGGTGGGAAACTGAAATACACCTACAGCCGTGCGCTCAAGGGTTTCGCCGCCGAGCTGTCGCCCGGAGCCATTCAGGCGCTGCGCTCCAACCCCAAGGTCGCGTGGATCGAGCAGGACCAGCAGGTGCACCTGGAAACTACCCAGCTCAATCCCGCCAACGTCGGCCTCGACCGGATTGATCAGCGCAACCTGCCGCTCAATAATTCCTATACGTTCAATCGAACCGGTGCTGGGGTGCACTTCTACGGCATCGACACCGGGATAAACCTTACCCACGTCGACTTGAGCGGGCGGGTGGGTGTTGGCTTCGATGCGGTGACTCCCGGGGCAACGCGAACGACTGTAACGGCCATGGGACTCACACGGCCACCACGGCCGCCGGCACCACCTTCGGCGTCGCGAAGGGCGCCATCGTGCACCCCGTGCGGGTGCTCGACTGCAGCGGATCCGGCTTCATTGCCGGCGTCATCGCCGGCGTCGACTTCGTCACCCAGAATCGGACGTCCGTCCGGCCGTGGCCAACATGAGTCTGGGGCGGCAGTGCTCTTCGCGCGCTGGATCAGGCGGTTGCACGGCGTCGGTCGCCTCGGGCGTGGTGTACGCCGTGGCTGCGGGCAACAGCAATATCAGCGCGTGCACCACGTCGCCGGCGCGGGCACCGGCGGCGCTCACGGTCGCAGCCAGCACGAGCACCGACGCACGGGCCAGCTTCTCGAACTTCGGGACTTGCGTGGACCTCTTCGCGCCTGGCGTTGGCATTACCGCCGGCTGGATCGGATCCAACACCGCCACGATGACCATCAGTGGCACCTCGATGGCCACTCCCCACGTGGCCGGCGTAGCGATGCTTTTCCTGGAGGCCAATCCAACCGCAACGCCCGCTCAAGTGGCCAACGCCATCAACACCAACGCCACCACCGGCCTGATTACATCCGCGGGCACGGGCACGCCGAACCGGCTGCTCTTCATGGGCTTCATCGGTGGCGGCAGTGCTAACCAGGCTCCGGTGGCGAGGTTCACTGCGACCTGCAATACCAGCCACAGCTGTACGTTCGACGCCAGCAACTCGACGGATGATGTGGGGGTCGTGGCCTTCGAGTGGAAGCGGGCGAGCGGGGTCATCATTGGCACCACGAAGGCGATCAACTTCACCTTCTCCACCGGGGGTTCCAAGACCATCACCCTTAAGGTGACCGACGGTGGTGGCCTGACGGGCACGATCACCAAGACGATCAACGTGCCCTGAGCCGGACGTGGAAGTGAGAAGTAAGAAGTGAGAAGTGACTGAGGACTGAGGACTGCGTGCTCGCATGCCTCAGTCCTCAGTCCTTTGATGCTTAGCCCTGCCTCCCCCTCTCCTCCACTTCGGATCTCGGTGCGAACGGGTAGGGGCTTACGCTGTCGGCATTAGGCTGTCAGCCGATGGCTGATAGCTGTGTCCGCTCCCGTCCTATAGCGCTCCTCCGCGTTCCACCTCCACCTTCAGCTGCCCGCACGCCGCACTGATATCCAAGCCGCGGCTGCGGCGTACCACCGCTTCAACTCCCTGGTTCTTCAGTCGTGCGGCGAAGGCGCGGATCCTGTCGGGTGGAGTAGGGATGAGACCCGGAGCACCACCGGGATGTAGCGGGAGAAGGTTGACCAGCGCGCCCATCTGCCGGGCGAGACGAACCAGCTGGTCGGCATCGCGGTCGCTGTCGTTTTTCTCCGAGATCAGAACGTATTCGAAGGTTATCCGCTTCCGGAATGCCTTTGCGGCCTTGAGCACCTGGGTCAGGTCGTACTTTTTCTCGACCGGCATCAGGGCCAGGCGGCGCTCAGGGGTGGCCGCGTGGAGGGAAATGGCCAGCCGGAATTGCTCGGTCCGCTTGGCCAGCTCTTCCATGCCCGGAATGATCCCCACGGTGGAGACCGTGATGTGGCGGGCGCCGATGCCCAGGCCCTCCGGGTGGTTGAGGATGGTGAGGCTGGGGTCCACGCCCTTCCAGTTGAGCAGCGGCTCTCCCATTCCCATGTACACCACGTTGGTGGGTGCGAGGTCGGGATGACGCAGGATGATCTCTCGCGCCTGACCGGCGATCTCGAAGGGAGAGAGGTTGCGGCCGAAGCCCATGCGGCCGGTCGCGCAGAAGACACAGCCCAGCGCGCATCCCGCCTGAGAGGAGATGCACAGAGTGCGGCGACTCTGCGACGGAATCAGCACCGATTCGACCGCGGCGCCGTCGCTCAAGCGCCACAGAAATTTCCGGGTCCCGTCGGCCGACTGTTGCTCCGTTACCAGGTCGAGTCGGGGGAGGGGAGAGTTTCCTCCAGCGCTTGCCGGAGGGTGAGAGGAAGCTCGGTCGCGTCGGTCCAGGCCGCGATCGGTCGCTGCCAGAGACGGGGAGGAGCTGCCGAGCCCGATAAGGAGGGAGACCCTGCGCTGTTACCCACTCCGCGAGCCTTTGCGCCGCGTCCGGCGGCGTCAGGTCCAGCACCGAACTAGATCCCACGGTCCGGAGATTGTATCACCATGTCACAAAATAACCGAAAAGCTGAGGACACGATCCTCAGTTTCGTGGCGCGAGGGCAACGGTGTGTCGTCGCTGCCATGTTGACGCTCCATCATGTGGAGCATAGTTTGCTCGGGCCTGCCTCGGGGGTGGGTTCGCCCCCAAGACCACGCCATAGAATTGCCCACATATGCTGATGGGAGACTTCCGTCAGAGTCCGTGCCGTTCCTAGTCCCGCAAGGAGGGGTGCATGCGTTGGTCACTTGCCGCCATTTCGTGTAGTGCAGTAGTTCTGTTTGCCTGTAGTGAGAGCCAGACCCCCACCGAAATGGTTCCTGCCTCGGGACTGGCAGACGTGATCGCCGCACCAAGCGGGCAGGGAGTACCCAATCGGTACATCGTCGTCCTCAAGCAGAATGTCACCGGGCCGGCCGCCGAGGCCCAGCGGATGGTGGGTCAGTCGCAGGGCAAGCTTCACTTCATCTATACCAAGGCCATCAAGGGCTTCGCCGCCGACTTGTCGCCCCGCGCCGTGCAGTTGCTCCGGGCCGATCCCAGCGTCGCCCTGATCGAGCAGGATCAGGTGATCAAGCTCGAAACCACGCAGAACAATCCGGTCAACTGGGGTCTCGACCGCATTGATCAGCGCAACCTGCCGCTCAGCCTCTCCTACACCTACAACCGCACCGGTGCCGGGGTGCACTTCTACGGAATCGATACCGGCATCAACCTGACCCACAACGACCTGTCCGGTCGCGTGGGCAACGGGTTCGATGCGGTCACCACCGGTGGCGATGCGGCCGACTGCAATGGACACGGCACTCATACCGCGACCACCGCGGCGGGCACCACCTTCGGTGTGGCCAAGTGAGCGACGGTCCACCCGGTCCGCGTGCTCGATTGCGGCGGCTCCGGCACGACGGCTGGTGTTATCGCCGGCGTCGACTGGGTCACCAACAATCACCAGACACCGGCCGTGCGCGAACATGAGCCTGGGCGGCGGCGCCTGCCCCACGCTCGATCAGGCGGTGGCCAACTCGGTCGCGTCCGGCGTCGTCTACGCGGTCTCCGCCGGCAACAACAGCGCGAGCGCGTGCACCCAGTCTCCCGCGCGTGAGCCGAGTGCCATCACGGTCGCTGCGAGCAACAAGACCGACACTCGGGCCAGCTTCTCGAACTTCGGGACCTGCGTGGACATCTTCGGCCCGGGCGTCGGCATCACCGCCGGCTGGATCGGCAGCAACACCGCCACCATGAAAATCAGCGGCACCTCGATGGCCTCGCCTCATGTGGCCGGAACCGCCTTGCTGTACCTCGAGGCCAATCCGTCCGCGACTCCGGCCCAGGTGGCCAGCGCAATCACCACCAACGCCACCATGGGCAAGATCAAGAGTCCCGGCACCGGAAGCCCGAACCGGCTGCTCTACATGGGCTTCATCACCGGAGGCGGTGGCGGCGGGAACCAGCCCCCGGTCGCGGACTTCACCGCGAGCTGCAACGCCAGCCACAGCTGCACCTTCACCAGCACCTCGACCGATGACGTCGGCGTCGTGGCCTTTGAATGGAAGCGGCCGAGCGGCGTGATCCTGGGGACCACCTCGGTGATCACCGCCAGCTTCCCCTCAGCGGGAGCCCGGCCGATCATCCTGACCGTCACTGATGGTGGAGGCCTTACCGGCACGATCACCAAGACGATCAACGTACCCTGAGGTAGAGATTCATGTACGACTCAACCCCGCCGAGGTCTCCCGGAGAGTCTCGGCGGGGTTGTTGTTTGTTCACGGGATGGTGATGTGGCTCACTTTCCCGCACCCTTCGCCCTGCAGGAGGTAGCATGCTGAAGAAGTTGGCTGTCCTTCCCCTGGTTCTCGCTATCGCTGCCTGCAGCGATTCACAGGCGCCCACCGACACGATGCCGGTGAACGCGTCAGCCGCGGTCGCCGGGCAGGCGATCCCCAACCGGTACGTAGTGGTCTTCAAGACCGACCATGGCCGCGACCTCGGTTGCCGCCGAGGCCTCAGCGCATTGTTAACGCCGACAAGGGCAAGCTTCACTTCACCTACGAACACTCGATCCACGGCTTCGCCGCGGATCTGTCACCCTCCGCCGTCGCCGCGCTGCGCCTGAACCGGAACGTGGCATACGTGGAGCAGGATCGGGTGGTCACCATCCAGGCAACCCAGTCTCCGACGCCCTCGTGGGGCCTCGATCGCATTGATCAGAAGGCGCTCCCGCTCAACAACTCCTACACCTATCCCAATACCGGCGCCGGCGTGCACGTCTACGGCATCGACACCGGGATCCTCTACACTCACACGGATTTTGGCGGCCGGGCCTCCAAGGGCTTCGATGCCATCACGGCGGGTGGCAATGCGGTTGACTGCAACGGACACGGCACCCACACGGCCACCACGATCGCCGGCACCAAGTACGGCGTCGCGAAGACCGCGACGGTGGTCGGCGTCCGGGTGCTGGATTGCGGCGGCTCCGGTTCCTTCTCTCAGGTCATCGCGGGAGTGGACTGGGTCACCAACAACGGCATCAAGCCCGCCGTGGCGAACATGAGCCTGGGTGGCGGCACCTTCCAGGCGCTGGATGACGCCGTGACCGCGTCGATCGCGAAGGGGATCATCTACGCCATCGCCGCAGGCAACAACTTCGGATCGAACGCCTGCAACAACTCGCCGGCCCGCACTCCCAACGCCCTCACTGTGGCCGCGAGCGACATCGGCGACAACCGGGCCAGTTTCTCCGACATCGGGACCTGTGTCGATATCTATGGGCCTGGTGTGAACATCACCGCGGGCTGGATCGGCAGTAACACCGCCACCAACACCATCAGCGGGACCTCGATGGCGACCCCGCACGTAGCCGGTGTGGTGGCACTCTACCTCGCCGCCAATCCCACCGCGACGCCGGCCCAGGTTCGGACGTGCCCTGATCACCAATGCCTCAGCCGTGGTGAAGAACCCCGGCGCCAACACCACGAACCTGCTGGTCTACATGGGTTTCATCGGCGGCGGTGGTGGCGGCAACAATCCGCCGGTGGCGAACTTCACCGTGAATTGCACTGCACAGCATCGCTGCACGTTTAACGGCAGCAGCTCCACGGACGACCACGGCGTCGTGAGCTATCGCTGGAACGGGCCCGGTGGCCGGTTGTTGGGCACTGGCGTCCAGATCACCGTGCAGTATGAAAAGGCGAGCAACCGTACGGTCGTCTTGACTGTGACCGACGCCGGCGGCCTGACCGGATCGCTCTCCAAGACCTTCGCCGTGCCATGATCTGAGCCGGCATGACGATCTGTGCCGCCGGAGGCCACCCTCCGGCGGCATTCGTTTGGGCCACCGACCATCGACCATCCGCTATCGACCGTCGCCTTAACGACGATGCGGAAGCCCCTAACCCCTAGTCCCTGAATCGCTTGCAGGGTTTGCCCGGGCTGGTTAGGTTTGCTCGGGTCCCCTACTCCCGACCGCCGATTGCTGCTCACCGAATTGCTGACGCCTGACCGGATCAAAGTCCCCCTCGAGGCGGGCGACAAGCCGGGCGTCATCCGCGAACTCACCCAACTCCTTGCCGAACGCGCCGGTGGCGACCCAGCCAGGATCCTGGCCGCCGTCGAGGAACGGGAACAGGTCCTGAGCACCGGCATCGGGTACGGTATCGCGATTCCTCACGCCAAGTCGGCGACCATTCACGACCTTCAGCTGGTGTGCGGCAGCCGCCCGGTGGGTGTGCCGTTCGACGCACTCGACGGCGAACCGGTGCGGCTCTTCTTCCTTCTTGTCGGCCCCGAGGGCGCTGCAGGGCTGCACGTAAAGGCGCTGAGCCGAATCGCCCGCGTAGTTCGTCGCGAGGCAGTCCGCGAGGCGCTGCTCAAGGCGCAGACTCCTGCCGAATTCCACCAGGTCCTGGTGGAGGCCGAGGAACGATGACCGCCACGGCACTACGGACTCACCGCTGCGGCAGTCTCCGCCGTGAGCACGCGGGCCAGAAGGTTCGCCTCGGCGGCTGGGTACATCGGGTGCGCGATCTTGGCGGGCTTCTGTTCATTGACCTGCGGGACCGTGACGGGATCGTGCAGCTCTCCTTCGACCCCAAGTGGACTCCGGCTGAGGTGCTGCGCCGGGCTGGAGAGGTCGGAGCCGAGAGTGTCGTACTGGTGAGCGGTACGGTTGAGCTCCGGCCCGAGTCTGCGCGCGACACCGCACTCGCCAGTCGCGACGTCGAAATCAGAGTGGAATCCCTGCAGATCGTGGGGCCTGCGGAGACGCCCGCGATTCCGGTCGCCCGCAAGGAAGGCGAGGAGCTTCCCGCCGAGGAGCTACGACTCAAGCACCGGGTGCTCGACCTGCGCCGCCCGGAGCTGGCGCGGAACCTCATGCTGCGGCACCGCCTCCTGCAGCGCTCCCGGCGCACGCTCACCGAGCTCGATTTCCTGGAGCTCGAGACACCGATTCTCACCAAGCCGACTCCCGAAGGCGCGCGCGACTACCTGGTTCCGAGCCGGATTCATCCGGGGAATTCTTCGCGCTGCCCCAGTCGCCACAGATCTACAAGCAGCTGCTGATGGTGGCGGGCTACGATCGCTACTTCCAGATCGCGCGCTGCTTCCGGGACGAAGATCTCCGCGCCGATCGCCAGCCCGAGTTCACTCAGATCGACCTGGAAGCGTCGTTCGTCTCGACGGACGATGTGATGGCCGTGGTCGAGAAGGTCCTGCTGGACCTGTGGGCCGAAGCGGGACAGTCGGTTCAGACGCCATTTCTTCGGATGCCGTGGCGCGAGGCGATGGAACGCTTTGGCGTGGACAAGCCCGACCTGCGCTACGACCTCGAAATCCGGGACCTCACCCTCAAGTCGGAGCCGACGCGGCGGACTTCCTCAAGTCCGCCGTGGCCAGCGGCCAGCGCCTGCGTGCCATCATCGCGTCGGGATCTGCCGGCATGAGCCGGAAGGAAATAGATGGGCTCACGGCGATCGTCAAAGGCGCCAAGGCCGGAGGACTGATCTGGGCCAAGCGCACAGCGACGGGGTGGGAAGGGCAGGGAGTAAAGGCGGTCGGCACGGAGACGCTGGCGAAGCTGGGCACCGAGGGGGATCTGCTACTCGCGGTTGCGGGACCTGATCAGGTCACCTCACCGGCGCTGCACGCCCTGCGCTCGGAGCTGGTCCGGCGGCCCGGTACGAAGCCCAACAAGGATCACGCCTTCTGCTGGATCGTGGACTTCCCGCTCTTCGAGCTGGACCCCGACACCGGGCAGCACGTGCCGGCGCACCATCCGTTCACTGCTCCGCATCCGGATGACATTGCTCAGCTGACCAGCAATCCGGCCGGGACTCGTGCACTGCACTACGATGCGGTGTACAACGGCAATGAGCTGGGCAGCGGCTCCATTCGGATCACCGATCCCGCGGTGCAGCGGAAAATCTTCGAGCTGCTGGGCATTCCGGACTCCGAGATCCGTCGCCGCTTCGGATTCCTGCTCGACGGCCTCGCCGCCGGCGCGCCCCCCATGGCGGATTCGCCCTGGGATTCGATCGAATTTCGATGCTGTTGGCAGGGGCTACGTCGCTGCGGGATGTAATCGCGTTCCCCAAGACTACGGCGGCACGGGCCCTGTTCGAGGGGGCGCCGACGGTAGTGAATCCAGAGGACTTGAAGGCGTTGCACATTGACGAGACGTGACGTGAGACGTAAGACGTGAGCTCTCGCGCTCATACTTTCCAAGGAGACAAAATTGGCCGACGACATCCAACACCGATTGTCGACTGAAGGCGCGGACCCACTGCTCCTGGCCGGCGTGAACGATGCGAACCTGCTCGCACTGGAACGGGCGCTTGGGGTCCGGGTGTCGCTCCGGGGTGATGCGATCACGGTGGGGGAAGCCTCGAGCAGGTTGAGCGCGCGACCGGCGTGGTTCAAGCGATGCTTGACCTGACTCGCATGGGCGAAGCGGTGACCGCGGATGACGTGGCCCGCCTGGTGGCAAACGGCCCGGTGGCTGAACCGTCAGCGAGCGGCGAGCAACGCATCATCCTGCCTGGTCTCCGCCGGGTGATCGTGGCCAAGACGCAGGGCCAGCGGGACTATCTGCAGGCCATTGCGACGCACGATATCGTGGTGAGCATCGGGCCAGCCGGCACCGGCAAGACCTATCTCGCCGTCGCCAAGGCGGTGGAAGCGCTGGCTCGGAAGCGGGTACGCCGGATCATCCTGGCCCGGCCGGCGGTCGAAGCGGGAGAGTCGCTGGGATTTCTTCCCGGAGACATGCAGGCCAAGGTCGATCCGTATCTCCGCCCGCTGTACGACGCACTCGAGGACATGATGCCGCATGACCGGGTGCAGAAGGCGCTGGAGACGCGAACGATCGAGATCGCGCCGCTGGCCTACATGCGGGGCCGCACGCTCGCGGACGCGTTCATCATCCTGGACGAGGCACAGAACGCCACGATCGCCCAGATGAAAATGTTCCTGACCCGGCTGGGCGTGAACAGCAAGGTCGTGGTCACCGGAGACAAGACCCAGATCGACCTTCCCAAGAGGGAAGAATCGGGACTGATCCAGATCGAACGGGTCCTCCCTGGCATCGACGGGATCGCGTTCTGCTATCTCGACGAGTCCGATGTGATGCGGCACAGGCTGGTGCGGGAGATCATCCGGGCCTACGCGGAGGATCAGAACGGTTGATGCGTGATGGCAGGACCGAGCGCGCGTGGGGTGACGCCGCCGGATCCTCCTTGCTGAATCGCTTCACTTTCCACGCGGCCCGGTGGGGGCTGATCCTCATCCCGGCGCTGGCCACCCGGCTGGCATATCCTCCGACGACCACCGGTGGCTTCGTCCGGACCTGGGTCGGCCCCGTCCTCTACAATCTCGTCATCCTCTCCATCTTCTGGCTGCTGCTCGCGTTCTATCGCCGCGAGACCTATCGGCGAATGCGGGAGATGGTGTTCTTTACCGCCCTGTTCACGCTCTCCATCGTTCTCGGGGATCTGCTCGACGGGCTGTTTCCGGCCCGTGCCGAACCGCTGCCAATCCCGCTTGCGGCCATCCTGGTCACCCTTCTCTATAACGGTCGCATCGCGATCACCTGCGCCATCACCCTGGCACTCCTGCTGGGAACCCAGGGCGGTCAGACCGACGCCGCGACACTCTTCTTCGGGATCGCGGGCGGTGTGGCCGGTGCCATCAGCATGCGCGTGGTGCGGCGCCGCAGCCAGGTCCTCGTGAGTATCGCGGCGATCACCCTCGCCTACGCCATCGCGGGGTTCACCTACGGGTTGATGGCCGGGTGGACCGCGGACGACATGCTTCGGAGCGCGGGCATCGGCGGGATCGTCGCCCTGGTGAGCACGTCGGTCGCCATGGCCCTGCTGCCGCTCGCCGAATGGCTTACCCGTATCACCACCGATCTCCGGTTGCTGGAGCTGGCGGACCCGTCGCGCCCGCTCCTCAAACGCCTGGCCACCGAGGCTCCCGGCACCTGGGCCCACAGTCTCCAGATGGCCAACCTCTGTGAAGTCGCGTGTAACGCGATTCAGGCCAACGGGCTGCTCGCCCGGGTCGGCTGCTATTATCACGATGTCGGCAAGCTGGTCGGCCCGCTCTATTTCGCCGAGAACCAGCAGGGCGGGCGCAACCCGCACGACGATCTCAAACCGGAGGACTCGGCGCGCATCATCAGGCAGCACGTGGTCTACGGATTGGAGCTGGCCGACCAGGCCCGGTTGCCCGAAGTGGTGCGAGGATTCATCGCGGAGCACCACGGCACCAGCAGGATGGAATACTTCTTCGAGCAGGCCCAGAAGCCCGACGGCGCCGCATCGGGGGACGAGAGCGCCTTCGAGTATCCTGGCCCCCGACCCCGGACCGCGGAGACCGCCGTCGCCATGCTTGCCGACAGCGCCGAGGCCGCGGTGCGGGTGCTGGATGAGCCGACTCCGGAGCGGGTGAGGGAAGCGGTGGATTTCCTGGTCGCGCAGAAGATCGCCGCCGGCCAGCTCCGGGAGGCACCGCTCACGCTGCGGGACCTGGACCGCGTGAGCCAGGAGTTCACCCGGCTGCTCGCCGGTATGTACCATACCCGCGTCGAGTATCCCAGCGGTGCGGGCGGGATCACGGCTGACTTTGGCCGTGACTAGGAGATTGAGCCAGCGTCCGCCGGAGGTGCTTGTGAGTGGCCGAAGCAAGCTCTCCGCGACGCGAGTGCGACGGATCGTTCGGAAAGTGCTGGCGGCCGAGCGACGCCGGGCCACGGTGTCGGTGACTTTTATCGGACCGACCCGAATGCGGCGGCTCAACCGGGAGTACAAGAGGCATGACCGGCCGACCGATGTCATCTCGTTCCACCTGCCGGGGCCCGATGGGAGCCTGGCGGGAGACATTTACATCTGTCCGGCGGTCGCGGCACGGGAAGCAAAGGCGGCCGGAGTGACTCAGGCCGAAGAGTTGGCTCGCCTCGTGATTCACGGCACCTTGCATGTGCTGGGTTACGACCATCCCGAAGGTCGGGGACGTACCACCTCGGTTCTCTGGCGACGGCAGGAACGATACCTGGAAGCGCTGACGTGATAGAAACACTGCACTACTTCATTACCCCGCTCGCCACCCTGATCTTCGCGTTCTGGGCGGCGTGGCTCTCCTTTGCGGGAGAGGCGGATGCGGACGTCCCCCATATCCTCGCGGACGAGCAGCCGACCGGTGAAAGCGGACTCCCTCCGGCGCGGGCGCTGTATGTCGCGCACCTGGCCCTGCTGGTGCTGGCGGGCGCCGCCGCGGGCATCGCCGAATCGTGGTGGGCGCGTCCTGCCGGGGAGCGCTCGCTCGGCTGCTTCTCGCGGTGGGACTGGTCTGGATCGTCGGCAACATTCTCCCGCGGTTCCTGGCGTCCGTCGCGCCCGACTTGCCCGCCCTCGCGCGTCCGTCGGCGATCCGCTCCCTGCGACTCCTGGCTCCCGGTCTTCGTCTCGCGGCCTGGGCCGACCGGAAGATCCGCCCGGCCAAACGGCGGGAATACCGCGAGTCCGGCGCCACCCGCCGCGACATGCTGCTCGGCCTCTTCTCCCTGGCCGACACGACGGTCGCCGAGGTGATGACTCCCCGGATCGATATCATCGCGGTCGATGCGTCGGCCACCAGGGACGAAGTGGTCGCGACGCTCCAGGGTTCCGAACACGCGCGGCTCCTGGTGTACGAGGAGCATCCCGACGCGGTCATCGGCGTGCTCTACGCCAAGGATATGCTGGCCCGATTGCCGGAGGGCGACGATGCCGAGCCATGGAACGCCCTGATCCGGCCTGCCGCCTACGTCCCGGAAGGGAAGACACTCGATCGCCAGCTGCGCGACTTCCAGCGGGGGCCCAGCCATCTCGCGGTCGTGGTGGATGAATTCGGCGGCACCGCGGGCATCGTGACGTTGGAAGACATCCTCGAGCAGATCGTTGGTGAGATCCAGGACGAGCACGACACCGACGAGGCCATTCCGGTTCAGGAGCTTCCCGCGGGACGGCTGTCGGTCGAAGGCGGCGTGCCACTCTCCGAGCTTGAAGCGATTCTGGGACACAGTTTCGGTCGGGAAGACGTGACCACTGTGGGTGGCTTGATGCTCGACGCCTTTGGCCGGGTACCTCGCTCGGGTGAGGCGGTCGCAGTTGATGGGATTCGCTTCGCGGTGGAGCAGGTGGCCCGCAGGCGGGTCAGGCGGGTCCAGGTGGAGCGGCCCACCGCGCCCGCCGCGGCCGAGGCAGAGGAGGCGGCCGAATGATCTGGATCGTCTTCTCGATCGGCATCCTCCTCGCGGTCATCGGCGCCACCTCGAGCACCGCCCTGGTTTCCATGAGCCGCCTCGAGCTGGTGCAGGCAGTCTCCCGGCAGCTCCGCGGCGGACCCGGCTCCCTCGCCTGGCTGGCCGAGATGGAGACCTACCTCGGCATCACCGCGGCGCTCACCGCCCTCGGGCATGACGATACTCGGCGTGGCCACACCGGCGCTGTTCACCGGTGTGAGCCTGCTCGGATTCTTCGCGCTGATGATCCTCGTGGTCATCCCCGTCGTGCTGTTCGGCGGTTACCTGCTGCCCCGCTGGGTGGCTCGCTCCCGTCCCGAGGCCTTCCGCGCCGCCGTCGTGCCGGTGCTCCGGCCCATTTCCGCCCTCTTCACTCTGTTCCTCCCCTCACGCGCCGGGACGTCCAGCGCCGATCTCCGCACCATCTGGCGCCAGGGTGCCGCCTCCGGTATCGGTGGCGACGAAGAGCTGATCATGGTGGGCGGTGTCATGACCTTCGCCGAGCGAGCGGTACGGGAAGTGATGACTCCACGCACCAATCTCGTGGCGATTCCGGAAGACGCGCCGCTGGATGAGATCGCCGCGGTCTTCGCTCAGAGCGGATACAGCCGGCTTCCGGTCTACCGCGGGACCCTGGATGAAATCGTCGGGATGCTGCACGCCTTTGACCTCTTCAAGCTGCAGCCGGGAGACCGGCTCCCGATTCGCCCGGTGGCCAACGCGCCAGCGGGACGGAACTGCGGTGACCTGCTGCTCGACATGCAGCGGGAGCGGCGCCATCTCGCCGTGGTCCTGGACGAATTCGGGGAACGCTGGGCATCGTCACCTTCGAGGACCTGCTCGAGGAGCTGGTGGGCGAGATCTTCGACAGGAGTTCGACGAAGGCGCCGGCGGGGCGGGTGGTGCCACGCTGACGCTGTTCGAGACCGACGGCGCCACTCCGATCTCCGCCATCGAGGAGCGGTTCGATCGCAAGCTGCCCACCGCGACGACCAGCACGGTTGCCGGTCTGCTCGCCGAGCTGGCCGGACGGATTCCGGTAGCCGGCGATCGCTTCATCATCCGGACCCTGCAGTTCGACGTGGTCCAGGCCTCGCCCACCAGGGTGGAGCGCGTGCTGATTCGCCTGGTGCCACCGCCGCCCGTGCTGCTCGCTCCGCCTCTCTCCGAGGATTCCCGGAAGTGAATCCTTCGAGAATCGTCCAGTCTCTGCTCGGTCTCATCCGAGTGGGCGATCTCAAGCAGTTCCTTCTTCGAGCCGAGAAAACCGAGCCAGCCGATCTGGGAGACGTCCTGGCATCCCTGGACGATCAGGAGCGCCTCGCCGTCGTGAAGCAGCTGCCGCCCCGGCTTTCGGGGCGTGCGCTGCTCGAGATGCCGGACGAGACCCAGGCCGAAGAGACGCTGGTCGCCCTCGAGTCCGAGACCGCAGGAGAGATCGTCGAGGAGCTGCCGGACGACGAGGCGGCGGACCTGGTCGGCGCGCTGGACCCGGCGGACCAGCAGCGAATTCTCGCCGAGGTCGAGGACCGGGCCGATCTAGAAACGCTGCTCCGCTACGATCCCGAGACCGCCGGCGGCATCGCTGACCGCGCATGTGGTCTCGGTGCGGGAGGACAGCACGGCGGCGGAAGCGATCGACGCCCTGCGAAGGCAGGCGGAGGAGGTCGAGGATTTCCCCACGTCTTCGTGGTGGACTCGGATCGCAGGCTGGTCGGGGTACTGCCGCTCAAGGGGCTGGTCATGAGTCCCGCGGACCGGCCGGTCCGTGAGTTCATGGAAAATGCCGACGTGCGGGTGGCGCCGGAGGAGGACCAGGAGGAAGTCGCCCGGCTCATCAAGCGCTACGACGTGGCCGGCGTACCGGTGGTGGATGCGGCAGGACGGCTGCTGGGCCAGGTCACCTTCGACGACGTCATTGACGTGGTGGAAGAAGAGCAGACCGAGGACATGCTCCGCTTCGGTGGCGTCTCGGCCGATGAAGAACTGGGCGCCCGGTGGACCACCGCGGTGCGGAGCCGGTTGCCCTGGCTCTTCGTCAACCTGCTCACCGCCTTCATGGCCGGTGCCGTGGTCTATCTGTTCAAGGACACGGTGACCCGGACCGTGGCGCTCGCGGTGTGGATGCCGATCATCGCCGGAATGGGCGGCAACGCCGGGACTCAGGCTCTCGCGGTGACGGTGCGACGCCTGGCCCTGGGACTCATTCCGCCCGACCGCTTTTTCGGGTAGTGGGGAAGGAGATTCTCGTCGGACTGGTCAACGGGCTTGCGATCGGCGTCACGGTATCAGTCGTCGCCGTCGCGATGGGAGGGGAGCTGAGCTGGGACTCGTTGTGTTCCTCGCGATGGCCGGCAATCTCTTCGTCGCCGGCTTCGCCGGAGGCGTTCATTCCGATTCTGCTGGAGCGGTTCAAGGTAGATCCTGCGATCGCGTCCTCGATCTTCGTTACTACCTTCACCGATGTCTGCGGTTTCCTTCTTCTGCTGGGTCTGGCCGGAACGCTCCTGACGCGGTGAGCCACACGCTGTGAGCCGGGCATGGTGACTGCTGGAGGCTGATGTGATTGCCAGGCTGTGGCGCGGTTTGGCTCGCCCAAGTCAAGCCGGGGCGTACGAGGAACACTTACGCAGGCACACATTCCCGGCGCTCAAGGAGATTCCTGGGTTCGTCGATGCCTCGATACTGCGCCGCCCGGTCGAGGGTGGGGTCGAGTTTCTTATCGTGACCCGGTGGGCATCGATGGAGGCAATAAAGAGCTTTGCCGGATCGGACGCCGAAGCCGCGGTGGTCCCTGCCGAAGTGCAAGCGATGATGATTGAATACGATCGACGAGTTAACCATTTCGAGGAGTGGTGGACGGGTGACGTGATACCCTGGCCTGGGAGCTGATGTTCGGGAACAAGCGTACAATCGGCAGATACATGGCCGGTTTCCGCGTGAGCGACCACGTGGTCATCCTTTGACCTCGTACTTTGACGGAGCTTTCAAATAACACCGACCCCGCAGGCGGATGTGCTGGCCCATGCCTGAACGAAGCATGCCTCTCTGGACCTGGCTCATCCCCTCCTGGCGCTTGCCGTGCTCGGCATTGCGCTCGCGGCTGGCGTGGGTCCCATCCTCGCCCTGCTCTGCGGGGCGGCGTTGATCGGGTCGGTTCTCGTCGCTGTCCATCATGCGGAAGTCGTCGCCCACCGCGTCGGCGAGCCCCTCGGCACGCTCGTGCTGGCGCTCTGGCCGTGACGGCGATTGAAACGGCACTCATCCTCTCCATGATGATTGCCGGCGGCGAAGAGATGGCGGTCTTGCCGCGTGACACGATCTATTCCGCGGTGATGATCATCTGCAATGGGGTCGTAGGCCTGTGCATTCTCGTGGGCGGTCTGGCGCACCGGGAGCAGACCTTCCGTGTGGAGGGGCAGGTGGAGGGCTTGCCGCGTTGATCGTGATGGCCTCGCTCGCGCTGGTTCTGCCGGTCTTTACCATCACCACACCTACCGGGACCTACAACACCCCGCAACTCGCGTTCGTGGCGGTGGCCTCGGGCTCCCTCTGGGCGATTTTCGTCTTCGTTCAGACCATCCGCCATCGCGACTACTTCATTCCCGTAGCTGAGACCGGCAATACGGAGGTGCACGCCGAGGCGCCCTCGAATCGCGTGGCATGGGCGAGCTTTGGGTTGCTGCTGGTGTCCCTGGTGGTGGTGGTAGGCCTGGCCAAGATGCTGTCACCCACCATCGAAGGGGCCGTCGAGGCGGCCGACGCGCCGCGTACCGTGGTCGGCATCGTGATCGCCGCCCTGGTCCTGCTGCCGGAGACGTGGGCCGCGGTGCGTGCCGCCCGGGCGAACCGCATCCAGAGCAGCATGAACCTGGCGATCGGCTCGGCGCTCGCCAGCATCGGCCTCACCGTCCCAATAGTCGTGATCGCATCGATCGTCTTTGGCTTACCCCTGGTCCTGGGCCTGGGGGCCAAGGATATGGCGATGCTCGTGGTGACCTTCCTGGTAAGCGCAGTCACCCTCGGCACCGGCCGCACCTACATGATGCAGGGGGCGGTGCACCTGGTTGCTGTTTGCGGCCTTCCTGTTCCTGGCTTTGGTCCCCTGACAAAGCGTTGGACTAACCACGAAAACAGAGCGGGCGCAGGATCTCTCCCACGCCCGCTCATCTCTCCGTCTCACGTCTTACCGTCTCACCGCTCACCGCAGTGACCTGAGCCCCGTCCGCACCTCGTCAACGAAAGATTCCGGCTGTTCCCAGGCCGCAAAGTGGCCGCCTTTCTCCACCTTGTTGTAATGGATCAGTTTGGGATACGCCCGCTCCGCCCAGCTCCGCGGGGCTGGATAGAGCTCGTCAGGAAAGACGCTCACGGCAACCGGGATGGAGACGCCTTTGGCATTGAAATACCCTTTGCCCCAATACTCCCAGTAGAGACGGGCGCCAGAAAGCGCCGTGTTCGTCAACCAGGTGATCGTGATGTTGTCGAGGATGTCGTCGCGCGTGAGGCCCTCAGACTGTCCGTCAAAGACGCGCGCGATGAGCTCGTAGCTGCGCGCGTCGTGATCAAGGAAATAGGCCGCCAGGCCGACGGGTGAGTCCGCGATTCCGTACAATGTTTGCGGTCGCAGCCCCATCTGGAACCCGTAGGCGATTCCCTTTTGATACACGAACTGCAGACGGTCGTAAGCGAGTTTCTCATCGGCCGAGAGACCCGATGGCGCCGGCGCGCCGGAAAAGGCCGCCCCATCAATCTCGGCTGGAAAGATGCCGGCCATGTTGGTGTGAATGCCGAGCAACTCCGGGGCTGCGTGCACGCCCATAAGATCGGTGATGACCGCGCCCCAATCGCCGCCCTGCGCCACGAATTTCGTGTACCGAGGCGCTTCATCAGCACGACCCAGGCACGTGCAATGTGGTCGGGGCCCCACCCGGTCGTGGATGGTTTGCCCGGAAAAGCCGTAGCCGGGAATCGAGGGAATTACCACGTCGAACGCGTCCGATGCGCTCCCGCCATGCGCGGTGGGATTGGTCAGCGGATCGATGATCTTCATCTGTTCGATGATCGAGCCGGGCCATCCGTGCGTAACGATCAGGGGCAACGCATTGTCGTGTTTTGAACGGACGTGAATGAAATGAATGTCCAGCCCATCGATCTCGGTCATGAAATTCGGCAGGGCGATCAGTTTTGCCTCGACCTTGCGCCAGTCGTAGTCTGTCTGCCCAGTAACGGGCGAGTTTCTGCATCGTCGCGAGCTGGACACCTTGCGATTCATCCGTGACGGTCTCCCGTTCAGGCCACTTCGTCGCGTTGATACGGGTGCGCAACTCGATAAGGTCCGCCTCCGGAACGGCGGTCACCTGAAACGGACGAACAGCGGCCTTCTCACTGGCCGTCTGTGGGGCAACTTCGGTGGTGGTAGCCATCGGTGCTTCTCCAAAAGCGAAGTGACGGTACGACGCGGGCACTAGTCACGTAATCCGATACGTGAACGGTTTCCTTTCTCAGCGGTGAAGCGGAAGGATGCACACAGTACAGCGGTGCCTTGGTGGGGACTATGGGACGATGGTGCCATCAGGGGTAGGGACCAACCGCTGAAAAACAAAGCGGGCGTAGGATCTCTCCCACGCCCGCTCACCTGCTTACCTCTTACCGCTCACCGTATTACCACCCCAGAATCATCTCTGCCCTCGTATAGAGGAACCGTCCGTTGTACCCGAACGGCGACGCAGCGGCCCAGGGGAAGGTGTTGTCGTTGTTGTTGAACTCCGCCTTCGGCTGATCGGGATAAGTATCGAAAACGTTCCGAGCGCCGACCGAGAGATTCACCTGGTCGAAAGCGATACCCGATCTCGAGGTCAACCAGGGTCTTGGACCCGTACTCCTCGCGATCGGTGAAGCTTGGCTGCGCCGAGGCGAAGCCGCCAAAGTAGCTGACGCGTCCCAGGGTATGTACCCGCCCGGTGGAGTAGTTGGCCTGCAGGGTGCCGCGCCAGTCGGGCCGTTCCTCCTCGATGCCAACCTGGGTCACGAGGTCCAGGACGCTGGTGTAGGTCGAGCCGGTACCCTGGAGAATGGCGGGGGTGGATCGACGTGGGTGATCTTGTTCTTGGTGTAGTTCACGCCGAGGTTCGAGATCCAGGCTCCCATTGCCGGCGGGCACCAGCCAGTCGGCGGTGAAATCGACGCCGTCGGTCTTGGTGTCCAGCCCGTTGGTGAAGAACTGAACTCCCGCAATGTTGCCGAAGCCCGAGTCGGCAAGGATTTGTTGGGAGACGGCGTCATTGAAGGTCGCGCCGAGCAGGATCCGATCGTTGATTGTGATGTGGAAGTAGTCTGCCGTGATCGTGAAGTTGTCGGCCGGCGTGAAGGCGAACCCGGCGCTGTAGTTGACCGAGGTCTCGTCCTTGAGCGGCTTGGCACCGAAGATCTGGGATGCCCGATTATTTACCGGGAAGTTCCCGATCTCCTGGAATTGCCCTCCGATGACGTTCGTCGTGACATGGCTGAAGAAGCTCTGGGCCAGGCCGGGTGCCCGGAACCCCGTGCTGGCCGCGCCCCGCAGCACGAACCGCTTGGTGGGCTGGTATCGCAAGGCCAGCTTGCCGGTGACCCGGTCGCCGAAGTCGCTGTAGTTCTCATACCGTCCGGCGACATTGACCAGGAATTGCGACGTCAGGTTGGTTTCGAGGTCGAGATAGGCCCCAACGTTGGCCCGGCTCTCGTCCGCCTCGTCCGCTGGCCGGAATCCGGCAAACACCGAGGAACCACCCGGTGAGAGATCACCCGGAACGGCGACGCTGTCCTGCGCGGCGTGCCCCCATTCACGTAAGAAGCGAATTCGCCCGCGTAAATGTTGTAGTACTCCCGCCGCCACGCCCCGCCGATGGCGAAGTTCAGCGGGTTGGGGAGACCCAGGTTGAGCGGCTTCGACAGGTTGAGCCCGACCAGGACTTCGCTGCGCTGCAGCGAGCCGGCGTCGAACGAAGTCTGATTCGGGATGCCGGGGTCGTCCGCGTTACCCAGTATCCCGTCGGCTCCCGGAGCGGTAGGCGATATCGAGACTGGGTCCCAGCGAAGGATTGTTGGTGTTGTCCAGATCGTAGTCGAACCGGTTCATGCCCCAGGAGACCCCGGCGTCGGCGGCCCACCCGCCAATGCTGGTGCGAAAGCCACCCGCCGCGGAGTAATCGTTCACCTTGGGATGGAACTCGGGCAGGAATCCTTGGGGGTAGATCTCCTGCCAGTTCCGGTTGCTGTCGAAGTAGCGCCAGAAACCGTTGCCGGTCCCTCTCCGATAACTGTATCCGCCGAAGGCGTAGAACTCGGTGGTCCCGGCCTGGTTGAGCGGCATCCGGAAGTTGGCGAACGTCATCACGTCCTTTTCCAGGCCATCGCCCCAGTGGTAGTTGGGCTGGGGAGGGAATTCCGCTTCTCGATGATCTCCCCGTTCTTGGGGTCGATCAGGTCGCCAATACCCTGTTGGTTGACCAGGAACGAGTCCGGCCAAGCCCGGTTGGTGGGATCCCGGTGCTGATATTCACCGAACACGCTCAGTGAACCGCGACCGAGGCCGATCCCGACCCCGCCGTTGATGTTGGTGAAGGTGCCGTCATCGGGATAATCGTCGGTGACGTACTTTCCCGCGTCCACATTGATGAACGGAGAGAATTTGCCCTCCTTCATGACGATGTTCACCACACCCGCGATGGCGTCGGAGCCGTACTGGGCCGAGGCGCCGTCCCGCAGCACCTCGATCCGCTCGATCGCTCCTCCGGGGATCGCGTTCAGGTCAACACCGCTCGATCCGGCGCCCATGCCGTAGGCGAAGGTGTTCAGCACCGCCATCTGATGCCGCCGCCAGCCGTTGATCAGGACCAGCGTGTGATCGGGACTCAGCCCGCGCAAGCGTGAAGGGCCGGACGATATCGTTCGCGTCGACGACGCTCTGTCGCGGGAAGTTCACCGAGGGGAGAGCGTCTGGAGAACCTGGCTGGTTTCGGTGGTGCCCTGCTGCTGGATATCTTCTGCGGTGTAAACGTCCACCGGGACGGCGAGTTCCTCGGCCGCAGTGTGGCGGGCGCGAGAACCGACCACCACGTCAATCGGTGCCAGCTCGACCGGTGAACGGTTCATGGTGAAGTTCAGCGCCACCACGTCAGCCTCGACGACGGTCACGCTGGAAGCGGCCTCGGCGAAACCGATCGCATGAACCGTCACTGTCACCAGCCGGGCCGGCACACCGTGGATGGTGTACCGTCCTGAGGCCGTCGTCGTGGTGCCCAGGCTGGTGCGATCAACCGTGACGATCGCACCCACAATCGGCGCACCCGCGCTGTCCACCACCTGGCCCTGGATCGTCCCGGACTGCGCGGCAAGGCTCACGAGAGGCAGGCACAGGAGTGCAGCGGGACCAGGCCGAGTCGAAAGGATTGTCGGACGAGAGATGGCGACATCGAACCCTCCGGAGTGGGTGGGCGAGTCTATGTTTGTTCTGGCAGAGTGCGGCAGGGGTGCTTCGCGAGGATACGGCGCAATCGGTCGTCCGTCGAAGCAAGGCCCCATCGCTGACCGATGACCCTCGAACAATTCCTGTCCCAGTACGGGCTCATCGCCCTTGTTCCTGCTCGCCACCGTCGAAGGCGATGCCAGCCTCATTCTCGCCGGAATGCTGGCCCATCGCGGCGTGCTGTCGTTGCCAGCCGTCATCATCGCGGGAGCAGCGGGGAACTTCGTGGGAGACTGCGCCTGGTACTTCCTCGGACGGCAGGCCCGGGCCCGATTGCGCGAAACCGCGATCTATCGCCGCGCCGGTCCCTGGATCGAGCGAGTCGCCTCACGCCTTGGCAGCTGGCAGCTGCTGCTCGCCCGCGTGGTGTATGGCACCCGCAATGCGAGCATGGTCTTCTGGGGCCAGGCCCATCTTCCGTTTCAGCGCTTTCGCCCTCACCGACCTGCTGGGCTGTTTCCTCGCCTCAACAGGGTTCGCCTTGCTGGGATACCTGACCAGCCAGGGCGTGGAACACCTGCTGGGCCAGGTCAGGCGACTCGAGGTCGGGCTGCTGATCGCGCTGGTCGTGGCGGCTGTGGTCATCGCCTTCATGACCTGGGAGGTAAAGCGGGCGAGCGACAAGACCGACCCCCGGAGACCGGCCCTGACCGGGGGTGGCTAACTGCCTGCTAACATGCGAACTTACAACATGGCCCAAGGCGATCAGGTCGCAGCACTGCGGGGCGGGAATGTGCCGGTGCTGGCCCGGGCGATCTCCCAGGTGGAGAACGGCCGTGCTGGATTCGAGGCGCTGCTCTCCGCGATTCATCCCACCCTCGGCCATGCCCGACGGATTGGCATCACCGGACCCCCGGAGCCGGGAAATCCACCCTGACCGAGCGGCTGGTGCAGGTGTTGCGGGCCAAGGGACACACCGTGGCGGTGGTCGCCGTCGATCCAACCAGTCCATTCACCGGTGGTGCATTACTCGGCGACCGAATCCGGATGGAGTCCGTGGCGCTGGATCCCGGGGTCTACATCCGGTCCATGGCCACGCGCGGCTCGCTCGGCGGACTCGCCACCACCACGCGCGAAGTGTGCGATGTGCTGGATGCGGCGGGGTTCGACCGGATCCTCATCGAGACGGTCGGTGTAGGCCAATCGGAGCTCGACGTTGCCCGCTCGGCCGACACCACGGTGCTCGTGCTGGTGCCAGAATCGGGAGACGGGATTCAGACCCTCAAGTCGGGCGTGATGGAGATCGGCGACGTCTTCGTGGTCAACAAGTCGGATCGTCCGGGCGCGGATCGCCTGCGCCAGGAGATCGAGATCACGTTGGGCATTCGAGCAGGGAACGCCTACCGGCACGTGAAGGCACATCACGGAGTCAGGGCGGGCAAGGCGATCGGGACGGACGGCGAGCGGACGACGCGACGGACGGTGACCGCCGGTCCGCCGGTCACCGAGCCGCCGAGCCGCTGAGCCGCCGAGCCGCCGGAGCTGGGCGCACCCCGTACTCGGAACCGTCGCCTCGAAGGGTGAAGGGATCGAAGTGCTGGCCGACGCGCTTGATGGTCATCACCAGTGGCTCACCGAGACCGGTGAGTTGGGTGTCCGTCGCCGGCGCCGCCTGGTCGAACGCACCCGGGAAGTCGTGGATCGCGCGGCCCGGCAGTGGATCTGGCAGGAGACGGCCGCCGAGCAAATGATCAATGACCGGCTCGACGACCTCGCCGCCGGGCGCACCAGTCCTTACGAAGTAGCTGTCGAAGTGCTGGACGGGCTCAAACAGGGGACAAGGGTATGACCACGTTCGACGCCGACCTCTCGATGCGTCACATGGCTGACCGGCTCGAGACTCAGGAACGGGAGCTCGAGGAGCTGCGAGCCGAATTGCGCGCCTGGCGGGAACAGGTCGCCAAGCTGCCGATGCGAGAGGACGTGGACTTCACTTCGGTCTCCGGCCGCAATGTGGAGCCGGTCTACACCGCACTCGATCTCGACCCGCACAGCGTCAGCTCGACTACGCTGCCGGGAGATTATCCCTACACCCGCGGCATCCATCCCACGATGTACCGGGGCCGGCTCTGGACCATGCGGCAGTTCGCCGGGTTCGGCACGGCGCAGGACACCAACGAGCGCTACAAGTTCCTGCTGGCTCACGGGCAGACCGGACTCTCGGTGGCGTTCGACTTCCCAACGCTGATGGGCTACGACTCGGACCATCCGCGGTCCGAGGGGAAGTCGGCAAGTGTGGCGTCGCGATTTCCAGCGCCCAGGACATGGAGACCCTCTTCGACGGCATCCCGCTCGACAAGGTCTCCACCTCGATGACGATCAACGGTCCCGCCGCGATGCTCTACTGCTTCTACGTCGCGGCGGCGGAGCATCAGGGTGTGGACATCGCGAAGCTCCAGGGCACGATCCAGAACGACATGCTGAAGGAATACATGGCCCAGCATGCCTGGATCTTCCCGGTCGAGCCGGCGCTCAAGGTCATCGTGGACATGTTCGACTTTGCGTCCACCAATACGCCGAATTGGAATACCATCTCCATCTCGGGCTACCATATCCGGGAAGCCGGCGCCACCGCGGCACAGGAGCTGGCCTTCACGCTCGCCAACGGCTTCAGCTACGTGGAGCACGGAGTGGCGCGGGGCCTCGACGTGGATTCCTTCGCGCCGAGGCTCTCGTTCTTCTGGGACGTGCACAACGACTTCTTCGAGGAAGTCGCCAAGATGCGCGCCGCGCGGCGGATCTGGGCCCGCACCATGCGGCAGAAGTACGGGGCCAAGAATCCCCGGAGCTGGCAGATGCGCTTCCACTGCCAGACCGCCGGCGTGACGCTCACCGCGCAGCAGCCGCTCAACAACATCGTTCGCGTCGCCTACCAGGCGCTCGCCGCCGTGCTGGGCGGCACCCAGTCACTGCATACCAACGCCCTCGATGAGACGCTGGCGCTTCCCACCGAGGAATCGGTCCGGGTCGCGCTGCGCACCCAGCAGATCCTCGCCTACGAAACCGGCGTCCCCAACGTCGCGGACCCGCTGGGCGGGTCCTACTACATCGAGGCGCTGACCGACAGCCTGGAGCGCGAGGCCGCCGGGTTGTTCGCCGAGATCGAGGCGCAGGGCGGGGTGGTCCCGGCGATCGAGTCGGGGTGGTTCCAGCGGCAGATCGCCCAATCCGCCTCGCGGTTCCAGGATGAAGTCGAGAAGGGACGCAAAGTGGTGGTTGGACTAAACATGTTTACCGGGGAAGACGAGTCTGCGCCGGAGATTCTCAAGATTGGCGAGCAAGCCGAGCGGTCTCAGCGGGAACGGATGGCGAAGCTCCGGGCAACTCGGGACGCCAACGCGGTCGATCAGAAACTCGAGGCTCTGAGAGCCGCCGCGGCCTCCGATCAGAACATCATCCCGGCGATGCTGGACTGCGCCCGGGCCTATTGCACTCTCTACGAAATCCGCCACGTTCTGGAAACGGTGTACGGGACGTATCGCGAGCCGGTGTTTTTTAGGAGTCGAGAGTCTAGAGTTCTAGAGTCGAGAGTCTGAGTCCGCCAAGCATTGACTCAAGACTCCAGACTCTAGACTCCGGACTCCTCACCAAACCATGAACGACCAACAAATCGCCAAGACCCTCGCCCGTCTCACCAGGCTGAAGACGGACGATCATCGGATCGTCACCTGCTACCTGAAGCTGGAACTGAGCGATCGGTCGCGGGGCAAGTATCTGATCAAGCTGAAGAACCGGGTGAAGCGGGCCGAGGCGGCGTTGCCGGGGATCGGCCTCTCCCGCTCGGTGCAGCAGGAAGTCCAGGACGACCTGCAGCGCATCATGGAGCACCTGCGGGAACCGGCCCGCCTCCCCTCGACTCACGGCGTCGCCATTTTCGGCTGCAAGGCGCTCAAGCTCTTCGAAATACTGCCGCTGCCCGCGGTGCATCGCTCACGGCTCGGCGTGGATCGTACGGCGCTGGTTCGGGAGCTGGCTTCGGCCGAGGATGAATTCGGCACCCTGTTGACCGCGGTGGTGGATCGCACCACCGCGCGATTCTTTCAGGTCACCGCGTTCGGAGCCGAGGAGTTGCCGAGCCTCGAGGCGGTGCGGAGGCGGAGTCCCAAGTTCCGGAGTCACGAGGGCCCGCCGGGCATGGGAGAGCGAGCCTGGAACAACCGGATCCGCAACGAGCGCCAGCGCCATTACGAAGCCGTGGCGCAACGTCTCTTCGATCTGCACCGGAAGCATCCGGTTCACGGCATCGTGCTGGCGGGTCGGGGCGACGCGCAGGCGCTCGAGGACTTCCTCCATCCGTACCTGGTCGAGCGGCTGATGGGATCGGTCCAGCTCGATCCGAAGGATGCGGCGCCGTCGGTAGTTCACGAGGCCACCCTGGCAGTGCGGGAGGTATTCGAGCGCGCCACCGAGCGCGAGGCCGCGCACGACCTTTCCGAGGGACTGGGAAACGGCTGGGCGGTCAACGGATTGGACGAGAGCCTCCTCGCCCTTTCCAAGGGTCAGGTGCGAACCCTGCTCGCCGACGCGGAAGCCGGCGGTCCGGGATATCGCGGCGCCCAGTCGGGACGGCTGGTGAGTGAGCCCGACCAGCTCCTTCGCGGCGAAGGTGACCCGGTTCCGGTGATCGACCTCGTGGACGAGGCGATCGAAGACGCGCTGCGCCAGCGGGTCAAGGTCGAGGTGGTGTACGATGGCGAGGCCCGCCGGGCGGTGAACGGACTGGCCGGGCTGCTCAGGTTCCGGTGAAGATCGCAGCCGGTCCTGTTCGACGCCGGGAATACCCTGCTGTTCCTCGACTACGAGCGCCTGGCCCGCGAGGTCGGCGCCGCGGTCGGGGTGCCGCTCACAGCACAGGGCCTCGAGGCTCAGTCCGGCGAGGCGGCGCTCCAACTGGAGCGGTCGGATACGTCGGATCACGACCGGGCCTCCCGCTACCTCGAGAGTCTCTTCCTCCTGGCCGGCGTGCCTCGGGAGAAGCTGGGGTTAGTGCGGGACACGCTGCTGCGCCTGCACGGCGAGCGCCATCTGTGGAGCGCCATGCATCCCGGCACTCCCGCGGCACTCGCCCGGATGAGACAGGCCGGTCTCCGCCTCGGCGTCGTGTCCAACAGTGACGGACGAGTCGAAGAGGCTCTCGCGGCGGCGGGGATTCGAGCCGACTTCGAGGTAATCGTGGACTCGCGGCTCGTGGGGTTCGAGAAGCCGGACCCGCGGATCTTTCAGGCCGCGCTCGAGCCGCTGGGCATCGCACCGGAAGGTGTCCTCTACGTCGGCGACATTTACGAAGTGGATGTGGTCGGCGCCCGGCGGGCCGGCATGGATGTGGTACTGCTCGATCCGTCCGGCAACCACGCCGGGCGCGACGTGCAGACTGCCCCCAGCATCGCGGCCGTGGCCGATCTGATTCTGTCCCTCACCCCCGAGCCCTGACTCGAGCACTCATGTTCGCCACTCTGAACAGGAAGTCCCCGGCCCGCCCGATTCGCGTGCTCGTAGCGAAGCCCGGCCTGGATGGCCACGATCGCGGAGCCAAGGTGGTGGCCGCGGCGTTGCGAGACGCCGGCATGGAGGTGATCTACACCGGGCTGCACCAGACCCCGAGATGATCGCCAGCGCGGCGATTCAGGAAGACGTGGACGTGGTCGGACTCTCGATTCTCTCGGGCGCGCACATGACGCTCTTTCCCCGGGTGCGCAAGCTGCTCGTTGACCAGGGTCGCGGCGACATCCTGGTGACCGGCGGAGGGATCATCCCGCAGGAAGACATGGATGCTCTCGAAAAGGGGGATGGGCCGCCTGTTCGGACCCGGCACCCCGACCTCGGATCTCGTCAGCTACATCCAGTCCTGGGCCGCGGAAAACCTCCAGGACTGACCCGGTGACCGCCTCCAAGTCCGTTCCCCGAACCTCTCGTCTGCGCACCCTGAGCGATGAGTACCTCGCCCTCGCCGCCAAGCTGCGGCAGGGCGGGGGAGCCAAGCGCATCGCGAAGATGCACGAGAAGGGTCAGCTGCGCCGCGCGAGCGAGTCGAAAAGCTGCTGGATGCGGGAAGCCCGTGGCTCGAGATCGGACTCCTCATCGCCTACGACCAGTACGATGGTCAGGCGCCCGCCGCCGGAGTCATCACCGGGCTCGGCGTAGTCGAGGGACGCGAAGTCGTCGTGGTCGCGAACGATGCGACCGTGAAGGCCGGCTCCTGGTGGCCGGAAACCATCCGCAAGATCGTCCGCGCCCAGGAAATCGCGATGCGCCAGCGGATCCCCATCATTTACCTGGTGGACTCCGCCGGCGTGAATCTGCCGTATCAGGGCGGGGTCTTTCCGGGGCAGTATGGCGCCGCTCGCATCTTCCACTACAACTCGATCATGCGGCGCTATCTCCACGTGCCGCAGATCAGCGCGGTGATGGGGAGCTGCATCGCCGGCGGCGCGTACCTGCCGGCGTTGTCCGACGTCATCTTCATGGTGGACGGTACCAGCTTCATGGGACTGGGCGGCCCCGAACCTGGTCAAGGGCGCCACCGGTCAGACGGTGGATGCCGAATCGCTGGGCGGTGCCCGGATGCACACCGAGGTGAGTGCCGTCGCGCATTACCGCGCGGCGAACGACACCGAGTGCCTGGCGAAGATCAGCGAGTACGTCGGCCGGCTGCCCCGCCATGAGGGAGTGCAGCACCGTCTGAGGAAGACGAAAGCGCCGGCGCGTCCGCCCACCGATCTCTACGATCTGCTGCCCCACGACCACCGTATGTCGTACGACATGATGGCGGTGCTCTCCTGCCTTCTCGATGGCGGGGCGCTGGAACAGTTCCAGCCGGGTGTCGCGGCCGAGATCATCTGCGGCCACGGGCACATCGAGGGACGTCCTGTCGCGGTCCTCACCAATGGGCGCGGGATCATCAAAGGCGCAAGCCGGTGAGCGGCCGAGGTTCGGCGGTATCATCTACACCGAGAGTGCCGAGAAGGCCGCCTTCTTCATCGAGACGGCGAGCCGCGAGCGGCTGCCGCTGCTCTTCGTGCAGGATGTGAGCGGGTTCATGGTCGGTCCCGAGGCCGAGCAGTCAGGGATCATTCGGGCGGGCGCGCGCTTCGTCGAGGCGATGGCCACCGCGGTGGTGCCCAAGATCGTGCTCACCATCAATCACGCCTCCGGCGCCGGCTACTACGCGATGGCGGGGCAGGGGTTCGATCCCGATTTCATCCTGAGCTGGCCCACCGGCCGCATGGCGGTCATGGAAGGCGAGTCTGCCGTCGAGGCGGTGCACGGACCGGAGCTAACCAAGGCGCGTGCCGCCAAAGGCGCCCCGCCGCCCGAGGTGCAGGCCTCGGTGGATGCGATGCGCTCCGACTACGAGCATCAGCTCGACGCCAAGTACGCGGGCGCCCGGGGCTACGTGGACGCGATCATCACCGCGGATGAGACCCGAGACCAGCTTGCCTTTCTGCTCCGCGTGACCAGCAACTACGCCGGCCCGCATCTCGGGCCTTTCGTACTCGATCCTCTCGACCTCGCGCTTCCCCGGTAACGGCAACGACGTGAGAACCATCCGAGCCATTCGCGCCTGGGCATCGCGGCACTTTCTCTTTCCTGCTCCCAGGCTACCCAGCAGGCGGCACCGGGTCCCGATCCGGCCGCGGTTGCGACGGCAGCCCCTGTCGAAGCCGACACGACCGGTCCATCACAACCGATCCTGCCGCCCCGCGAGGTGTTTACCAAGGGCTGGATGCCGCTCTGCCGCCACGGGAGTGATCGAGTTTCGCAAGGCGTATCCCACCTACGACGGCCGCGGTGTCCTGATCGGCATCCTGGACAGCGGGATCGATCCGGGAATTCCCGGCCTCTCCACCACCTCGACCGGAGAGCGGAAGATCCTCGACCTGCGGGACTTCTCCGGTGAAGGCGAGGTGAAGCTCGAGAAGGCGGCTCCGTCGGGAGATACCGTGGTGATCGCGGGCAAGCGGCTCGGTGGCTTTTCCCGGGTTCGGACCACCAACGCCGCGGGACCCTGGTATGTGGGCACTATCGCGGAGTTGCCACTGGGCGAGATGCCCGCGTCCGACCTGAATGGCAACCGGAGCGACGCCGATACCCTGCCGATCGTGGTGACCCGGGCCAGCGACGGCTGGGTCCTCTTCATCGACAGCAACGGCAACGGCTCCCTCGGCGATGAACGGCCGGTCCACGACTATCCTCATCGCCCGCGAGGTCTTTGCCTGGAGCACCGGGAAGGCGACGCCCAACCTCACCCTGGCCGCCAACTTCCGCGACAACCGCGGAGTTCCGTCGCTCGATCTCTATTTCGACACCAGCGCACACGGGTCCCACGTCGCGGGCATCGCGGCGGCGCACGACATGTACGGGGTGAAGGGATTCGACGGCGTGGCGCCGGAGCGCAGCTCCTCGGACTCAAGATCGCCAACGACGCGCAGGGCGGAATCTCCACCACCGGCAGCATGCTCCGGGCGGTGGACTACGCCATCAGTTTCGCCCACCAGCGCAGCATGCCGCTCGTGCTCAACATGAGTTTTGGTGTGGGCAACGAGGCGGAGGGGAAGGCGCGCATCGATCAGCTGATCGACTCGGTGCTCCAGGCCCATCCCGACGTGGTCTTCACCATCAGCGCCGGCAACGACGGGCCGGGACTCTCGACCATGGGATTTCCCGGCTCCGGCCAATCGCGCGCTTACGGTCGGTGCCACGTTCCCAGCCGTGATGCTCGGTGCGGTCACCAAGCCGGCCAGCGATCCGGTCTCCTATTTCAGCGCCCGTGGTGGGGAACTCGCCAAACCCGACATCGCCGCTCCGGGTCTGGCCTATTCCACCGTGCCACACTGGAATGTGGGAGACGAGCGGAAGGGTGGCACCAGCGTGGCCTCGCCCCACGCGGCGGGACTCTCCGCTCTGCTCGTCTCGGCGATTACTCAGCGAGGAGAGAAGGTTGACGCTCGGCTGATCAAGCAGGCGTTGATGGTCACCGCGCGGCCGGTGCCCGATCAGACCATGCTGGATGAAGGTACCGGCGTGCCCGATGTGAAGCGGCTATGCGGTGGCTGGAAGGTTCTCACGCCGTGCCCGAGGTGGATGCTCGCCCGGCGGACCATGGAGTCACCGCCGCGTTCCGCCCCAACGGCCTCGAGGCTGCGGGCGACACGGTGCAGAGCTTCGTGCTGCAGCGGAGCGCCGGCGGACCGGAGTCGTTCTCGCTTCGAAGCAACGCCGGATGGCTACTGGCGCCGAACACGGTGGACCTGAAGGAATCCTCCGCCCGGCTCGACCTGCGCTACCGGCCCGAGGCGTTGAAGAATCCTGGCGTGTACACGGGTGTCGTCTCCGGATGGACCAGTGACACCATGGCCGGTCCCGCGTTCCGGCTGGTCAACACCATCGTGGTACCCGCCGTCGGTGCCCGGATCGAAACCGATCCTCAACTGATTCCACCGGGGGCCAGCGTCGCCTCTTCTTCCGCGCCGAGGCGGGACGGCCCTTCTTCGTCGCCGCGGCGACCACCTCTCGTCAGGAGCAGGCGCAAGCCTTTCTCCATGAGCCTGGCGGGCAGCCATATCGGGAAGCCAACGGCATTCCGGCCGGATCGGGCGACGATGCCGCGCTCTACGTGGTGGACGGACGTGATGTGGTGACCGGGTTGTACGAAACGATCACCGTCGCTCCGCCGCTCCAGTCTACGACGTCTCTCACGGTGATCGAGCAGAGCCCGCTGGTGATCAACGGCACGCGCGACGCAGGGAGTATCACGATCACGCTGCAGAATGCGGAGAGCAGCGCCGTCACGACCCAGCCCTTCGTGGTTCTGGTTGGAGCCGAACGCACCGGCGACCATTACCGGCCACGGGTCGGCGGTGGATCCCGTCGCCTTTGGCATACCCGACTGGGCGATCCACGCCACGGTTGATGTGAGCATGGATCCCGCCCAGTGGCCTCGCTTCACTGACTTCGGACTCACGCTTTTCGATTCCGCCGGCAGGCAACTCGGCAAGCAACCGCTCAACTATGCGCTGGGCCGGCTCCACGTCGACCTGCCTGGGACTGCCTTAGGCGGCGCTGTGAAGCTCTTCCCCGGCCTCGCCGACCCGACGAGCGAAGCGCCGTGGAGTGCCGGTCTCTCGATCCGCCTCTACGCCGACTCGTCACACGTAGAACGGCTGCCCGGCTCGCAGATCACCCTGCCACCTGGAGGAACCGGTTCGGTGCACATCGCGATGCCGAGCCAGACGCCCGTTTCATTCGGACCCGGCTTCGCTCCGCTTGAATTGTCGTGGTACCGGTAGGAGACCGGACCTGGACTCGGGAGATCGGATTCCCCGAGCCGGGCGCGCCGCTCGCTCCATGACCAAGGCCACCGTCCGCGTCGCAGCCGGTCAGGGCTTCTGGGGAGACTGGCTCGAGGCTCCGGTCCGCCAGGTGCGAAGGCGGACCGATCGACTACCTCATGATGGACTACCTCGCCGAGGTGACCATGTCCATCATGCAGAAACAGAAGTCACGTGACCCGAACGCGGGCTATGCCCGGGACTTCGTTCCGCTGATCGAGCGAATTCTCCCGACCCTCGTGTCGAAGCGCATCCGGGTGACCTCCAACGCCGGAGGCGTGAACCCTCGGGGCTGCGCCGAGGCGGTGCTCGCCGTGGCTCGAAAGCTGGGGTTCGCGGGCAAGGTGAATGTCGGCCTGGTTTCGGGGACGATATCCTGCCGCGCCTCGACGAGCTCATTGCTCGTGGCCACGAGCTGCGCGACATGGACACCGGCCGGCCCCTCAGCGACATTCGCGACAAGGTCCTCTCCGCCAACGCCTACCTCGGCATGGGCCCGATCGTGACCGCGCTGGAACAGGGCGCGGACATCGTGGTGACCGGCCGGGTGACCGACACCGGTCTGACGCTCGGTCCCACTCTTCCATGAATTCGGCTGGCGGACCAACGACTGGGACAAGGTCGCCGCGGGAACCGTGGCGGGCATATCATCGAGTGCGGCGCCCAGTCGAGCGGCGGGAACCTGCTGCGCGACTGGCGGAAGGTGCAGGGCCTCGCCAATCCGGGCTTCCCGATCGTCGAGGCCTCACCCGATGGGACGTTCGTAGTAACGAAGCATCCCAAGACCGGCGGTATCGTGAACGTTCCGAGCGTGACGGAGCAGCTGGTCTACGAGATGGGAGACCCGCACTCCTACATCACGCCCGGACGGCGTCGCCGACTTCACCACCATCCAGCTGAAGCAGGCCGGCAAGGACCGAGTGCAGGTGAGCGGCATCAAGGGCGGCGCCGAAGACCCCGATGCTCAAGGTGTCGATCGCCTACTTCTACGGATACAAGGCGGTGGGAACGCTGGTCTATTCCTGGCCCGAGGCCTACGACAAGGCCAAGGCCGCCGACCGCATCCTCCGCCAGCGGCTCAAGGACCTCGGGCTGAGCTTCGAGCAGATTCTGACCGAGTTTGTCGGAGCCGATGCGACCCACGGACGACTGGCGGGCCCAGCTTCACCGGATGCTCCGGAGGTGCAGCTCCGCATCGGTGTGCGAGCCCGGGAGAAGGCGCCGGTGGATCGGTTCACCCGCGAGATCGCACCGCTGGTGCTGACCGGGCCGCCGAGTGTGACCGGGTTTGCCGGCGGCCGGCCGCAGGTGGAGGAGGTCGTCGCCTACTGGCCGGCGCTGATTGATCGGAAGGAGATTGAGCCGGGGGTGAAGGTGGAGATCTTAAAAGCGTGAGAGGTGAGCGGTGAGAGGTGAGCGGAGCGACACAATGGCGCGGAAATCTCCGACAAAACGAAAGCCCGGCATCACCACCATCCAGCTCAGATGGCTCGCGCACGCACGCTCGGGCGATAAGGGCGACACCGCGAACGTGGGCCTCATCGCGCTCGAGCCGGAGTATTTCCCAGTCTTGGTGAAGCAGGTGACCGCGGCCCGGGTTCAGCGGCACTTCAAGGGCATGGTGCGCAGCGTCGATCGCTACGTTCTCCCCAATCTGAACGCACTCAACTTCCTCCTGCACGGTGCCCTCGACGGCGGCGGGACCATCTCGCTCAAGACTGACGCGCAGGGGAAGGTGTATTCGACGGCCCTGTTGCGTATGTCGATTCCAGTTCCGGCGGGTGTCGCAAAGAAAGGTCAGAGTGAGTAGGGAATAGGGTGTAGGAGTAGGTCGGTCTCCTACTCTCAGCCTTAATCCCTACCCCCTACTCCCTACTCCCCCCAATGAGCCTCATCTCAAATCTCAGCGCCGGAATCCTCACGCTGTCCCTCAACCGCCCCGAGAAGCGGAACGCGCTCGACACGCCGACCCTCGATGCGCTGCGCGCGGCGTTGGATCAGGCCGAGCTGGATGCGCAGGTGCGGGTGGTCGCGATACGGGGGCGGGGAAGGACTTCTGCGCCGGGGCGGATCTCAATGAGCTGCTCGCGTCGGCCGACAAATCGCTGGCGGAGAATGAGGCGGCGGCGCTCCGGTTGGGAGGGCTGTTCGTCCGGATCCGTACCCTGCCCAAGCTGGTCGTCGCGGTCGTGCACGGTCGGGCGTTCGCGGGAGGGGCCGGGCTGGCCACGGCGTGCGATCTCGTACTGGCGACCAGCTCGGCGCAGTTCGGCTATCCCGAGATCCAGCGCGGCTTCGTGCCCGCGATGGTGATGACGATGCTCCGCCGCAGTGTGGGGAGAAGATCGCGCTCGATCTCGCGGTGACCGGCCGGGTGCTGACCGCGGCCGAAGCGCAGGCCGCCGGGCTGATCTCGCGGTCGATTCCCGATGGCGAGTTCGAGCAGACCGTGAACTCCGTGCTCACCGCTCTGTCGCAGACCAGCGCCAATGCCCTCGCGCTCACCAAGCGGCAGTTCTATGAGCTGGACGGGGTTCCGTTCGCGGACGGCATCGGACTTGGTGCCCGGGTGAACGCCCTGGCTCGCGCCCACCCCGATTTTCGCACCGCGATCGCCGCCTTCCTCAAGCAGGGCCCCTCTGCGCTCGCGCCTTTGGCTTCCTGCCGTCAGTAAGCATCCACAGGAGAAGCACGAAGGACACGAAGGACACGAAGAACACAAAGAGAAAACGCAGAGAACACAGAGACACAGAGAACTGTTTGTTGTTGTTCGTGCCCTACGTCTTCTGGGTACCCTCTGTGCCTCTGTGCCTCTGTGTTGATTATCAGAATCCCGGAATTCCGGGAATACCTAACCAAGAGATCTTCTTCGTGTTCTTCGTGTTCTTCGTGTCCTTCGTGATTGAATTCTGGAACTACTCGCGTAATCAGGGATAACGGGCATCCGCCGTTCAGCCATGGCCAGTTTGGGCCATGGCCAACGTCGTCCCCAGCGCCTGGAGGAAGCGCGAACGCTCCTTCAGCGCCACTTCGGCTACCCTGACTTCCGCCCCGCCCAGCGACGGGTAGTGCAGTCGGTGCTTGCGGGAAGGGATACCCTCGCTGTCCTGCCCACCGGCGGCGGGAAGTCCATCTGCTTTCAGTTGCCCGCCCTCGTCCTGGGCGGGTTCACCATCGTGGTCTCTCCCCTCATTTCGCTGATGCAGGACCAGGTCGCCGCTCTCCGGGCGCGGGGATCTCTGCGGCACTCCTTAACAGCAGCCTGACCCGCACCGAACAACAGCGAGTTCTCGAAGAGGTCGTCGCCGGGCAAATACCGCTCCTCTACACCTCACCCGAGCGACTGGCAAGTTTGGCAACGAGCCTGCGCCAACACCAAGCCACCCCGCGGCTCCTCGCCATCGACGAGGCGCACTGCATCACCGAATGGGGACACGATTTTCGGCCGGCCTATCGCGCCCTGCGCCGGCTCCGCTTCGCCCTCGGAAAACCTCCCGTCGTCGCCCTGACCGGCAGCGCTACTCCCGAAGTCCGCCAGGACATCACCGCCGCACTCGGCCTCCGCAGCCCCGATTTTCACCTCGGCTCGTTCGACCGGCCCAATCTCTGGTTCGGCGTGGTCCGGGTTCGAGACGAGCGAGAGCGCCTCGAGCGGCTGCTCTCCCTCCTGCGGCAAGAGGACCGGCTGGCCATCGTCTACGCCCCGACCAGGAACACCGCCGAGGGTCTCACCCGGGCGCTCAATCAGGCGGGCTTTCGTGCTGCGCCCTACCATGCCGGCCTCAACAAGGCGGGGCGAGTCGAAGTGTTGCGACGGTTCCTGGAGGAGGATCTCGAGGTTGTCACCGCCACCTGCGCCTTCGGGATGGGGATCGATCAGCCCCGAGTGAGGCTGGTCGTACACTGGACCATGCCGCCCACTCCGGAGTCTTACTACCAGGAGGCTGGGCGGGCCGGGCGGGATGGAGGATTCGCCCGCTGCGTGCTGCTCGCGGGTCGCAACGACGCCGTCCTCCATCGCCGCCAACTGGAGGTCACCTTCCCGCCGAAGCAGTTGCTGCAGCGCATCTGGTATGAGAAGGATGGGAGACGCGGGGTCCCGGCCAACGTGCTCGCCTCGGCCGACCGTCTCGCGCGTGAGCTTCACCCTGAACGCGGTGCGGTGGATTGGCGCCCGGTAGAGGCCCGGAGGCGGAAGGCCGCGGAGCGCATAGCCGCGGTGGAGAGCTACGCGGAGGAAAATGGATGCCGTCGCGCGGCCTTGCTCTGCTATTTCGGTGAGACGCTCGGTCAATGCTCGGGGTGTGGTCGCTGCCGGAGGAGGTTGGGCGAGAAGCGACTCGACCCGGTCGTCGCCGGAAGGTATCGCCGGCTGTTACGGATCTTCTCGGGCGGCAAGGCGCCCTGGGGCGGAGCGCTGATCGAACCGGATGTCCTTCGTAGCCTCGCCGAATCGCCACCGGGCAACTCGGATCAGCTCGCCGCGGTGCCGGGAGTGGGCCCGTCTCTGGCCGAACGGTTGGGTGCCGTCATCCTCGGCGCCCTCGAGACCGAACCGACGGCCGAATCCCCGGAATGCCCTCCGCTCCATCAGGCCCTGCGAGACTGGCGCCGGACGGTAGCTGACGGGATGGGCGTCCCCGACTATGCCGTCCTCCCGGACGCCGTCCTGGTCCGCATCGCCCAACAAAGGCCCCAGGATCGGGACGGGCTCCGGGTCATCGAGGGATTGGGCCCCCGGGCGCTGGCCAAATGGGGAGATACGCTGCTCAATCTGAGCCTGCAGTAGCCTTCCGGCCGGCCGTGTCAGGTTCCCGCCTGGTTTCGCGCATTCCTGAACGAACTATTTCAGGAGCAAACGATGGGTTTCCGTATATGCGATCCTGGCTCATGCGTCGCCGGACTAATCAGTTGAGGACGGTCGTTTCTCGAGTTGTCACATCCCGAAGGTATCATATTGCGGGTTGCCGTACCGGCCACAATATTCACACCCTCAGTCACCCTCATCGCCCGGCAGCAGGAGTGTCAGCTTGAGCACGGCGCACGGATTCGCGTGCTCCCTTTCGGTTCCCCGCGTAGTGCAGCGGTGGATGTCGTTGGGGCTGCTGGTTTGTTGTTGCCTTCTCCCGGTCCGTGATTCTTCCCAAGTCGCGGCTCTGAGATCACAATTCCTCCCAGACCTGAGTTCCACCCCCCATCTCGCAGCTGGTCCCGTACTCTGACGCTGACGGCCCCGACCAGAACAGTAGCGAGCTTGAGCGCCCTGTCGACAAGGTCGTTTTCTGGATGGGGACCCCGCCGAACAGATTGATCCCTCAAGCGCTGAGCATCGAACCGCCTACCAGACAGTGCACGCTAGCCCCGGATAAGACCGGTACCATCCCCAGATCCAACTGACTGAGCTGACGAGTCTGGTGGCCAATTGACCACCAAATGTCTCGCGGCGAACCTGAAAAGGCGGCTGAATTCTCAAGGCGCGCTCTTCGGCCTTGAGTCAGGCCTCGAGTCTGTTCTCGGGGACCGAGACGCCATGAGGTCGGCATGACGCACGGCTTTCAACGCGCAAGACGCGGACTGATCTGGCTCGTACTATCCGTTTTTGTTGGCACCTGTAGCTCCGACCAACTCGCCAGCCCCGGAGCGTCTTGCCCCAGCATCCCTGCTCACCGGGCCGAATCTGCTTCTGGATGGCGGGTTCGAAAACGGAGGGGCCGACTGGCAGAACAGCGCGGCCACGGGGCGCTCGGTGGATGGAACTCAGTTCCACGCCGGGGCCTTCGGCCAGCTGATTCTGGCCTCCGCCGCAGGCGAGAACGTGGTCTACCAGGACGTAGCCGTGATCGCGGGGCGGAGCTATGCCGCCGCAGCCTGGGTGTTCACGCAGGACCTCAACGATCTGGGTGGGGTGGTGGAGATTCTCTGGCTGGACAGCCCGGGGCTACCCGAAGTCCCGCCGCCCGCCGACCTGCTCGGAACCCAGATCATCGGCACGCTCAACGGAACCCAGGACTGGACCCTGGTGTCGGGGACTTTCCACGCGCCGGCCGGGGCTGTGGTGGCCCGGGTGCAGCTGCGGGTCGGGCTGGAGGGTGATGATGCCGGGGCGGCCTGGTTTGACGAGGGTCGGTCACCGAGGTGATCCCCGGATGTGACGCCGCCGACGGTGGTCATCACGACGCCGGCAGCCGGGGCGACCCTGACCGGCGTGTTCACTATGACCGCCGAGGCGACCGACGATGGGGAAGTGGCCGGTGTCCAGTTCCAAGTTGACGGATCGGATGTCGGGACCGAGGTCACGACCCCTCCCTATAGTCTGGACCTCGATTCCCACATCGCTGTCCAATGGCCCCCACACGCTGCGCGCGGTGGCGCGCGACACGGCGGGGAACTCCGCCACCTCCGACGAGGTGAGCGTCAACGTCGACAATCCCACACCGAAGAACATCGTTGTCATCCTCAGCGATGATCAGCGGTTCGACGACATGCGGTACATGCCGTTCACGTCAACCTTGCTCAACGCCGAGACTGTCCGCTTCGATCGCGGCTTCGCAACGACCTCGCTCTGCTGTCCGAGCCGGTCCAGCATCCTGACCGGGTTGTACGCCCACAATCACAAGGTCCTGACGAACGTCGCGCCCACCGGCGGGGCCACCAAGTTCAATCCCACCTCGACGATCGCTACGTGGTTGCATCAGGCGGGGTATCGGACAGGGTTGATAGGGAAGTATCTCAACGAATACTTCAAGATCAGCCCCGCGATTCCGCCGGGATGGGATGATTTCCAGGTCTACCATTCGGCCGGTCCGGACTATTTCAATTACGCCGTCAATGAGAACGGAACCATCGTAAACTACGGCTCCACCACGTCGGCGTATGCCACCGACGTCTTCGCAGAGAAGGCGAGGCAATTCATTTGGGACACCCCGCCTCAACAGTCGTTGTTCCTCCTCTTTGCTCCGTTTACACCCCACGCACCCGCGACACCCTATCCATCGGACGTGGGCTTCTATGCCGGCGTACCGAAATGGCGCCCACCCTCATACAACGAACAGGACGTCACGGATAAGCCGGCGTGGGTGAGAGCGTTGCCCAAGTTGACCAGCGCAAAGATGACCAGCTCTGACGCCCTCCATCGGAAGCAACTCGAGGCATTACTGTCGCTGGACCGTGCCGTAGCTTCCCTTATCAGCACTCTTCAGGTGAGTGGTCGATGGAGCTCGACGCTCGTGATTTTTCTGTCTGACAACGGGCTGTCGTGGGGTGAACACCGCGTGGTCGACCGAAAGAACTGCCCCTTACGAGGAGTGTATCAGGGTGCCCTTCTGGGTCAGGGCCCCGGGCATGACGGCGCGAAGCGATACCAACCTTGTCGCCAATATTGACCTGGCGCCCACCATTGCCGCGTGGGCCGGGGTGACACCGCCCGGAAAGGTGAACGGGATGAACCTACTGCCCCTGCTAGAGAGTCCGTTTACTCCATGGCGGAGCTCGCTATTGATCGAGCACACGGGAGGAAGCAGTGCCACCAACTCGAGGCGGGGTGCGGACTTCGCAGTATGTCTACAATGAATACAAGAATGGTGACAAGGAACTTTACGACTTGGTCCTTGATCCCTATCAACGAAATAGCAGGCACAAGCTGGCGGCCAGCGCGCCGTTGATCACATCGCTCAAAGCGATGCTGACGGCGCTCAAGGCGCAGTAGCACAATCGAGGGACTGGTCCCTTCGGGTACGCTCCCGGGGGAGCCAGGCCCGCGTAGGCTCATTCCAGTGGCGGCTCCGGGTCCTCTTTACCTCACCTCCACCCGATAGATCCGCCCCGACGCCATCACCGCATACAGCTCCCCTCGAGCGTCCTCGCCAAAGGATACGGTGTTATCAGCTAAGCCATTCACCAGTGGGATCTGAATTTCAGGCAGCAACTCCTGGGGATACTCTCCGTCCAGCTTGAAGCTGCGGATCCCCCGGAGCAGAAGTCTCCATAGAAGTAGGTGCCCTGTAACTCGGGAAGTCCTGGCCCCGATACACATACCCGCCCGTCACCGCGCAGGCGAGTCCGTGCGGATACTCGAACACCGGCTCCTACCAGGCCGAGGGTGAAACAATTGGTACTCGGCTGGAAACAGTTTTTCCTTCCTCGATCGGCCAGCCGAAGTTGTTGCCGCCCACGACGGGTGCCGGGACATGATCAACCTCCTCCCACAGGTTCTCTCCCACATCGCCGATGTAGAGGTCTCCGTTGGCGCGGTCGAAGCTCCAGCGCCACGGATTGCGGAAGCCGAGCTGCCAGATCTCCTCCGCCATCCGGGTCTGCCGACGTAGGGATTGTCCGCCGGAATCACATAGGGTGCCGCACCATCAACGTCGAGGCGGAGAATCTTTCCCAATAGCGATGTGCTGTCCTGGCGCATGGCTGGCCGGACCCCCGCCCACGTCCCCGTCGCGCCCAGACTGATATAGAGCTTGCCATCCGGTCCGAACGCGATCATCCCGCCATAGAGCACGGCTGTGGCCGATTGAGCCTGCCCCAGGATCACCTTGCGGCTCGCCGGATCGGCAGTGTCGAAATCGGAATTCGCCTGATATTCCACGACCCGGGTATTGGCGCCGTTGTCTACGTAGTAGACGAAGAGTCGCCGGTTCTGGGCATACTGCGGGTGAAAGGCCAGAGTGTATACCCCGTACTCGTGTCCTTGCCCGGTGAGACTGGTCAGGTCGAGGAACGGGTTCGGCTGGCGGACGCCGTCCTTGAGCAGCCAGATCTTCCCACCCCGCTCGATCACTATCGTGCGGTGGGTGTCGCCCGGCGGAGCGGTCAGGTAGACCGAGAAGTCATACCCGCTGTCCACGGCGGCGAGTACTAGACCCGAGCCGGGCTCCGAGGGGGGACGAGGACGAATCGCTACAGGCCGTGGCGGCGACGACCCCAGGGTCGCAAGCCAGGCCAGCCGGGTCGGATGCCGTCTGCATGACTCGAAAGATAGATCAGGCCGGGCCGAGCGTTATATTTGGTGCCCATGGATCCCTCACTCTATTTCTCCGAGCAACACCACCAGGTTCGCGAAATGGTCCGGGAGTTCTCCCGGAAGGAAGTGGCGCCCGTCGCCCGCGATCTGGATCGCACCGCCGAGTTTCCCTGGTCCAACATCAAGCAGATGGGCGAGCTTGGCCTGCTCGGCGTGCCCTGGAGCGAGGAGCTGGGCGGGGCAGGGATGGACCAGCTCTGCTACTACATCACGATCCACGAGATGGCCAAGGTGGACGCGAGTCACGCGCTCACCATCAGCGCCCATACCAACCTCGGCACCTCACCGATCGTCGAGTTCGGCACCGACGAGCAGAAGCAACGCTACGTGCCGCTGCTCGCATCGGGGAAGGTGATGGGCGGATTCGGGCTGACTGAAGCCGGCGCCGGGAGCGATGCCGGCGGAACGGCGACCACCGCCGTCGCCAAGGGTGATCACTACGTCATCAACGGCGCCAAGGTCTTCATCACCCACGCAGGTGTGGGCGAGATCTTCGTCGCCACCGCGCGCACCGAGCCCGGGCAAAGGCAACCGCGGCATCACCAGCTTCATCGTCACGAAGGACACGGTGGACCTCGACAAGTGCCGCCAGGTCGGCGTCGGCCACGCGGACGATCTGCCGAAGATCGCCGGAGTGAGGGCGGGGAAGAAGGAAGACAAGATGGGCTGGCGCGCCAGCGACACCCGCGAGCTGATCTTCGAGGATGCCGAGGTTCCCAAGGAGAACATGCTCGGCAAGGCGGGCGAGGGATTCGTCAATTTCCTGAAGACGCTCGATGCCGGCCGGATCGGCATCGCCGCCCTCTCGCTCGGCATCGCCGAAGGCGCCTATGAAGCGGCGCTCAACTACGCGGGCGTCCGCAAACAGTTCGGCAAGCCGATCGGCTCCTTCCAGGGCGTCCACTTCCAGCTGGCCGACATGGCGCTCGAGATCGAGGCCGGCACCCATCTGCTCTACCACGCCGCCTGGCTCAAGCAGAACGGGAAGCCATTCAAGAAGGAAGCGGCGATGGCCAAGCTGTACTGCTCGGAGCTGGCGATGCGCGCTACCACCAAAGCCGTCCAGATCTTCGGTGGATACGGCTACACCACCGATTATCCGGTCGAGCGCATGATGCGGGACGCCAAAGTCTGCGAAATCGGGGAGGAACCAGCGAGATCCAGCGTATCGTGATCGCCCGCCAGATCCTGGGGGACGTGGTTCAATAGCCGTAACCGACCCGAAATATTGCTCTAAACTCATTCGATCCATATATTTAGCCCATGTCTCCGGCATACATGGGCTCTTGGCTTCTCGGCTGGACGGCCGCCTGGTTGTGGCGCGCCGGCTGGTGGGAGTCGGCTCCGTTGCCCGGGCGGAACTCCTTCCGCCTGCTCAGTTTCGCAGTATCGGGTCAGTAGTTCCCGCCGGGGTCCCCCCGGCGTTTGCGTAGTGCCGTCTCTTCTCCTTTGGCTGGCCCAGCGCTGCCTGCGGCCGGCCGAATCCCCATTTCGATGACCAGTGCGGCCCCACCCGGGGTGTTACCGATCCTGGGCTTTGGTGGAACGCGGTCGAGGTTCCCACGCGTGAAGCGCGAGATTCTCATCAACGGAAGCCAGCGGGAAACCCGCGTGGCGATTCTCGAGGACGATCGTTTAGTCGAACTGCTGGTGGACCGGGCCGACCACCGGCGTACCGTTGGAGACATTTACAAGGGTCGGGTTGAAGCGGTTCTGCCCGGCATCCAGGCGGCCTTCGTTGACATAGGCCTGGAGAAAAGCGCCTTCCTGCACGCCTCCGATCTCCTCGAGCCCGACGAGGACGAGGAGGATTCCGACGAAAACGGAGACGCCTTCGACACCCCGATCCGGGGCTCGCAATCGAGCAACCGGAGGAGGCTGTCGCGGCCGAGGGTGACGGCGGGAACGGCGGGAATGGCGGTAGCGCAGGAATGGCGGGAACGGCCGCCGTCGCCGCGAGCGTCGTGGTCGCCGGGCCGGCGATCCCAACAGTGGCTCCGCCTCCGAGCCGCGCCAGCGCGAAGTGCACCCTCGCCGTCCCTCCCCAACATCCAGGATGTTCTAAAGAAGGGCCAAACCCTTCTGGTGCAGGTCACCAAGGAACCGATCAGCACCAAGGGCTGCCGGGTCACGGCGCAGATCTCCCTGCCGGGTCGCTTCCTGGTCTACATGCCGTACGCCTCCAAGGTCGGGGTCAGCCGGAAGATCGAGAGCCGCGAGCTCCGCGCGCCGCCTGCGGGAGATGGTGAGCGGTCTTCTGCCCAAGGATTCCGGCGGCATGATCGTCCGCACCGTCGCCGAGGGGGTGACGGAGGAGCATTTCAAGCGCGAGGTCGACTCGCTCCTGCACGCTGTGGAAGAAGATCAACCGGAAGGAGACCTTCGTCCGCGCCCCCGCGCTGCGTTCAGCGGGAGACCAGCCTCACCCGCGGCATCATCCGCGATCTCTTCAGCGCCAAGGTTGACGCGCTGCACGTGGATTCGAAGGAGCTGTACAACGAGGTCGAGCAGTACCTGAAGCAGATCGATCCGGAGCTGATGTCGCGGGTGCACGATGTACAACGAGCTCAACCTCGCTCTTCGACAAGTTCGACGTCGAGAACGAAATCCGGGACCTGTTCAAGGCCCGCTGCGATCTCCCGACCGGCGGCTACATCATCATCCAGCCCACCGAAGCGCTGGTCTCGATCGACGTCAACACCGGTCGCTACACCGGCAAGAAGGATCCCGAGAAGACCATCCTCAAGACCAACCTCGAGGCGGCACGCGAGATCGCGCGGCAGATCCGTCTCCGGGACATCGGCGGGATCATCGTCTGCGACTTCATCGACATGGAGAGCCGGCAGAACCGGGACCGGGTGCTCCAGGAGCTGAGATCCCACCTGGGTCGCGACCGGGCCCGGACCAAGGCCTTCGCCGTGTCGGAGCTGGGTCTGGTCGAGATGACCCGCCAGCGGGTGCGCCCATCGCTCTGGCATTCGATGACCACCGAATGCCCAGCCTGCGCCGGGACCGGACGGGTCTTCACGCCGGAAGCGGTGGCCCGCCGGCTGGAGCGGTCGCTCAAGCGGGCAGGGACGGGAGCGCCGGGAGCGGCAGATCGCGGTCCGGCTGCACCCGGATGTAGCGCTTTATCTCCTGGAAGAAGAGCCCAAGCTGATTCACACCCTGGGCAAGGCCACCGGGCTGGAGCTGGAGCTGCGGGACGACCCCATGATGCGGCTGGACGAGTTCCGGCTCATGAGCCGGCCGGCCGGGCGGGATGTGACGGAGCTGTATGCGGTAGCGTAGGGGACGACAGGTGGTGGGTTGTGGGAAGTAGGTTGTGGGAGTGTCCGCCCCACCACCCACTCCTACCACCCACTACCCGTTTTATTTCGCCCGTAGCCCCCGACCACTCGCCCCTTGCCAGAACCCCATCCGCCAATTAGAGTTACGGGCTCTTTTCTACCCGTTTTCGACTGCGAGTCGGTACCCATGTACGCAATCTTCCGTGCGCTCGGCAAACAGTTCCGGGCAGAAAAAGGCCAGACGGTCCGCCTGCCGCTGATGGATGCGGAGCCGGGCAGCAAGGTCACCTTCGATGAGGTGCTGCTTTCATCGGATGGCGAGACCATCAACGCCGGCACCCCGCTGGTGAAGGGTGCGAAGGTCGTGGCCGAAGTCGTCGGGATGGGCAAGGAGCCCAAGATCTACGTCTGGCGCTTCAAGCGCCGGAAGAACGTGCGCCGGAAGACCGGCCACCGGCAGAAGTTCACCGAAGTGCGGATCACCGACGTGAAGGTCGGCTGAGGGCGATATGGCACACAAGAAAGGCGTAGGCTCGAGCCGCAACGGCCGCACCAGCAATCCGAAGTACCTCGGCGTGAAGCGCTACGGTGGGGAGCAGGTCACCGCGGGCAACATCCTGGTGAAGCAGCGCGGTACCAAGTTCCACCCCGGCAAGAATGTCGGCCGCGGCAATGACGACACCCTGTTCGCCCTGGTGAACGGCACCGTCAAGTTCGAGCACAAGGACAAGAAGCGGATGCAGGTTTCCGTCTATCCCGCGGTGGCTTCCGCGAGCTGATTCGCTTCGTCCTGAAACAACTCGGCAAAATCCGCGTTAGATTCCCCCTGTAGGGTCAACCACAGGGGGATTTTCATGTCCGGTATTCTCGACAAACTGAACAAGGAACTCGAGCAGTTCGGCCGGCGGGCTCAGGCCGCGCTCGATGAAGGGAAACTGCAGCTGGAGCGGATGCGCCTGCGCCGGGAGCAGGACGAGGCGGCCCGCCAGCTGGGGATGCTGCACTATCGGAAGACTCGGGGGCAGGAAGTCGATGTCCTGGAGTTCGACGCCTACCTGGTCAAGCTGGATAATCTGGCCACCGCGCTGGCGCGGGTAGACCGGGACATCGCCGCGACGAAGACTGAAGGCGCAGCAGAGGCTGAGACGGCGGGCGCAACTACTACAGTGTCAGAACCTCAAGCCTAGGATGCCTACGATTCGAGCCAGGCCGTAGTGAGCGCCTGGCTCATTGTTCGTTGTCCGGCATCTACGGAGTGCGGACTTGGCTTCAGGCGGACTCGTTCAATTCGTAGTTGTTCAACACAGACACGAAGAACACAAGAGCCAAAGCGATCGAAGCCATTCAAGTTTTCAGTGATCTGAAATTTGGGACAGACGTGATCGGTCTGCAGTGTTCAATCTTAAGATCTCAATTCCTGGCTTGAGCCCTAGGAAGGAACAACTCCATTGACCGCCCAGGCCACCCCGGATTCGTAATCAAGAACACCGCCGCACCGTCCTTCAGTCCCGGAAAACATGCTGACCATTCGGGCCAGGCCATATTGAACCCTGGCTCGACCACGAAGGCCACCCGCCGCCCTCCCGCCAGCTCCTTGTCGCCCAGCAGATCCGCCAGCTCCTTCGCCTCGTCCTGTGTAGGGTGGTAGGCTGCGAGACGAATGTCCACGACCACGGCGAGTCTCGCGGCTCCCCTGAGCTCCACCATGGCCCGGCGCATGGATTCGAGAGTATCCGCCAGGTCACACGGTGCCGTGCCGGACACCAGCAGGTAACCTTCCTTCTCCATCAGCCGATGCTGGTAGGACACTAGACGACCTCCAGCGAGCGTGCCATCACCCGATCGCGCTGAGGATCGGTGCCTACCATGAACGTCTGCTCTCCCACGTCCACGAACCCACACTTCCGGTAGAAGGCCTGGGCTCGGGCGTTGCGTTCCCACACGCCGAGCCAGAGAGTTCTGGCCCCTCTGCGGATGGCTTCTTCATCCACCGCCGCCATCAACCGTCGCGCCACTCCCTGGCCCTGCCACGGGGAGTCTACGTAGAAGCGATACAACTCGATGGGCGATTCGCCGGTGACGCACGATGGTGCGGGGCCGGTTCGGATCTGCGCATAACCCGCCAGAGTTGTTCCCTCCTCGGCGAGCAGCGTCGTCCACGCGGGATCCCGGAGTTCGGCGCCCTGCTGGGCCGGCCCATAGGCCTTGGCGAGATAGAGTGCCAGGTCCTCCGGGGTGTTCTCCGCTCCGAAGGTTTCGCTGAAGGTGCGCGCTGCGAAGCGGGCCAGCTCCTCGGCGTCGCTCACCTCCGCCTGCCGGATCAGAAAGCGGCCCGTCGGCTCCGCGGTCTGCATCTCAATCACCCGTGGGAACGATGCCGGCCCCTCGACCATGAGGATCACGGTGCGTTCCGGTGCCCGGGGCCGGTGCCGGACACCCTTGGTCACGACGAACGCCTTCCCGGGGTCAGCTCGACGCTCTTGTCTTCCATGTCGATGATGAACCGGCCCTCGACCACGTAGAAGAATTCATCGAGGTCGTCGTGCTTGTGCCAGTGATACTCGCCCTTCACCACGCCGAGCCGTACGACCGACTCGTTGACCTGGCAAAGCGTCTGGTTGAACCAGGGATGAGTCACCTCGGACGATCAGCTTCAGGGTATCGATGACCGTAAGCTGCTGGATAGAGGACGTTGAGCCGGGTGTCGTACTTGTCGGTGGGTGGTGATTTGTTCGGTCATGATGGTCCCTCGCGGATGAGTCGACTGCGGCTGAACTCTCAACTTAGCGAGGGAATTGCCGGAAGCGGGTGAGATGTGGTGCCGCCCTGCACCTGCGCCCTGCGCCTACTGCCCTCCCCTAGCCCGATGAGCCCTCTGGTCCTCCGCTGCCGCATCGTCCGTCTTGGAGTGATAGCAGAGACGGACCCAGAGGATCCACAGGGCGAGGTTGATGGCGAGGCCCAGCCACGGCTGATAGAACGCGACCGCGGTTGCGACCAGGTACACCGCGGGGCCCACGGCGTAGGAGCCGCGGATCCGTGAAATCTCCTCCGGAGTGACCTCCTCCTTGAACAGGTTGCCTCGATGGATGGTGTAGAACAGGAGACTCCAGGAGAGACTGTTGGGAACGAAGGTGGCGCAGTAGAACGCCACCGCCGCTCCGGCCTCCGGTGTGTTGAGATGCTCGGCCAGGACCGCGGTCGGGAAGGGAACTATGGTGACGGTCAGCAGCACCAAGCCATTGGCGAAGAAGAACGGATAGTCTACCGCCTCGACCATCCGGATCAGCTCGTGATGGTTCACCCACATGACCATGATCACGAAGAAGCTGAGCAGGAATGCGAGGTAGGAGGGCCAGAGACCGGCGATGGCGGTCCAGAGATGTTGCTCCGGGCCCGCGTGCGGGACCTTGACCTCGAGGATCAGCAGGGTGATCGCGATGGCGAAGACGCCGTCGCTGAAGGCTTCGACCCGGGTGGTGGTTTCTTTCACGGATGGAGCCTCGCAAGACTACTGATTGATATGCGCTTGCCCGTGCTACTTCGGTTGCTGGAGTCCTTGGCTTCACAGCTGAGACGTTACTTCGCCCGCTCCACCTTCGGCGGGGTCCACTTCTCGTTGAGAATCGCCTCCTGGGGCCAGTAGGCGCGGATGTAGAGCGAGAAATCCGCACCCTTCGGGGCCGGGAGCCAGTTCAACTCCTTGTCCTTGCCGGGAGAATCGCTCTGGACGTACAGCGTGAGTGACCCGTCCGCTCCGTTCTTGAGCGACTTGGCGTTCTTGGTCCCCAGCGAATAGCGCTTCAGCGGATTGGCCGAGAAGAGATGCTCCTCGTTGTAGAGGGTGACGAGACCAGAAGCCGTTGACCGGCGGCGTCTCTCCCTTCTTGAAGGTCACGGTGTAGGCCTGCTTCCCGTTGAGCCGCTCGCCGCTGGAATCGAAATCGGTGTAGATGTAGCGGGTCTCCTCGGGGGCGTTGTCGTACATGTTGGAGCGCGCGGTGGCAGCGCGGGAGAGATAGTCCGTCCCCACCGGGCGCCGTTGGGCGGCGAGGTCCAGCCGTTTCCGAGCGGGCGCCCGTTGTTGCGGAACTGGAGGAGAGGGGCGATCAGGTCCTTCTCCGCGCCGACCGCGGCGTCGACAAGGGTCTGCTTTAGCTTGGGATCGTCGGCTGCCGCGTCCAGGATCGACTGGAACAGATTGTAGAGCGCCTCCTCGCCCGCCAGCGGCGGCACTCCCTTCAATATTTCCGGCAGCTGATCGAAGAATTTCTCCGGACGACCCACTTGGTCTCGCCTCTTCCCGCTGGGCTGGCGCCGGGAACGTCGGCACCTTGGTCCAGTCCTTGGTCTTCATCTTTCCATCGAACTCGGACAGGGGATACACCACGATCTGCCGCAGAATCGGCTGGATCGCGGCCCTGTCCTCGGCGGTGTCGTCCTGGAAGACGCGCGGCAACACCGCGGCCAGGTCGGTCGGCGAGCGGTAGACGCGTCTCACTCCGTCGGGGACCACTCCCCTCCAGTTGGGCCCAATCAACAGGTAGAACCCCGGCTCGGTGCCGTGCTGCTTTGCCCACGGCGCAGAAGGCGTCGGTTCGCGCATCGCAGATCTGGTAGGTAAAGAAGCGGTCCCCGAATTTCGGCACCTGCACGATGACCGGCGTCTTGTCGAGCCACTGGAACCCGGCGCCGTAGACCGTGTCCTGGTTGGGGCAGGTGACGAATCGCTCCGACTCCTCGATGTAATCGGTGAGCATCGCGATCCTTCCCGGCGGCGCACCAGGGAGGACTCCGCCGATTCGTCCCGGCTCGGGGAGCTGGGTCATCGCGGCGGCGCGGTTGTAGCTGTTGACCATGGGCCAACCCCAGATGTACGCCAGGCGGGCCACCGCCTCGACGTACGCGGGGATCATGACGGTCCGCGGGGCGTGCCGGGAATGTCGTCGGCAGCCTTGATACCGAAACCCGTGTTGCGCTTTCTCCGATCTCTTACTCTCCGTTCTCCGGATACCGCTGTCATCTGTGCCCTCCCTTCAATCACACCAGGCCCCGGCATTCCCTATCGTCCTGCCGACTCGCGCGGCGGCCACGGACCATGTTCAGGATGTTCGTGATTTCGTTACGCCTGCGGATTCGATGGGTTCAACTCACAACCACTTACCCCACCCCTGACCCCTGACACCTGACACCTCTTACGCCGATATCCTACGCCGGCAAGGAGGGCGAGGCCAGTGTCCTTGAGGGCATGTCGGGCGGCTGAGGCCAGGAATTGGGGTCCCACGAACTCTTGAAGCCCTTTGTAATTCAACACAAAGTCACAAAGGGCACGAAGGGCTCGAAGAAATCGTCGCGCGCCGTGCGCCCAATGCATGTTTTGTCCAATTGTGATCTTTGTTTGATTTGGTGATTTGTATGTGACCTTCGCGCCCTTTGTGCCTTCGTGCCTTCGTGTTTAAACAATCAGGTAGGGCCTCACCCGCTTCACCTAGTACCGTCCCAACTTGGCACACGCAGGGGCGGCTGTCGTGGCGCCATGGGCACAAACGTGGAGCTGAAGCAAAATTGGTGAATTGCTCGTCTAGTGCGTCGAAGAATCTCCAGGCTCCCTACTACATCGAGCTATCCGTGCACCCCACCATTCTCGCCACTCTCGCCGAGGGTTCCAGCCCCGTGGTCGCGATGTGCTGCCGCCGGCATCGCGCTGTTCGTGATCGGAATACTGGCCGCGAAAAGCCGGATCGCCGAGGCTCGTGGCCTGGACAAGATCGTGGCCTTGAGCAACGCGTGTTTTGCCAGCCCGATCGCGGTCTTCGGCGCCCTGCATCTCTTCGGTCCCCAGTTTGTCCAGGATCTCGTACCGTGCGTACATGCCATGGCGCATGTTCTGGGTCTATGGCGTCGGCGTCGCGTTGATCGCCGCGGCCTTGAGCATTGCGACCAGGATCGGGGTCGCGCTGGTCCGGCCTGCTGTTCGGGATCATGATGTTTCTGTTTGTTCGCGATGATCCACCTGCCCGGAGCGCTCGAGCGAGCACGATCAGAGTTGTCTGGGTGATCGTTTTCCGGGAGTCGTCCTTTGGCGGCGCCGGCTGGATTCTCGCGGCGACTGCGGCCGACGGATGGCAGCGAGCAGGCGAGGACGACGCTGGTGACCGTGGGCCGGGTAACGATCGTGCTGGCCCTGATCGTCTTTGGCATCGGGCACTTTCTCCACCCGGTGGTCCTTCCAGGAGTCCCGCTCCGGAAGGAGATGCCGACCTGGGTTCCGGGACAGATGCTCATTGGCTCCGTCACGGGCACAGCTCTTCTCGTCGCCGCGGGAAGCGTTCTCCTGAAGCGGAAGACTCGGACCGTGTTAACCTGTGTCGCTGGGTGGCTTCTCTTCCTGGTCCTCGTGATCTACGGGCCCCTCTTGATCGGCGCGCTGGCGGACCCGGATACCACCGCCAAGGTGGTCGGGATCAATTACTTCTTCGATACGCTGCTGTTTGCGGGAGTCATCCTCGCGCTGGCGAGTGCCACGCCGCCGCGCATCCGCTGGCACGCCCTGAGACTCCTCCCTGGGTGGTGGGAGGTCCCGCTCACGGGGCACGCACCTCGACCTCCTTCAGGTAGGGCATCACGCGCGCCACCTGGTGCCCCAGGGGGACCATGGGGGCCTGGTAGACTAGTCCGGTGACCTTTCGGGCGACACTGCTATCCCGCGCTGGAATACCCTTTGGCCACGTTGGGATCAAAGGCGAAGTAGGAGGTTGAGGTCGAAGGCATGGGCGACCGAGTCCCAGCAGGTAAAGACCACGAGCGGGACCGATCGGCCATCAATGGACGCTTCGGTGAACTTGTGCTTTGACGCCCGATCAGGGAGACCCTGGTTTGCAGATAGGTCTTAGGGTCGGCGGCGACCTCCTGACAGGTCGGGGCCTTCGGGACGACGACGGGGTCGCACTGTCCTTCGGGACGACGGGGTCGCGCTGTCCTTCCGGACGACGACCTGTGCGAGGATCGCACTGTCCTTCGGGACGACGACCTTCAGGTCGCACTGTCCTTTGAACTGCTCCCGGCTGCCCCGTCCGACCCGTGTCCGCCAGAGCCCACTTAACCGGCGCGGCTGATCGTGCTCTGTCCGCCCCGTAGATCGAGTCGAGCGGCAAATGCCCGCGCACTGTCCAGCGCCTGCGAGCGGCGGGCGTTCGGAGCACGCCCAATGCGGTCGCCGCGCGGCTGCGCCAGATCACGTTCACCGACCGACCATAGTGCTGGACGAAATCATTCGCCGTGTCGTGTGGCTTCTTTCCGTCGCGGGCTGCATACGCTGAGTCGGCTCGCCACATCCGAATCAACTCACGCTCGATCCGCGAACTCTGGGCGCTGTCGGGACCGTTCAGGAGGGCAAGATGAGAGGAACCGGACTATGCTATCCTGTCGTGCCTGGCGGAGCTTGCCCAGTTCCGTCAGGTAGAGCCCAGACAGTCAATACACTGCAGCCACCCCTCGGCGACCTGCAGCTCGGTTCCGGGGCGCCCGCTCTGCCTTGCCGCACGCCGTCGCGTCAGCAACAAGCATGCGACACTGGCGACCAGATCGGCTGGATTTCATGGCCATCCCTCCGGCGGACCTCAGCGCCAGAGGCGGGCACGTACCCTGTGAAACCGGGCTGTCCTGGCACGCGCGCGGGTAGCCGTTATCCACCGCAGCCTGGCCCCTGTTGAGCCAAGAGCGTGCGTCGAAGTGCATCCGGTAGATCTGCCCGATGGTCACGCGCCGTAGGATTGGTGTTTCCATAGACATCAAGTTTCGGTACCGAACGCGTTCTCCATGTCCCAGCTCGTCGATGTCTCCGGTAAACACCGGTGTGCCGCTGTTGGAAGCGCGTCGCGGTGCGGTTGAGCCCCAAGGCGTGGCCCAGCTCATGTGCCAGAGCGTGCGCGAGATGATTCCTTCGATGAAAATCACGTCCCAGGCCTTCGGGGGTTGTTGGCGTCCCCGCAGGTCCACGCCTGGGCAGGAGCTCGAACTTCCGAGACATAGTAGACGTTGATACTCGCCGGATCATATCCTGTCGAAAGCTGGCGCGCCCGGGATGGATCTCCATCAGCCGGGGCTCCCCGCTGGGCTTCGCGATCACACTCATAATACGAGCCATATTTTGGAGTCAAGGTCACATTTGGGCTTGGGAGAGTCGTGACAGTAAGGGTGATGCCGCTTACCGCGCCCGCGAAGATAGTCTTCGCGCGCAAGGAATCGGCCGCATGGCGGGTCAGGCATCCGGGTCGATTTCCCACAGGTCACCTTCACCTGTTTTTGCGCGTCGAGCCAGTTCTGATCGGGCGAGGGAAGCTGAAGCCTTCGGTGCTATAGAGACGTTGGTGCCCGATCCGAAGCAAACACCGTCAGCTCCCATTTCGAGCAGAAGTGGCTCAAATCGAAGACTCGGAACTGGTCTGAGCGCCACCGCACATCTCCCAGGTACACGCTGCTGTTGCCAGTGCAGAGGACATCCGTCCGGCACCATCCATTGCGCCAGCCGCTGAACAGCACCGCCCCATGATGATTCCCGTCGACCGGCGGATTGGGAAAATCGACGTGCACGCCAGTGTTGTCGAGGCAGTCAGCGCACTGCCCACTGGGCCAGTCCCCAAGCAAGGCGAGGCCCACCATCGCCGTGAGGCAGAGGTATTGCTTCTCAGGTCCTCCTTGGAGCCTCTCTGGTTTCTGAACTCGAGCGCGCCCGACCCACCGCGGAGGAGCCAGGCGCCCTCTCAGATCATGGCGGATACTTGGGTGGCGAAGCAGGCAGCTGGTTCCTGGTCCGCCGGGGCAATCTTCTCCGGGATGCTGAAGCTTGAAGATGTCGCAGCCCATCTGCTTCAGCACGGCTCGGAGGTCCTCGTTGTTCGCCCCTGATGTTCCCGGTCAGCCCGGCCCACTTCTCGCGAACGGCGCCTGTGTCGTTCCCCAAGTATTGATGGATTATCTGCACCAGGCTGTCGAGCACATGGACCCGCAGCGCGATCGAGTCGACCTTGGGCCCGACCTCGGGTTGGTATTCTGCTGAGATGAATGGCCACACGATCCGAGCAGCCCAACCAGCACGAGGATCAGCAGGCCCTTCACCCTGTGCCACTCGCTTCCTCCAGTCCGCGAGTTCGGCATACTTCCTCCTTTCGGCGAAAGAAACAACTTTCGCGCGCCGCGGCGGCGCGCGATCCAGCAATCAACGGCGCGACAATGCAACCAGTCGTCGCCGGTAGAGCTCGGCAAGATCCCGGTTCTCCTGCTGTGCAGCCGCCTTCCGACGGAGCTCGAGGCTGGCCGGGAGAAAGGCCACATCTACCGCGGTGCGCTGGCCGTCGAATGACCGCGCCACCGCGTCCGCCTCTGCCGGCCGGCCTCGCGCCAGCAGCAACCGGGCGAGGAGCAGCCGCTCCGGGGCGAGGAGCGTCCCAGTAGTTCCACACCAGGTCGGGAAGCAAGGCAACCGGCCGGAGGGCGAGGAGACTGTCGATGGCGGTGGTCGTGTCCCCGCGCAGCAGAAGCATCCGCGCCGCCATCGCCCGGGCCGGGACCCGCTCAGCGGGATTCGTGGCGAGCTGCTTCAGGCGTTGCGCGATTCGGGCGAGCCTGAGCGTGTCTCCATGCTCGGCGCTCCACTCACCAAACCACCAAAGCCGGGGGACGCTCATGCTGTCCAGCGGGATCGTGAGCGAGACCAGCTCCGCTGCGCCCGCGGTATCGAGTCCTGCGCCCAGGAGCGCATCGAGGACCCGTAGCCCGCGACCAGCAGGGACACCATTGGCCGCCAGCGAATCGCCCAGTCGCCGAGCTCGTTCAGGATTCCCCGCGCGACGAACAAGTGGTGGAGGCCGAGGCCCGCGTTCCACCGCCGGCTGAAATCGGGATCCAGGGCGGGGAGAGCAAGGCGGCCCCGAAACGCGGCTTCGGCACAGTCGAGATGTCGCCCGCCGGCCGCCAACAGCCGGCCGGCGGTAAGAAGTTGACGTGCAGCTGCTTCCCGGGAGACAAGGGTGGTCCAGGAGACCGCGCATCGGGCCCGCCGCGGAGGCACTGCAGCATGGCTTCGATCTCAAGCTGCTGGTCTGTATCGGCACTGAGTGTGCGGTGTCGGGAGACCAGCCGCGCCGCCGAATCGAGCTCGCCGCCAACCAGCGTGAGCTCCGCCAGGTGGAATACGACCGGCGCGAAGTCGGGGTCGAGATCGACCGAGCGCTGGAAAGCATCACGAGCCACGGAGTCGAGGTTGTCGCCCGCCGGCCACAGGTGATAGGTCGCCTCTCCGATTCCGTACCATCCTTCAGACCATTCCGGCGCATAGCTGGTCACCTTCCGGAACCAGGCCAGGGCGGAATCCCCATTGCCCGCGAATTGGTACTTGAGTCCCCGGGCGAAAATCCGGTTGAGCGGCGGCAGATCATTCTCCCGTCGAAGTGCCAGCGTAACCAGCGAATCACCTGCCGGATACTCACTGAGCCAGGCGGAGGTCGTGGCGCCCTTGAGCGCCGCCGCGACCAGAGGTAGAATCGGACGCCAGCGCCTGCCGATAGAATGCGAGGGCGTCGCCGTATCGAAGCGTTGCGGTAGGCAACCTCGCCTTCCAGCCATTTCGCAACGGCGGCGGGAGGGTGTCGCTCGAGATAGCGCTCGTCCACCTGAGTGCTGCGCCCCACAATTTTCGGGAGCAGTGCGTTGACCGCGCGAAAGGCCAGCGCATATGCGGGTGTAGCCGGTGGTCCGGTCTCGGAACGGCTTGCGATCAGCGTGTCGGCCTCGGCATCGAACAGCTCGAGCCGCACCATCAGGGAATCACCGATCCGGGAGAGAGTGCCGCCCAGCCAGTATCGGGCGCCTCGTTTGCGCGCCATCCGAGTGGCCGAGTCGGCGGGCAGTCCACCGCGCTGGGCCCCGCCGAGAAAAGGCGCGCCTGGAGCCGCCGGAGCGGATCCGTGTCCTGCAACGCGGCGGCGATCGCCGACTCTACTTCTTCCACCACGGCGGAAGCGACCCCGCCCTGAGCGTTGAGCGGGAAGCCCATCACCTTGTTCCGGTCGAGGCGTCTGGTGGTGCAGGTCGCAGGAGCAGTACCGCAGCTGCGAGAATCGTGAGTCCGAGGGCCAGGGGTAGCACTGGGCTTCGCGCAGGGCGCCCTTCCTCACCAGCGTCTCTAGCCGCGGCGGCAAGCTGGGCCGGATCGCACAGGGCGCTCGCGAATTCCCCCGCGCTCTGGTAGCGGTCGGCCGGTGACTTTGCCAGCGCCTTGCGAACGACCGCATCAACTCCCGAGGCAGGTCAGGTCGGAGCAGCTTCGTGGATGGCGCAGGCATCGACCGGACCCGGGCGAGCACCGCGCCTGGGTGTTGGGGCCGGTGAACGGCGGCTCTCCGGTGAGCATCTGATACGCCACGCAACCGAGCGAGTACACGTCGGTGCGACCATCGACGTGGCCGTCTCCGTCGGATTGCTCGGGGCTCATCGTACAGCGCCGTTCCAACCACCAACCCGGTGCTGGTGGTGCTTTCCTCCGGTGAGGGCACCATGTCCTTCGCGATGCCGAAGTCGGCAAGTAGTACCCGATCCCCGGAGAGGAAGAGATTGCTGGGCTTGATGTCGCGGTGGATCACCCCGACGCCATGAGCGTAATCGATTGCGGCGGCGACCTGAGTCACCACGCGCCGGACCAGGTCGAGGGGCAGCTGCGGCTCGCGTACCAGCCGTGCCTGCAACGTCTCCCCGTCGACCAGGGGCATGACGAAATAGAACAGCAGGTCAGAGTGGTCCGAGTGGAGGAGCGGAAGGATGCCGGGATGATGCAGGTGGGAGAGCAACCGGATCTCGCGCAGGAAGCGCGTTGGGCCCAGGAGCGTTGCCCAGCTCCGCTTGAGGACCTTGAAAGCGACGGCGCTGCCGTCGGCCGTATCCCGCCCTCGAAAAACAAAGGCTGCGCCGCCCGAGCCGATCTCCTCCCCACCTCGTAGCGAGGAATACCGCGCGGCTAAGCTCGTCGCGCAGTTCGTCGGAGTCGTGACTCATCCCCCGGCCCAGCCCGCGCCGGGCGCACCGACTCCAGCCTGGTGGCGGCATGCGGACTCCTTGCACAGGACTGCGTGGATGTGATGCCTAGCATACAGTCGGTGCCCGGACTCCGCCAGAGGGTTTTACTCTGCTGGTTTGTGCGCCGGAGTGCAGCACAGGCATTCAACGCCTCGCTGGCCAAACCGGCTGGCGAACGATTCGACCAGGCGAAGGTAGAGAGATGGAGTCAATTGAGAGTCAAGTTGAGGCCAGGCCAAAACAGGCGACTCCGACCGCAGGAGAGTTACCTCACGCCAAACGCGTCAATGGGCAACGCAGGTTCACGTGGAGCTGATAGACCTCTACCGCCAGCTCCACGCCTTGAGGCAGAGTGTTCCCGCGGTGAGGACAAGAGCCGAATCCGTCTGAGGACGATGAAGTGAGGGTAGAGCCAGGGGTGAAAGCGCGTAGAGCTTGAGTTCAGTTCGGTAGGCGGCGGCGCCGGATCAGGTAGAGCCGGCTGACCGCGAGGGAGGAGCTCGGTATGAGAGGGTGGAGCTGAGGATCCGAGGTAGGGAACGTCGGCAGGCAGGGATGCAGCTTAGCCTGGGTAGAAGTGGCTGGTTGAGGTTAGAGTTCCCCGCTCGAAGGGTGGGAGGGGCAGCTGTCACCCTATGAGAGCAGGGGGCGTGCCGTGAGTTACCCCGCCAGGGCGATGGCCTCGATGGAGAACTTGAGTCCCCTTGGCAGGGCGACAACCGGCGTTGAACGGACTGGTGGCGAAGCGGGAAAGAATTCGGCAAAGAGCTCGTTGAGGCTCGTGAACGCCTCGGCTTCCGTCACGAAACAGGTCACTTTCACGACCTGATCCATGCTGCTTCCTGCATCCTCCAGAAGGATGCGGAGATTGGTGAACGCCTGCCGGGCCTGGGCGAGGAAGCTGTCGCCGGCCGCCTTGCCGGTCGCGGGATCGATGCCCGCTTGGCCGGCGGTGAAGATGAGGTCTCCCACCCGGATGGCCTGCGAGTAGGGGCCCAGGCGCGGGATACGGGGAGTATCGAGGACGGTCTTGGTGGGCATTGGACCTAAGGGGTTAAGAACCAATCGGCAATCCGACCACTCTTCTCAATGAACGATCGATCACTATTAGAGAGTATCGCCAGTACCAGGTCGTTTTCCGGATAGATCGCAAGCAGAGCGGAGCTGCCCTTTGCATCACCGGTGTGGAAGACAATCTGACGTCCAGTCTTGTCTCGAACGGTGTACCAACCTAGTCCGTAGCTGGTCGGAACTCCATTCGTTGTCTTTTGGGACTTCCACAACAGGCGCACGACATCCGGACGGAGAACCATTGCCATCGAGAAGCATTGCCCCGAACCGGCAGAGGTCATCGGCGGTCGATAAAAGCCGCCGCTTGCCCACTTATAACTGTTGTCCACATAAGGGGCATTGATGACCCGAGGGGTTGAGTCAGGATGTACGTAGGGACGCGCTCGATTGGGAATGATGCTATCCACGAAGTCGGGCTCGGTAGCGGTCATCCCAGCGGGCGAAAAGATGCGATCCTTCATGAACGTGGTAAATGATTCTCCGCTCGCACCCTCAATCACCGCACTGATGAGATTCCAGCCGTATGAGGAATAAGCGAACGCCGTTCCAGGTTCATGCAGTAGCGAGTCCCCGGCGAAGATACTGAGGCCATCGAGAATCGTCGCGTAGGGTTTCTGGCTGTCGAACTCTCCTTCGGTATACTGGCGAATGCCGGCAAGATGGCCAGCGAGCTCGCGGGTCGTGATTGGCCAGCGTTTTACCGGAAACGATGGCACATAGCGCTGAACCGGCGCGTCGAGATCAAGCCGTCCTTCTTGAAAGAGCAGCCCAACGGCGGCGGATGTGAGGTTTAGAGACGCTGCCGATCCGGAATCTCGTTTGGCGAGTCGTGGCGGCCTGTCCCTCCAAGTCGGCCATCCCGAATCCCTCGCTCCAGATGATCCCGTCGTCCTTTCCCACACAGACCGCGGCTCCGGGCGCCCCGAGGAGTCGAAGCTCGTCTTGAATGAATGCGCGACTCTGGGAGATGGCCGCTGCGTACTTTGAGGAGTCGGAGCGCGACGGGGACTGACCCGCGACGACTTGGGGAGTGGCGAGAAACAGAAGGGACGCGAGAAGTGCGCGGAGCATCCGTTCCTCAGCGCGCTCGAGGAGGGTGGATCCCACTGCGGCACTAATGGCGACCGATGAAGGTCAGGACCAGACTCGCGGTGCCGCTCGGGTTCTCCACGATCGTCATATGCCTTGCCGCCGGGATGACGGCCGTTTCCGCGCCCTCAATGCAGTTGGCCGTGGCCTCGGCGATTAGTCGGTACCAGGGGCGGGTCTGCTCTCCTCGGAGGACGAGCACCGGCAGCCGGAGGCTCTGCAGTTGTTCGCACGTGACCCGCGGGGCCGGGACCGCGTACGTCGGGCCGGCCGTTGCCGCATTCGCGAGGAGTTCATCTTGTGTCGCCTGCGGCAGTCGGCGAAACCCACCAGACTCTCCTTCCACCCAGTCGATCAGCCCCTCCGCCGCGCGATCGACCGAACCGGCCTGCACCTGGACCCGAAGGGCCGCGACCATCGAGTCACGGCTGGCCAGCTCAGCCGCGAAGCCGGGGGACGATAGTGGAACGACACTGCCAAACGGCGGCTCGATCAGCGTGAGGCTACGCACCAGCTCGGGATGATGTAGCCCGGTCAGCAGTGCCACACCGGCGCCGTAGGAATGCCCGACCAAATGGACGGGCCGGTGGAGCGAGTCCAGCAGCTCATTGAGGTCCTCGCTTTGCTTCTCAAAGCTGTAGAGCACGGGAGCCGTCGGGGCTGGATTCGGCCAGTGGAAGCGACGACTCACCGCGATCACCCGATACCTGGAGCTCAAGACATCGCCGATCGCCTCCCACTGTCGGTAGTCGCCAAGCGCTCCGTGGATCAGGACGACGTCAGGTCCGCGGCCACGGACCGTGATCGTCAAGCCTTCCGGCGCTCGGAGCGGCGCGTTCGAAGGCGTGCGCGTGTTGCAGCGGGCCGTGGCAACCAGCCCGCTCGTTACGGCGGCGATCACGAGTGGGAGCCGACCTGGTGTAGCATCCATATGCTTGCGGCGGAGAGTTGGTCGCGGTCTAACGTCGGGTGCAAGCGCTGGTCAGGTGTCGTTCATGCCTTCTGGCGATGGTACCCAGCAGGCTCAAATGGACTGAGTTTCTCCAGCCAGAGCTCTTCCAGTGTGCGAAGATCCTCAGTCGGGTCGTAGTCGGGGGTGTCCTTTGGTGCCAGAGTGTCCAGCACGACGAACTCGAACACGTCGGGGCCGAGGGTATCCCAGTCCGCCTGAAGTGCGCGATTCGGGTGAGCGTTGAGTCGGAGCTGTGCGCGCTGTCGGTTTAAGAGAGCAGCTAAGATCTCGGCTGGCCACGACGAGAACCTTGCCGTTCGCCGTGTTCGCGAACGGCTCCGACGCCCATGGACCGTGGTGTTTCCTTGTACTCCCTAATCAGGGCCTTGCGATCGGTCGTCATGGCTCCATTCCTAGTGGGAGGCGAGCCGCCGCCCAAACTCCACGCTCATCAGGGGCCGCTCAGCAACCGATGAACTCCAAAGCACGTCATTCGGCCCGGTCTGCTGCAGCGGCTTGTTAGCCGGCGCTCCACTCCGCCAGTAATTGTCTTAGCGCGGCCAGGTCAACCGGCTTAACAAGGTGTGCATCGAAGCCAGCTTCGCCAGAGCGGCGGCGGTCGTCCTCCTGACCCCACCCGGTCAGAGCCACCAACTTCAATCCTTTCTGTTGCTGTTCACGAATGCGGCGCGCCGCTTCGTAGCCGTTGAGTCGTGGCATGCCGATGTCGAGCAAGATGACATCGGCTCGAAACGTCACCGCCTTCTCAACCGCCTCGAGTCCGTCCTGGGCGGTGTCCACTGTGTGGCCCAACAGTTTCAACAGCATTGCCAGGCTGTTTGCCGAGTCGCGGTTGTCGTCCACGACCAGAATGCGACGGGGAACCGTTGCCACCGGCTTGATCGCCGGAGGGCTGTCGCGGCGGAGCCGGCGGCAGGCCGCGTAGCAATGGCAGGCGCACAACGAATTCACTCCCTTGACCGAGGCCCGCGCTGCGAGCTTCGACCATCCCGTTGTGCATTTCCACCAGTTTCTTGACCAGGGTAAGACCGAGGCCCAAGCCGTCGCGCGCGCGCTCCAGTGAAGTATCGACTTGCGCGAAGAGTTCGAAGATTCCGCCAAGCTGGTCCGCGCCAAGGCCGATGCCTGTATCACGGACCCGGACCACCGCCTGGTCGCCCTCTTCCTCGACCGTGAGCCAAATGCGACCGCCCCTATCGGTGAACTTGCAGGCATTGTTCAGCAGGTTGCCCACAACTTGTGCCAGCCGAACCGGGTCACCGGCGACGTAAAGAGATTTGGGCGGGAGCGTAACGGTGATTTCATGACCGAGGCTCTCGGAGAGCGGCCGGATCGTTTCGACGGCATGGTTCACGACCGGGGTGAGCTCGGTTCGCTCCCTGCGGAGTTCGATCGTGCCCCGACTGATGCGGCTGACGTCAAGCAGGTCGTCAACCTGGCGTACCGTGTGCTCCACCTGTCGGTCCAGGATTTCGGCAGCCGATCGGACGGTCTGGGCGTCAGTTTCTTTCTGCAGCAGGATTTGGACGGCGTTGCGGATCGCGGCCAGCGGGTTGCGGAGCTCGTGGGCCAGCATCGCCAGGAATTCGTCCTTACGTCGGTCGGCCTCGCGCAGCGCTTGTTCGGCGCGGGTGCGCTGCGTCACATCGGCAAAGAGCACTGCGACATGCCGTTCCGGCCAGCCGCTTGTCCGAAAGGCGTAGACATCGAAGTATCGGTGCAATCCGCTGGATTCACCGGAGAATCGAATGCCCTCGCCGCTGAGCGCCACCTTGCCGTAGTTTTGCAGCCAATGCGATTCGATGGTAGGAACGAACTCCAGCATGCGCTTCCCGACCACATCGTGGATTCCCGCCTGGCGCTCGAAGCTGCTGTTCACCTCAATGAAGCGGAAATCGACGGGTTGCTGCTGAGCGTCGAAGAGGACCTCGATGATGCAGTAGCCCTCATCCATGGCGTCGAAGAGAGTGCGGTAGCGCTCCTCTCTATCGCGCAGAGCTTCCTCGGCGCGCTTGACCGCTATGTCGAAGGTGACGGGTGTCAAACTCATGCGTAACTCCTGCTAACTAATACTTCGGCGGCAGCGTCTTGTACCGCTCCAGCAACTCCGTCTGCCGCGTGTCCTTCGAGATCTCGACACCCTTGATATACGTGTGCTCCGCCGCCGACGCGAAGTCGAGCGGGTCCCCACTCCAGACCACCACATCGGCCACCTTGCCCGCCTCGAGGCTTCCGTATCTCCCGTCTACGCCCATGGCCTTGGCGGGCTCCAGGGTGATGGCGCGCAGCGCATCGTCCCACTTCATGCCGTTCCGCACCGCGTTGCCGGCCGAGAAACGGAGGTTGCGGTAGTTGCCGCGATCGGGCTCGATCAGGACGACGGGGACGCCCGCCTCTCTCAGGATCGTGGCATTGTCGAGCCGCGGGGCCAGCCCGTCGAAGTTGGGCACATCGCTCAGCGGATTGAGCACCACGGGCACATTGGCCGCCGCGAGCAGCTTGGCCACTTTCCAGGCCTCGGTTCCGCCGCGAATGACCAGCTTGAGGTGGTATTCGTTGGCCAGCCGGAGCGCGCTTTCGATATCGCTCTGCCGGTTGGCGATGGTGTAGAGCGGAAGCCGGCCTTCCAGCACCGGCACCAGCGCCTCCAGGTCTGCGGCCGGGGCCGACAGCTCCTGCATCTGGTTCTTCTTGTAGTCCGGAGTCCGCTTCCGGTACTCATCGGCATCCTTGAACAGCTGCCGCAGGCGCTGGTACACTCCCGCCTTGCTGCCGCCCCCGCTCCCTTGCTCTCGCTGCTCAGGTCCACCACCATCGCGACCGGATTCTGCGAGATCAGGTCTTCTATCCGGTCTCCGGACAGATCGAGCAGCAGCGCCTGGCCCGCGACGAGACCTCCCTCCGGACCGCTGACCGCGGTCGTCACCCCATCGGTTCGCGCGACGGGAATGAACACCGACTGCGGGTTGATCCCCTCCGCCACGTTGAACGCGGCGTTGATGTCGCCCGACTTGGTGTCTTCCGAGGTCTGGGGCACCGATCCGACCTCGTTGAGCCCGAGGTCGGTCCAGGCATGGAAGAGGCCTGGCGTTACCCATTTACCCTTGGCGTCGATGACGGTGGCGTCCGCGGGGACCGTGACACCGGTGCCGACCTGAAGAATCCGCCCATCCTTGATCAGCACCGTTCCGTTCTCGATCCGAGGCCCGGAGACCGGATACACCGTGCCGCCCTGAATGGCGATGGTCTGGGCGTTGAGTCCCTGGGCGGCGAGCGCGACGAGGCTCAGCGCAAGCAGGCGGCTTCTCATCGACCCACCCCGGCGCCGCGGTGCCCAGATTGAAGTCGGTCTTGGGCTGGTGCGCCGGATCGTTCCGGTCGTATACCAGCCAGCCATCGTTGTAGACTCGCTCGGCCTTGCTGTAGACCGAGAAGGGATCTCCCGACCAGATCACCACGTCGGCGTGTTTGCCGGCTTCCAGTGTCCCGGTCGTGCTGTCGATGCCGAGTGCCCAGGCCGGGTTGGCGGTGAGCCAGCGGATCGCCTCCTCCCGAGTAGTGCCCAGGCCGGCGCGTATCCCGGCGTACATCGCCTTCGCGGCCTCCTGGTTGAGCCGCTGAATGCCGTCTTCAGAATCCGAGTGGATGATGGCGCGGGCGCCCGCCTTCTGAATCAGCGCGGCGTTCTCCCGCACCCCGTCGAACGATTCCATCTTGAAGCCCCACCAGTCGGCCCAGACCGATGCGGCGACACCTATCCTTCGCCAGCACGTCCGGCGATCTTGTAGCCCTCGACCACGTGATGGAACGACCGGATGTGGAATCCGAATTCCTTCGCCGAGGTCGATCATCTGCATCATCTCGTCGGCCCGGTAGCAGTGGTTGTGCACCAGGATCTTGCCCCGGAGCACGTCGGCCAGCGTTTCCAGCTTGAGGTCACGCTGCGGTGGGATCGCCGCTCTTGTTCTTGAGCCAGTTGTCCCACTTCCGCCGGTACTGTTCCGCGTCGATGAACGCCGCGCGATACCCGGCCATGTTGCCCATGCGAGTCGAGGGACCGCTCCGCTGGTAAACCCGCTTCGGGTTCTCACCGCAGGCCATCTTCAGCCCGTATGGCGCGCCCGGATACTTCATCTCCTGGACGCTGCGCGCCGGAATCAGCCGGAGCGTCGCCGAGCGCCCGCCGATGAGGTTGGCTGAGCCGGGCAACGCCTGAATGACGGTGATGCCTCCGGCAATGGCGAGCGGGATCTCCGGATCCTGGGGCCAGAAGCTGTGCTCGGCCCAGACGTTGGCCGTGACCGGTGAAGTCGCCTCGTTCCCATCGCTCTCCGCCCAGGTCCCTGGCGCCGCGTAGACGCCGAGGTGGCTGTGGTCGTCGATGATTCCGGGAGTCACGAACTTCCCGGTTCCGTCTACCACGACCGCGTCTGCCGGTGCGGTAGTGTCGGCACCGACCGATGACGATCAACCCGTCCTTGAAGTACACCGAGGCGTGCTGCATCTCCGGCCCCGCTGCCGTGAGGACCGTGGCGTTGCGGATGAAGACCGGAGGATTCGGTTTTCTCTGGTAGGTCGAGGGATACTGGCTGCGGAACTCGCTCTCTTCGCCTTCGGCGGGCTTGGGGCTCGTGCTGGGAGGCGGTCCCGAGGAACAGGCACTCAACAGGACGAGCAGCCCGGCGAGGGCGTTGGGAAACGTGGGAACTCTCATGGGGCGCGATTACCTCCCGTAGGAACGGCAACGAATTCCAGCGGAGTGCCGGCGACTGTCAGACGCAGCAAACGGCGTGGAGGATCAACCGACACGTAGAACGTCACCTTCTGCTCGTCTCCCTCGAGATCCGCCATGTAGGCCTGGAAGGAACCAGCCGGAACCGAAACCGTTCCCACGGCCCGCACCGTGAGGGTGAGCGTCCGGACTCGGTTCTGCCCCGAGGCGAACACCGGAATGGTCCACCGCAGATTCGGCGCCCACTTGAGAGCGGGGAGCAGAGCCTGGAGGGCATTGTCGTCCACGAATACCCGCGGGAACGATGGTATCCACCGCCAGCGTCATCGGACCGTTCGGCCCGAGTCACATGGGCCGAGCCTTTCACTTTACCGCTACCATAGGCGAGATCGATCTTGGTGTCCTGGCCCCGCATCTTCCCGGTCTGGGCCAGGGCTTCGCATGCGACCGGCCCGGTCCATCGAGACCTTGGTCGTCTGACTGATCACGTTGCCGATGTTGGTCGTTTCGGTGTAGAGCAGGCCGTCGCCGCTCTGCTCCAGGGTGGAGACTTGCACTCCGACCGTCCGGCCCTGCGCTACTACCAGGAGGCTGTCCTTCCTCGGCACCAGAAGAGTCGTATCGAGTTCCAGCACGGCGGTCTTGGGCTCGAGATCCGCCGGCGTGAGCGCAGTCCCGTCGGGGCCGATCACCGCAATCGGTGCAATCGTGCTCAACCCTTTGTAAACCTGGCTCGCGTTTCCCACTACCACGATCAGACAGGGAGTCAGGCGCACCACCGTACGTGCGGCGGTTCTGAACCTGGTAGCGCTCAGTGATGCGACCTGTTTCCGGTAGTTGGTGATCGAGCTGGCCGGCAGCCCCATGCGCCGGGCCTTGAGGACCGCGCTGGCCTGCTGATTCATCGACTGAATGCCGAGCGGGTAGCTTCCCGTCAGCTCCGCCTGGGCGCGCTTCAATTCCTCGGGAGCAATCGTGTCGGTGCGGATCTTCCGCATCTGCGCCAGCAGCTCGCGCACCGCCGAATCGGTAACAGTGGCCCGCACTTCGGCGCCCACCTGGTACATGCCCAGCCCGTTGGTTTGCGACAGAGCGGAAGCGGGCGACTCGGCCCAGCGCCGCTCGTCACGCAATGAGCGAACGAGGCGGCTGTTCGACGAGCCACCGAACACCCGGTCCACCACCGTGGCGGCGTAGTAGGTTGAGTCTCCTCCGCGAATCGTCGTATTGCCCATCAGAATGCTGGAGGTCTCGGCACTGGGCACGTGCACCAGGATGATCCGGGTCTTGGCCGCGAATCGGAGACTTGGCCGGTAGCGGCGCCGGGGCGACACCCTTCCAGTCTCCGAATGCGTCGGTCACCAGCTTGCGCGCGTCGGCCAGGTGATATCGCCCGCAATCACCAGCTGCGCAGCCGAGGGACGGAACCGGGCCAGCCGGAAGGCTTCGAGGTCCCTCCGTCCGACGTTGTTGAGCGTGAGTGGCGTGGACCTGATCGCGTAGGGATGCGAGCCGTAGAGTGCGGCAAGGAAGATCCGCGAGGCCAGGTTCCCTGATTGAGCGTTGTCGGCCTGAACGCTCGCGACCGCCTGGGCGCGGACCTTGTCTACTTCCTGCGGATCGAGATGCGGCCGGAGGACCGCGTCGGCCAGGAGGCCCATCGCGACATCGATGTGCTCTGAGAGCGCATCGGCGGTGAGAGTCAGGAAATCGGGATCCACCGCTGCGCTCAGCGAACCACCCACCTGCTCGATCGCCGCGGCGACGCTGTCCGCATCACGGCTTCCCGCTCCCCTGGTGAGCAGGGAGGCGAGCAGATCGGCGGTGCCGGCCTGACTGGCGGATCGTAGGCAGTCCCCGCGGGCAGCGACATGCGCCATCGACACCACGGGCTGCCGGTGATTCTCCAGCACCGTCACCTTGAGCCCGTTGGGCAGCACGAACGCGCTGCAGGGCGGTGGCTGGAGCCGCTGCGACCGGGTTGGCCGCCGGTGGAGCTGTCGGGAATTGGGCCGCTGCGTTGCTCGCGATCAGCGACAAAACGAAGAATAGGAGCGGGCGATTTCATGACGAGGCTCTCCCCGGCTGAACGATGAGCAGTGAGCCCGTTCTGCGGGGGTTAGATAGCTCGCCGCAACTCGCTTCACGTCCTCCGCCGTCACCGCCATGTATCTCCCGACGTCCTTATTGACCGCGTCCGCCGATCCCAGGAACGTGGCGGCGTGCTGCAAAGCCTCGGCGACGTCCTGAACCCGCTGCCGGCTGTTGACCGCACCGGCCAGGAAGAAATTCTTGGCCCGAGTCAGCTCGGCATCGGTAACGCCCTTGGTCGCGATCTCGACCAGTCTGGGCCTCGAAGCAGGGCGGCCACCGAATCTCCGCTGACGCCGGTGTTGGCCACCGCGAAGACCGCGAACACCGACGGCCCCTCTGCGCCGGCTCACCAGGTCGGCCTGGATTCCCGCGACGAGATTGGCCTCACCCGAGAGCGCCACGGCCAATCGAGAGCGCGTTCCCTGGCCGAGTATCAGGCCCAGCAGCTCGAGCGCCGGGGTGTCGGCGTGGTCGTGAGCCGGCGCGCGGAAGAAGAGACCGGCGCCGCCCAGTGTGCGCGGCTTGGTCACGTGATTTCCTTTCGAGACCCGGCCGCGCCCGTCCCCGGTGCGCAGGTGAACTTCGGTCTCTCGGGGCCGCCGGGAATGTCTCCGTAGTACTTGGTGATCAGGTCCTTCGCCGCAGCAGGGTCGAAGTCGCCGGTTACGGTGAGCCGGGCGTTGCGCGGAGTGTAGTAGGCAGAAAGAAGGGCCGTATCGATGCCACCGTGGCGCTATCGAACGCACCGGCGAGGCCGGCAGTGGCCGCGTGGGCGTAGCCGTAGCAGGTGGTCGAATCGAAGAGAGCTTCGGTGCCGAGCAGGAATGGGCTGGCGTAGGCCTGCTGGTCGCACCCGGTAGCGCCGCTCGTCCCGCATCACTCTGCGTTCGACCGTGACCGCGGTGTCGTTCAGCGTCAGCGAGCGAAGGCGGTCCGCTTCCAGCCAGAGACCCAGAGCGAGCTGATTGGACGGGAGCACCTCGTAGAAGCGGGTGATGTCGTCCTCGGTGTCGCTGCTCGCATCGCCACCGGTCTGGCTCACCAGCCGGAGATGGGCACCGGGCTGGACGTTGGCCGAACCGTCGAACATCAGATTCTCGGCGAGGTGGGCATAGCCGGCCTGCTCGGGACCTTCATCCCGCACCCCACGTCATACCACACGCTCACTGCGACGACTTGGCGCGTTGTGGTCGGGGGACAGAATGACATCGAGGCCGTTGGGCAGCTTGTACTGCTCGACCGGTACCGCTCGCGGAAGCTTCGTCTGCGCCGCGCCAGTCTCGTGGCACGGCGACGGCCAGCAGGAGGCCGAGCAGCAACCGCCGAATTGTGGAACAGGAGTTGTTTTGAGGCACCAGGGATGTACGACGCTCAGAAAGTGGGAGATTCACCCGGCACGATCAGGATAGAGGCGCAGACCGTTCTCACTCAGGATCTGCCGCTGAACCGCCGGCGACAGAGGCAACGCGAGAAACTGATCGAGATTTTGACGCAGATCCTTGACGCCCGGGCTGGGCCAGTCGGTGCCCCACACGGTCTTGTGGGCGATTTCACCGAGGCGAGGAAAGTAGTCGAGCAGCTTCGCCGGCGGGATACCCGAGACCTCGAGCCAGACGATTGGGGTGGCGCCGGAGGACGAAAACGCCTCCTCGCCCCAGAGCGGGCGGCCGCCGTGGGCCATCACGAGCTGGAGATCGGGGAAATCGATCGCCACATCGTCCAGCTCGAGCGGGTTGCCGTATTTGGATCGTGCGCCGGGGAAGATGCTGGTCCCGGTGTGGATCAGGACCGGCAAGCCCCGATCTTCCGCGCGACGATAGATCCGGCCCAGCGCCTCCAGTCCCTGCGTGTAGGCGTTGGCCGGAAACAGCTGGTGCGGCGGATGGATCTTGAGGCAGCGAATCCCCAGGCTGATTAGCCGGTCTACGTCGCCTTCGGGATCCTTGGTGAACCGGGGATGCACGCCGCCGAAGGGGAGCAGCCGCCGCGGATCGGCGGACGGCGTACCGCGCCGCGAAGTCGTTGGTGGAATCGTCGAACCCCATGAGGTCGGGGCTCGGGTAGTTGATCAGTCCGACCCGGTCGATTCCCGAGGCATCGAGGACCTCGAGCAGCGCCGCCGGATCCTCCATCAATTGGATCAGCCGGGCCCAGTGATCCTCTTTGCCCTTCCGCATCACCTCCATCACCGCCGGCTTGAGCTGCCGCCACGGCTGGATGTGGATGTGGAGGTCGGAGACCGGGTAGTCGAGGGGCATGGTGGTCAGGTGAGACGTGAGACGTCAGGTACAGCGGACCAGGAACAGGTACGCAGCGAGCTGTCCATTCGAGAGCGTAGCGAGCGAATCTCGCCAGCTTCCGCGACTAGGCATCAGATTCCACGCATTCGGCCTGCCTCGTTCCCCGTTCCCGGTTCCCTGTTCCCGCGTTATCGACCCCTGAACTCCGCCTTCCTCTTCTCCAGAAACGCCTTCACTCCCTCCGCCTTGTCCTCGCTCGAGAACGCGAGACCGAAGAGGGCGGTTTCCTGCCGGAGTCCTTCGTCCAGCGAGCCGCGAACGGAGGCCCGTACCGCTTCCTTTATAAGGCGCAGTGCGACGGGGCTCTTCTCGGCGATTCCGGCGGCGAGTCCGAGCGTGTGCTCCCGGAGCGCCGCCGCGGGAACCACCTCGTCCACCAGGCCGATGCGGAGCGCCTCAGCCGCGTCAATCAGCCCACCGCTGAAGAGCAGCTTGAGCGCAGTTCCGGTGCCTACCAGCCGGGGCAGCCGCTGCGTCCCGCCACCGCCGGGAATGATGCCGAGGTTGATCTCGGGCTGGCCCAGCTTGGCCGAATCGGCCGCGATGCGGATGTCGCAGGCCATGGCGAGCTCGCATCCACCGCCCAGCGCGAAGCCGTTGATCATCGCGATCACCGGTTTGGGAAACCGGTCCACCGCATCGAAGATCGTGGGCTCGTTCATGACCCGGTATTGATCCACCGGCGTCCGTCCCTCGAACTCGGTGATATCGGCGCCCGCCACGAAGGCCTTGTCCCCGGCGCCGGTGACGACCAGGACCCGGATCGCATCGTCGTGCCGCAGCGTGTCGAGAGTCTGGATGAACTCTCTCCGCGTCGCCTGATCGAGCGCATTCCGCTTCTCGGCGCGGTTGATCGTCAGCACCGCGACGCGGTCTATCTTTTCAACCAGGACATTGCTCGAAGTTGACATTGATTCCGAGTGGTCGACGTGACGTGATCACGGTGAACGGTTAGCAGTTACCAGTTACCAATTGCCAATTGCTAATTGGCTAATGGCTAACGGCTACGGCTGCTTCACCACCTATAAAACCCCTCGCCACTCTTCTTCCCCAGCTTCCCCTCCGCCACCAGCCGCCGCAGGATCTCCGGAGGTTCGTACTGGCCTCCCCCAGCGACTGATGGAGATATTCCGCGATCTTGAGCCGCACGTCGAGCCCCACCAGGTCGGTCAGCTTGAGCGGGCCCATCGGGTGGTTGTAGCCCAGCTCCATGGCGCGATCGATGTCGGCGGCGCTCGCCACGTTCTCCTCGACCATGCGCATCGCTTCGAGTCCCAGGACGACGCCGAGCCGGCTGGAGGCGAAACCGGGCGAGTCTCGCACCACGATGCGCCTCCTTGCCCAGCGCCTTCACGATCTCCAGGGCCTCGCCTCTGGCTTCCTCGGTCGTCCGCTCGTGAACCACAATCTCGACCAGCTTCATCAGGTGCACTGGATTGAAGAAGTGCAGCCCCAGGAACCGGCCGGAGCAGGGAAGCGCTTTGGAGATCTCGGCGATCGAGAGGACGACGTGTTGCTTGCCAGCAAGGCCCGAGAGCTTGCGCTGCTCGCGGCCTGCTTGAGGACGGCCTGTTTGACGGTGAGGTCCTCGACCACCGCTTCGATCACCAGATCCGAACCCCGCGCCGCTTCGACGATGCTCGAGGTCGGATGGATTCGTCGCTGAATCGCGTCCGCCGCCGCCCGCTCCATCTTGCCGCGGCTCACCGCCCCGTCCAGGTTGCGCGCAATGCTGGCCTGCGCCGCGGGCAGTGCCTCGGGCCGCTCGTCGGTAAGCCACACCTCCCAGCCCGCGCCGGCCGCGGCCTGGGCGATGCCGTGACCCATCGTGCCGGCCCCGATCACCGTGACGCGTTCAATCCCACCCATGCATCCCTCCGGTGACAACGGCGTGAATCAGGTCCGGAAAGTTCCCGCAGATCCCGTCTACTCCCAGCCTCGCCAGACAGGAGATCTCCGCTTCCGTGTTCGCGGTCCAGGCGATGACCCGGCATCCTGCCTCGTGCATGAGCTGAACCAGGTCTTGGTCGATCAGGTGGGCTTCCTGCCACAGCACATCTGCTCCAGCGCTCTTCGAGCACGGCAAGCGGATCGAGCAGGTAGGAGGCGAGCAGCAGACCGCGCGCAAGACTCGGCCGCTTGCTGTCCGAGTCGAGCGATGATACGATGATCGAAGCTGTGCACGGCGTAGCGCTTGGGTGTCGGACCACGATCCAGCGTTTCGAAGCAAGCCGGCTCATCGAATGATGCGGGAAGCGACTTGACCTCGACCCAGACATCGAGCCCGTCGAGCAGGTCCGAGAGCCTGGGCGAGGGTAGGAATCTCCTCCCCGTTCGGGAGCCGGTGGTGAGCAATGTCGGCCGAGGACAACCCCGAGATCAACCCAGCCCCGGCAATGGCGTAGTCGTGATGAACGATCAGGACGCCGTCGCCGGTCGCGTGCACATCCAGCTCCACTCCGTCGGCGCCGAGTTGCTTCGCCAGCCGGAAGGCGCTGGGAGAGTTCTCGTAGGCGATGTCCGGAGGCGCCTCGTGATGCGCGATGCACGGACGGGCGGCAGTGCCATCGGCCGTCAGCCATCGGCCGTCAGCCATTGGTCGTGACGCTGACGCCGTAGCGCCGACGGCTGATTACCAATTGCCAATGGCACTTCCACCAGGACGCTGCCTCAGTTCTCATCCGCCTTCTTCGGCTCTGATCCAATCGTTGTCCTTGAAGATGTCCCGCAACGCCGCCCGGTCTTCCGCCGTCGGCGTCACCGAGGCGAGATACGCCGGGAAGGCCTCGGCCGAGAGCTCATTGCCACTCACGTCGCAGGGCTTGCGGGCGTAGACGCCGATTCGGCGGTTGAACTTGAGTTCCGGCACATACAGATGCCGGTCCCTGTCCGCGATCGCGGTGTTGAGCCGAGCCACGAGCCGGACGATCTCCTGTCGGTACAGCTCGCGGCTGGCCTCGTTCAGGTGGGCAACATCGGCCGGATCGCTGGTCTCCCGTTCGTTGAACCGGCCCTTGAGACCCCATACGTAGGCCCAGTGCGCGCTCGACGAGTTGTCGGTGCCAAAGAGGTCGAACGCCGTCGGAATCCACTTGTTGAAGTAGCGCTGGATAATCTCCGGTGGAATCCGGCCGGCCTTCACGATCCGGAGCAGGCCGTTGTTCCCGGTGCCCAGGTGGAAGCTCTCCTCCTTGAGCATCGGTCCCATGGAACGGGCCAGCGGATGGAAAGCGGACGTGGACAGCATCTTGAGCTGGAACTTCCCGTCCCGGTCGATGTACTGGGTATAGGTAAAGAAGTCCAGCCAGTTCTCTACGATTTCATTGAAGGAGCCGAGCAGACGCTGGCCGTCCTCGGCCCGCCGCTCGAGCAGCTTCTGCGCCTCGCGTTTCCCTTCGTCCCCGAAGTGCTGGCACAACAGGTAAGACATCTGCCAGCCATGCCGCATCTCCTCGCTCATTACCCGCATCAGCGCGAAGAGGTCATAGTCGCTGGGCGCATTCTGCAGCAGCGCCCTCTGCTGTTCCACCGAGGCAAATTCGGTGTCGCCCTGATAGACGATCGAGATTGAGCAGCGCGTCGCGGATCCGCTGATCCGGGATATGCATCAGGGTGGGCCACTTGTTGCGGCCCTTGTAGTGACCGAACTCGATCATCTCCGCCTCGGGCTCGCCAAACTTCGCGTCGAAGCTGAAGGTCGCGAAGCTCTTGCCGCGAAATTCTTCGCTCACGGCGGAGCCCTGAATTCCTTCGCGGCGACTCCAATGGAGTCCTGCCAGTAGTGGAAGTAGTCGATCCAGTCGTCGAAATTGTTCACTCGGCGCATGATGGCCTCATTCAGTAGCGAAACGGGGAGGGCGTCTGCCCAGATATGCGGCGAGTCCTTCTGCCGCGTCGCTGCTTTGGAAACAGGCGAGCTGGTTGGCTCGCTCCAAGTCGAGCATGGTCGAGAAGTCGCGCGATTCGCCGGCGTAGACCGCGGCCTTCGAGAGTCCCACGGCCGGGGCAGGGAGGCCGGCCAGCCACGCCGCCCATTCGGCTGTGTGCCGACTCCAGCTCCGCCGCCGGCACCACCTTGTTCACTAGCCCGAGTGCGAGACACTCGGCGGCCGGGATCAACCGGCCCGACCAGAACAGCTCCAGCGCTCGCGCGGTCCCGACCTGCCGGGCCAGGAAATGCGTCGACCCGATGTCTGGATGCAGGCCGAGCTTGTGAAAGACGAAGCCGAGCGACGCCTGGTCTGACGCGATCCGGAGATCACAGGCCAGCGCGATCCCGGCACCACCTCCAACCGCGGGCCCGTTCAGGCTCCCCAGCACCGGCTTGGCGGTCCCGCGCAGCAGGCGAACCAATTCGTTGCCGGCTTCGAGCAGGCGCATCGCATCGGCGTGGCGTCCCTGGTGGACGCAGTCGTGCATGTAGCGCACATCGGCACCGGAGCAGAAGGCGCGGCCGGCACCCGTCACCACGATCGCGCGCACCGCGGGATCCCGCACCAGGCTCTGCGGCCCCGGCGACCATCTCTTCCCGCATCACGGCCTCGAAGGCGTTCAGCCGATCGGGCCGGTTGAGCGTCAGGGTGCCGACTCCGCCTGCTACCTGGAGCCGGACAAACTGGAAACGCATCACCGCTCACCGATCACTCCTTCACGCTCTCTACGACCAGCGCGATGCCCTGACCAACTCCGATGCACATCGATGCGACACCGTAACGTCCGCCGGTGCGGCGCGGAGCGCGTGCACCAGCGTCGTGAGGATCTTGGCACCTGAAGCACCGAGGGGATGGCCGAGCGCGATGGCGCCGCCGTAGATGTTGACCTTGGCGGGATCGAGGCCCAGCTCGCGGATGCAGGGAATCGCCTGTGCCGCGAACGCTTCGTTCAGCTCGACCAGGTCCAGATCGGACGCCTTGATGCCGGCGCGAGCCAGTGCCTTCCGCACCGCTGGCACCGGACCGATACCCATCACCGATGGATCCACTCCCGCGACGGCCGACGAAATGATGCGCGCCATGGGTGAGGGACCCAGCTCCCGCATCGCGTCTCCGCTCACCACGGTCATCGCGGCAGCACCGTCGTTGATCCCGCTGGACGAAGCCGCCGTGACGGTTCCATCGGTCACGAACGCCGGCTTCATCTTGGCGAGCGACTCGAGGGTCACCCCGCCCGGGGATGTTCATCGGTGGTGAAGGACTTCCCGGCGTTCTCCTTGCCCGGCAACGGGACCGGCACCAGCTCGTCGGCGAAGACTCCAGAGGCGAGTGCCTTCTGCGCCCGGGCCTGGCTCTCCACCGCGAACGCATCCTGCTCCGCTCGCGAGACGCCGTATTGCGCCGCTACCTTCTCGGCGGTTTCGCCGAGGAGATGGTCCACTCCTTCTTCATCCTGGGATTGGTGAACCGCCAGCCCACGGTGCTGTCCGCCATCGGCGGCGGCGTCCGATTCCAGGGCGCTCCCGACTTGAGCATGACGTAGGGTGCTCGGGTCATGTTCTCGACCCCGCCGGCGATGAACACCGACCCCTCTCCTGCCCGGATCGCCTGCGCCGCGCTGATCACCGCCTGCAGGCCGGAGCCGCAGAGCCGGTTCACCGTCTGCCCCGGAACTTCGACCGGCAACCCGGCGAGCAGCGCCGCCATCCGCGCGACGTTGCGATTGTCTTCGCCCGCCTGGTTGGTGCAGCCGAAGATGACGTCTTCGATTCGTGCAGGCGGGATTCCCGAACGCTCGACTACGGCCTTGACCGCAATGGCCGCGAGATCATCGGCCCGAACCTCGGCGAGTGCTCCGCCGGCTCGGCCCACGGGCGTGCGCAGTGCGGTAGTGATAAAGGCGTCGGTCACAACCCCACCCACACCGTCTTCGTCTCCAGATACCCATCCAGCGCCGTCCGGCCCAGATCGCGGCCGAAAGCCGGATTGCTTGTAGCCGCCGAAAGGAGCGGCAGGATCGTAGATGTTGTAGGTGTTGATCCAGACGGTACCCGCCCTGATCGCGTGCGCCACGCGATGCGCCTTGGAGATGTCGCGGGTCCAGATCCCGGCCGCCAGGCCGTACATGGACTGGTTCGCGAGATGCACGGCCTCCTCGACATCATCGAACGCCAGCACGGCGAGGACCGGCCCGAAGATCTCCTCGCGCGAGATCGTCATTTCGGGCTTCACCCCGTCGAAGATGGTGGCCTCGACGAAGTAGCCCTTGCCGTTCACCTTCGCCGCGTTGCCGCCGGCCACTACGCTCGCGCCTTCCGACTTTCCTTTATCGATGTAGCCCAGCACGGTCTCCTGTTGCTTCTTGGAGACCACGGCGCCGAGCCGGGTGTTCTTGTCGAACGGATCACCAGGGACCAGCTTCTTCGCCCGCTCGGCGAGCTGTTCGACCACCTGGTCCTTCACTTTGCTCTCGACCAGGAGCCGGCTTCCGGCGGCGCAAACCTCTCCCTTGCCGTAGAAGATTCCGTTCTGGGCACCCTTTACTGCGGCGCCCAGGTCCGCATCGGCGAAGACAATGTTGCGGACTCTTGCCACCCAGCTCGAGAGTCAGCCGCTTCACGGTGTCGGCCGCGTCCTTCATGAGCCGCTTGCCGACCTCGGTCGAGCCGGTGAAGGAGATCTTGTCTACTCCGGGGTGCCGCACGAGCGCGGCTCCAGCGGTTGAGCCGGCACCGGGAACGACGTTGAACGCTCCGGCCGGTAAGCCGGCTTCACGCATCACGTCCGCCATCGCCAGTGCGGTGAGCGGGGTTTCGGTCGCGGGCTTCAGCACCACTGTGCATCCAGCGGCCAGCGCAGGCGAGAATTTCCAGCCCGCGATGTTGAGCGGGAAATTCCACGGGACGATCGCGCCAACCACCCCGACCGGCTCACGGCGGATGTAGGTGAAGTAGGGACCTTCGACCGGCACGGTCTCGCCGCTCAACTTGTCGGCCCAGCCGGCATAGTACCGGAGAGTCTCGATCGTCATCGAGACGTCGATCTTCGACTCGAAGAAGGGCTTCCCGTTCTCGACCGTCTCGAGCTTGGCGACTTCATCGAGCCGGGAAGCGAGAATGTCGGCCGCCTTGGCCAGCATCGCGCCTCGCTTCCTTCCGGAGAGCTTGCGCCACTCGTCCGACTCGAAGCAGGTCCGCGCCGCGCCAACCGCCGCGTCCACGTCGCCCGCGTCCGCCGGCGGCCACCTGTGCCGCGACTTCTTCGGTCGCCGGATTGATGACGTCGAAGCGCTTTGCCCGCCGTCGCCGGTCGCCATTCGTTGTTGATGAAAAGTTCAGTATTCATCCGAAGCCTTTCCCCGTCTCCCGTCTCCTGTCTCCCGTCTACTTAGCTTTAAACGTCGCCATCCTCTTCTCCGTGTACGCCGCAATCCCTTCCTTCGCGTCCTCCGACTGGAACAGCTGCTGCTGCAGCTCGCGCTCGATGGCCGAGGGCGCTCTCGAAGGGAATCTCGGCGCCGGACTGCACCGAGCGCTTGATGGCTCCCACGGCCTTGGAGGCCTTGTTGGGCGGGCAGAACTGCCGCGCATAGAGCTGCACCTGATCCCAGAAGCCATCCGGCTCGAAGACCTGGTTCACGACGCCCAGCTCCTGCGCCATCTCGAAGGAGAAGGTTTCGCCGGTCGCCATCAGCTCGATGGCCTTGGACTTCCCACGATGCGGCAGAGCCGCTGGGTGCCGCCGGTGCCCGGGAGCACGCCCAGGTTCACTTCGGGAGACCGATCTTCCCCGCATTGCGCCGCGCGATGCGAAGATCGCACGCCATGGCAATCTCGAGTCCTCCGCCGACGCAGTGGCCGTTGATGGCCGCGATGGTGAGCTTCGGCGTCTGCTCCAGGCGGTTCAGCGTCTCGTTGGCGTGGAGACAGAAGAAGTACTTGAACCGCGGGGTGACACTGTTGAGCATCCCGATGTTGGCGCCGGCGGAGAAGAACTTCTCGCCGTGGCCGCGCAGCACGATCACATGGGCGTCCTCCGCCATGCGGGCATCGAGAATGGCGGCATCGAGCTGCCGCATCATTTCATAGGTATAGGTATTGGCCGGCGGATCATTCAGCGTGATGATCGCGAGCCCGTCCTCGACTTCATAGTTCACCAGCACCTTGTCGGTGGGGGTCGGGGCGCCGGGACGCGGCGTGGCGGTGGCGGTCAGGGGGCGTTCCTCCGTTAGGGAGCAGTAATCCGTGTAGCGACGTTGGAGACCGGCGCCGTGTAGCCGTTCAGGAAGAGGCGGGACATTTCCTCTGCCAGCTTCTCAGGCGGGAGTGGGCCGGTGGGATGATACCAGGTGTAAATCCAGTTGATCATGCCGAACAAGGCGAAGGCCGCAGTCTGCCGCGAGATCTGCGCTTCCGGTACCTGATCCAGCAGTTCGTGAAGCAGGTTGGCGTATTCCCGCTTGCGCCGGCGTAACTGCGCCCGCATCGTCCCTTCCAGCTCATCCGACTCGTGGGACAGGACCTTCATCTCGTCCATGTGCGCGGCGAAGAAGGTCACGTGATGCTGGATGAATGCGGCGAGCCTGGCCTCGGGCTCCTCTCCCGCCTGGGCCAGCGCCTCGCGGGCCCCGATGATCACCAGGGAAAAACAGCGATCCTGGATCAGGTAGAGAAGCTCCAGCTTGCTGGTTACATAATGGTAGATGCCGGCCAGGCTGAAGCCGCTGGCCTTGGACAGGTCCCTCATGGAGGTGGCCTGGTAGCCGCGCTCGGCATAGGTCCGGGCGGCAACGGTAAGGAGATGCTGGAGACGCTTGTCGTAGGCGAGCACGGGCCGTCCGAACGTTCGTTCGGACCGGAAGCTAGGCCGGCCCTCCCGGGCGGTCAAGCTTAACGTTCGCGATACCCCCGCGTCTTCCCTGAAATGCCCGTTCCGGCCAGCCCCACGCCGCCTGATGACGCCGACCTCGTCCGCGCTTACCAGGGCGGCAGCGAGGCCGCGGCAACCGAGTTGGTACGCCGGCACGGGGCGCCGGTTGCCCGGTTTCTGGTGGGCCTGGGGGCCGATTACGCCGATATAGATGACCTGGTGCAGGAGACGTTCTTTCGAGCCTTTCGCCGGATCGCAGGCTGGCGGGGGGACGCCGGATTTCGAAGCTGGATCTTTACCATCGCGAGCAACTTGCTCAAAGACGAACACAGGCGCCGCAAAGCCCGGCGTTCGGTTCCGCTGGAGGACCATGATCTCCCCTCCCGGGATAATCCCGAATCGGCCTTCGCCCTGCGGGAGACGGAGCGCCGGCTCGTGGCCGCCCTGCAGACCCTCCCCGGCTGCAACGGGAGGTGTTCCTGCTTCGGGCCCAGCAGGGCATCGAGTACCCGGAGATCGCCACGACGTTGGGAACCACCGCGGGAGCCGCGCGGGTCCACTTTCACCATGCGGTGAAACGGCTCAAGGAGATGATCGCATGACCTCCTGCGAGGAAATGCTGGAACGGATGCCGGCCGTCGCCCTGGGCGAGGCGCAATGGACCGATGAAGAGGCGTCGCATCTGGCGGGCTGTGCCAGTTGCCAGGCGGAATGGTCCCTGATTCGGAGTGCTGTGGCAGTCGGGAGTCAGGCTCCGGCGCTGGATCTGGAGAAGACAGGCGCCGCAGTCCTTGCGCGTCTTCGTGCCGAGGGGCGAGAGAGGCGCTTGCGCCGAGCCGGGCTGCTGACCGGGCTCGCGGCCGCGGCGGCGGTGGCGCTGGTTGTGTGGAGCAGGGTACCGCACCACACCCAGCGGACTGTTCCTGAGGCCTTCCGCATCCCGGTCGCGGAACTCGACTCGCTGGACAATGGAGAACTCGAATCGGTGCTACAGGATCTCGATGCCCCGCTCGGCGCGGGCACGCTCAATAGCACTCCGGGTCTGGGAGACCTCGACGACGTTCAACTGGAGCGGCTGCTCCGCTCCCTGGAGGGTGATGCGGAACTTCTGGTTGGTCCCGCTGGTGTTTGGGCTCGTCTCACCGCTTGCCGCCCAGGAGCTGAACGACGACCCGAGGGCGAGCGACCTGCGGCGGCAGATCGAGGAACGCTTCACCGCCCGCGTGAAGGAAGAGCTGGCGCTCACCGACCAGCAGACCACCCGCATGAAGTCCACGGTGCGGGACTGGTTCCTCAAGCGGCGGGACATGGAGGACGAGAACCGCCGACTCCGCGATGCAATGGCCGGCCAGCTGCGGCCCGGTGTCGCCGCCAATAAGGACAGCGTGGCGAAACTCACCGATGCCATGCTGGACCTCAAGGTGCGCTACGCCGAGAGCTTCAAGGATGAGATCAAGGAGATGTCGGGCTACCTGGATCCGCTGCAACGGGCCCAGTTCATGGTCCTGCGGGAACGTCTGATCGAGCGGGTACGTGAGGTGAGGGAGCAGCGGGACGACTCGACCGGCAGGTTTCGCAGGCGCCAGCAGCCGTGACCTTCAGCGCTTGGTCCGCGGCCTCGGCTTGGCGCGCCGTTTTCCGAACCGGTTCTGGTAGAGGGTGGCGGCATAGCTGATTGCTTCGCGTGCCGCCTTGGCGTCCTCGAAGCCCCGGGTCCTCGTCGTGACTCCTTCGAGGTCCTTGTAGACCCGGAAAAAGTGCTCGATCTCTTTCAGGGCGTGGGGCCGCAGGTCGCTCAACTCAACCAGGTTCTCGGTGTAAGGATCCTCCAGCGGCACCGCGATCACCTTCTCGTCGGCTCTTCCTTTATCTATCAGATGAAATAGCCCGATCGGGCGACACTCGACGAGACATCCGGTAAACACCGGTCTCGTCATCATCAGCATGATATCGAGCGGGTCTCCGTCGTCCCCCAGCGTACGAGGGATGAAGCCATAGTCGCCGGGATAATGCACCGCGCTGTGGAGGACCCGGTCCAGCCGGAAGATGCCCAGCTCCTTGTCCAGCTCGTACTTGTTCCGCTCGTTGGCGGGAATCTCGATGATGGCGTTGATGACCTTGGGCGGATCGTTGCCGCTGGGGATGTCGTGCCAGGGATGAAGAATGCTGGAATGCATGCTCGAAAAGTAGCGGGATGTAGGCTGGAGTCCTACACGTGAAAGACATCCTGCCCTACGCCGTCCTACGCTGGGGGACAGCAATTATTCTGTCCCCGGCGAGAACTCTTACCAGGAAGTGAAATCCCGACTCAGCTCCATGCTTTGCTCATAACGACGCGCCGCTCATCGCGCTCTGAAGGTTCCGAAGGAGAGGGAACATGTCACGACTCAGGCTGACCAGCTTCATCGCTCTCGCTCTTGCCGCCTGCAACGAAACCACTCCCAAAGCCATCACTGCTCCCGACGCTGTAGTTCAGACCGCCACCGTCACCAGGAGAGATATCGGCACCCTGGGTGGTACCAACGGTTATGCGATGGCAATCAACGACAGCAACCAGGTTGCCGGGCACAGTGACGTCAGTTCGTCCAGCCACAAAGCCTTTATATGGAAGGGAGGCCATTTCACCATCCTCCCCAACCTCGCCGGTTCCAAGACCAGTGTCGCCAACGGCATCAACAGTAAGGGGCAGGTGGTGGGCTACGTCTCCATAACCCAGATCAACTTTCATGCGTCGCTTTGGAGGACTCCGACCACGGTTCAGGACCTGGGAACGTTGGGAGGGCCGAGGAGTATCGCGTACGCCATCAACACGGCGGGCACGGTCGTTGGGGCCAGCGACATCAATCAGTACCAGAACGCGCCGTTCATCTGGCAGAACGGAAAGATGACCGCACTCCCCACGCTGGGCGGCCCGGATGATCACGCCGCCTTTGCCATCAATGCAACCGGCGTCATCGTCGGTCAGAGCGAGACCTCGCTCGGCAAGCACCGGGCGGTGCGCTGGGTCAACGGGGTCATCACCGACTTGGGGATCTGGGTGGCGGGATGGCCTTCGCCACCGGGGTCAACGACCAGGGGGACGTAGTGGGAGGCAGCCGGCTCCCTAACAACCAGATCCACGCTTTCCTAATACCACATGGCGGGACGATGAAGGACCTGGGCGTCCTTCCCGGCGGCGTCTCCAGCCAGGCCACCGGGATCAATAACCAGGGCCAGATCGTCGGGTTCGCGACGACAGCGGCCGGGCCCAATCACGGCTTCACCTGGAAGAACGGCGTCATGACCGACCTGGGCACCCTGGGCGGCACATTCAGTCAGGCCAATGGGGTGAACAAGAACGGGAAGGTCGCGGGCTTCAGCCACACCCCGCCATCGTGAATCACGGTGTCGTGTGGACGGTGACGCCGTAGCTGGGTTGCAGGTGGTGGGTGGTGGGTAGTGGGGAGAGCAGTGGGGTGGTCTCCTCCCAACCACCCACCCCCACTATCCCACTGCCTGCTTACGGGGCTTCGCGTCTTGCATCGGGACCGACATGCGGGACTAACCTATCCCATCCGGACCAGTCATCGATTGGCCTCGCCGGCAAGCGGCTGTCCACACGGGCACCGTGGGGTTCGTTAGGAGGACCGCATGTCGAATCACTTCACCGGGCTGCGGCTCCGACCGCCAGCCGAAGATCCGCGCCTGGACATCACCGACCTCTTTGCCTTCCAGGCGCCCGCGGACCCGACGAGGACAGTGCTGATCCTCAACGTCAACACATTCGGGATAGCGCCAGCGTTTCACCCCGACGCCGTCTACCGCATCAACATCGACAACGACGGGGACGCCCTCACCGACCTCGCAGTCAGCGTGGTGTTCAGCGAGCCGAGGACGGCCGGCAGCGAGCGACTGTCTACATGGCAACCGGGCAGGAGGCTCGTGAGGCTGAGGTGGTTGGGAAGCCGATCGTGAGCGACGCCGAGGTGTCCTTCGGAGCGGAGCCAAATGTCGTCTTGTCCGGGCCCTACACCTTCTTCGCCGGCTGGCGCAGCGACCCGTTCTTCGTGGACTTCGCCGGAATACTATCGGCGTTCAACTGGCAGAGGGGCAAAAACTTCACCGACCTCAAGCAGGTCGATCCGTTTCCGTGGAGCGGCAACGACACCCTTGCTCCCTACAACGCGTTGGGGATCGTGCTGGAGTTGCCGACCAGCGAGCTCCAGCGCCAACCCGACGCTGGGCATATGGGGAGGGCCAGCGTGCGCAGGAACGGCAAGCTCGAGCATGTCGATCGGGCCGGCCACCCGACGATCGCCAGCTTCTTCAATACCGATGAGACCAAGGAGGAGTACAACCGGACCGAGCCGGCTCAGGACCGCGAGCGTTTCCTCCACCAGGCGATCGAGATCCTGGAGCACAATGGGGGCTATTCGCCCGAAGAGGCCGAGGCGGCGATCGACGAGGCGGGCCTGTTGCCAGACATGTTGCGCTACGACCCCGGCAAGGCTGCCGCGTACCCGAACGGACGGGCTCTGACCGATCACGTCGTCGCGGCCCGCCTGGCGCTGATCTCGAACAACCGCATCCCGAGCGACGGGCTCGGACCTCACGACGATCTGCTCCAGGAGTTTCCTTACCTCGGCACTCCGCACCCGAATCCTCCGCCACCACCGCCGCCACCGGAGGGTTAGCCCGTCAGCGGTTCTGCGCGGTAGCGAACCTCGCTGGTTATCTTGAGGCCTTGGCAGGACACTCGCCCGAGTGGCGGAATGGCAGACGCAGCGGACTCAAAAGCCTGTCCCGCACTCCGGCCATCACCAGCCATCACCGCCCATAGAGTGCAACCGGAACCCGTTGGCCGTCCATCGCCGAGGGTTCTGCGTATTTTCCGCAGTGGCTGGGGATGAGATGGACACAAAATGCCACAGTCACGAGTCTGGCGTTCTGGTGCCCAGAGTTTTTGAGTCCTCATCGGTCAATGGAGGGATTTTCCGCTTGGAAACAGAAGATCTGATCGGCCAAATCCGTCGGGTAGTGCAAGACTGCAAAACATAGCGGCACTCGCAGCGGCGATCTGGCGCGCTTCAGACATACGTGACGGACAGATCTCGCCGCGCTGTACCGGCGGAGCCACACGCACCGACGAAGTCGAAGAGGAGACGACGAGCAGTGAGCAGTATGACGTCTATTTGGCCTGAGTGATGACTGGGAACGGCATCGGCTGGCCGTGACGGATCTCGGTGGCAATAGCCTTTCGGACCGAGCTAAGCAGGTGGCCATGGCGCAGGTAGTCGAGGAGTCGTGCGGGGGACCGGACCTTTGTCCCGTCCCGATCTTGCCGGACGAAGCGGGGCCCCTTCGTCCGGGGCCACTGGTCACGGCTGCTCTGGTTTGCGCTAACGGCAGGGCTGCTGGAAGGGGCCTGGAGGGTGTTTCAGCGCCTGGGACTGCACCAGTTCCTTGTCGCTGCCGTTCGATATCGTCTGGATGGCTCCGATCGTCGATTTTCTCTGGTTGTTGCTGCCGAGCCTGCTGCTGATACTGGCCCGTCGGCTGGCTCCGGGGAAACTGTCATTCGCCGGCCTGGTCGGAATCCTGGGTGGCCTGGCCGCTTTGCCCCTCTTCCTGCTGGTCACGTCCATGCACAAGGCGGTCGCGCTGGTGCTCGCCGTGGGTGTGGGCATTCAGCTGAGTCGTCTGGTGTCAGGGCGGGCGCTGGCGGTTGCCGCCTTCATGCGGCGGACGCTGCCGCTGCTGGGCATTCTATTTGCCAGCGCAGCGCAGCCCTGGTGTTGAGCATCGAATGGTTGAATGAACGTGCCGCATCGAACCGCTGGCCCGCCGCATCTCAAGACAAGCCCAATGTCCTGCTGCTGGTCTGGGACACGGTGCGCAACGATGAGCTGAGCGTCGCGGGATATCGCCCGGCCCACCACACCGTTTCTCGAGTCAGTGGCCCGGGAGGGAGTCCGCTTCGAGCACGCGTTCAGTACCGCGCCGTGGACCCTCCCCTCGCACGTGAGCATGTTCACCGGCCAGTGGCCGTTCATGTTTTTCCGGGGAACCCGGGCGCCGGTGGAGATGCCGACGCCGACTCTGGCGGAGGAGCTCTCGGGCGGGCTATCGGACCGGCGGGTTTACCGCCAACCTGGACTTCACCACGCGGGCGCACGGGATTCACCAGGGCTTTGCGCATTACGAGGATTTCACCCGCACGATGGGGACGGCCCTCGCCTGGTCGCGCATCAGCTGGGTGATCCTGGATCAGCAATGGGTCCGCCGCATCATCGGATACTACGAGGTGGTGGACCGGAAGCCGGCCGACGTGATCAACACCAGTTTCCTGCGCTGGCTGGACCGGGATGGCTCCAGGCCGTTCTTCGCATTTCTCAATTATTTCGACGCTCACGAGCCGTATATCGCTCCCTCACCGTTCCGGGAACGGTTTGCTCGACGCCCGACGGGGAACCTACGAGATGTTTCCGGAGCCGGGGAAAGGAGGCCGCCAGCCGCGGACCCCGGAGGCCCAGCGATACTGGCGCGCCGAATACGACGCCCTCATCGCGTCCCTGGATGACGCGACTCGGAGCCTGTTCGCCGAGCTGGCCCAGCCGCGGCCTGCTGGACCATACCATCGTCATCATCACCTCGGACCACGGCGAGCAGTTCGGCGAGCATGGCAAGCTGTTCCACATGAACAGCCTCTACCGGGTGCTGCTCGAGGTTCCCCTTCTGATCCGGTTTCCACCGAGCCGTGCCGGCCAACCGGTCAATTCCAGCCGCCAGTGAGCCTTCGGGACATCCCGCGTACGGTGCTCACCCTGACCGGTGTGGCCGCGGACAGTGTCCCTGGGCGCTCCCTCACCCGGTTCTGGAAACCAGAACCCGCTGCGCCCGATTCCCTGATCCTGGCCGAGATGTCCACCTCGAGGCGGTCGTAACCTCGGCCCTCACGCCGATGGCTGTCCAACGGTGTCTTCTACATTCGGCGGGGGAAGGATTCAGTCGAAGCTCTACGAGCTGCTGGGCGACACGGCCCAATCGACCAATCTGCATCGCGATTCGGCTGCGCAGCGGCGATCTGGCGCGCTTCAAACATGGTGACGCGATAGCCTCGACGGTCTTTACCGGCAGACCCGCACCACCGACGGGAGTCGAAGAGGAAGACGAGCCGTGAGCAGTATGACGGTGTGATTGCCTGGCTCTGATGATCAGATAGGACGGCTCACAGACAACTGGATCGTCGGCACCTGCTCGACCATACAATCGTGGTCTGGCCGCGGATGCACGGGGAGGAGTTCAGTGAGCTCGGTATGTCGATCATGGAAACTCGCTCTATCGCCCCTCGGTCGGGTGCCACTCTGGGCGTATCAGGGCAGTACCGATTCGGTGTTAATGCCCATCGGACCGAGCAGCAGATAGCCGATGGCACAAGTAGTCCGGGGTCGCGTGGGGACCGGACCTTTGTCCGCGTCCCGATCTTGCGGATGAAGCGGGGCGCGCTTCTGTCCAGGGGCCACTGGTCACGGCAGCTCTGGTTTGCGCTAACGGCAGGGCTGCTGGAGGGGCCTGGAGGGTGTTTCAGCGCCTGGGATTGCACCAGTTCCTTGTCCTGCCGTTCGATATCGTCTGGATGACTCCGATCGTCGATTTTCTCTCGGTTGTTGCTGCCGACCTGTTGCTGATACTGGCCCGTCGGCTGGCTCCGGGAACTGTCATTCGCCGCCGGACTGGTCGGAATCCCGGTGTGGCTCTGGCCGCTTTGCCCCCTTCCTGCTGGTCGCGTCCAGTGCACAAGGCGGTCGCGCTGGTGCTCGCCGTGGGTGTGGGCATTCAACTGAGTCGTCTGATGTCAGGGCCGGGAGCTGGCGGTTGCCGCCTTCATGCGGCGTAAGCGCTGCCGCTGCTGGACATCCTATTTGCCGGCGCGGCACGTTGTCCCCTGATCTTTCAAGCACAGGCGAAGGTAGTGCAGCTCAACACGTTTACGGCGAATAGTTGCGCTCCGCCAAAACGGAAAGCGGCCATTTACCCAGCGCTTGCAGCTGACGGGCGCCAGGTTTAAAGGAAGCCAGCCAGTGGTGGACGCGGACATACATCGCTCGCAGGTGAAGCCATGCCTCGCTCTGTTTCCGATGGCCCGTTGCCTCACCGGCCCGACGTTGACGGGCTGCGAGCGATCGCCGTCATTCCGGTTCTGCTCTACCACGCACGGCTCGGGTCGGCGACCGGTGGGTTCGTCGGGGTGGATGTGTTCTTCGTCATCTCAGGGTATCTGATCACCGGGCTGATTCTCCAAGACATTCAGGCCGGTCGTTTCTCGCTCCCCGCTTTCTACGAACGGCGTATCCGCCGCATTCTTCCCGCCCTGCTCGGCATCCTGGTGTGCTCCGCCGTGGCGGTCCACTTCCTGTTCCTGCCTGACGATACCAGGACATTCGCCAACAGCCTCCTGGCGACACTGGTCTACTCCTCCAACGTGCTCTTCTGGAAAGAGGCGGGCTATTTCGACCAGCCGAGCGAGACCAAGCCCCTACTGCACACCTGGTCGCTCGCCGTAGAGGAGCAGTTCTATATCCTCTATCCGCTGTTTCTGGTGGGAATCAGCCGATACTTCCGGCGAAGGTATGAGGTAGCGATTTCCATCGTCCTGCTGGCTTCCCTGGCGCTGAGCATTACCGGGGTCTCGAGCGCTCCCACGGCGACTTTCTTCCTGGCCCTGGCCGAATCTGGGAGCTTCTGGTCGGAGCGTTGCTGGCACTCAACGCGATTCCGGGAATTCAACGGCCGCTGCCGGCTGCTCTGCTGGGCCTGACGGGCCTGGCCGCGATCGGCTACAGTGTGCTCGGGTTCTCCGCCGGCACGCCTTTCCTGGGGCCAACGCCCTGTTCCCGGTGCTCGGCGCGGCGCTCGTCATTCATAGCGGCACCGGCACCCGATCGGCCGTCACCCGGCTGCTGAGCGCCCCGCCACTGGTGTTTGTCGGACTGATTTCATATTCGCTGTACACTATGGCACTGGGTACTGCTCGTTTTCCTTCGGTATTATCTCATTCGTCCCCTCACACGGCTCGAAGCAGGACAGACGCTCATCGCGGCATTCATCGTGGCGATTCTATCCTGGCGCTTTATTGAACGCCCCTTTCGGGGCCGACACGGGATCGGATCGAGGAGGCTGGTCTTCTCCGCGCTGGGGTATCGAGCCTGGCCCTGGCTGCCTACGGTGGCGCGGTGCTGGCTACCGGCGGCTTTCCCGGACGTTTCACCCCCGGGTTCACCGGGCACTGGCCGGCACCAGTGATCTCTGGAAGCGGTATGCGGAGTGCACCGACAAGATCTGTGATGTCGGCCCCGACGCAAGTACCGCCAGCTTCATTCTCTGGGGTGATTCGCATGCAGGAGCCATCGCGCCGGCCGTCGAGCTGGCGGCGTGGAGCACCGGCGTCTCGGGAGTGATCGCCAACCACAACGCCTGCGCGCCCCTGTTGCACCTGGAGCGGTACGATCCCTTGCGGCGCCCTGCAGCGGGTACAACGATTCGGTGCTCGCCCTGATCGACGTCCGTCATATTCGTACGGTCTTGCTCCACGCCCGTTGGGCCCTGTACACCGAGGGTATCGCACGCCACCGGAGCCAGGTCCGCCAGTCCTTCTGTCCTCCAGCCGGCGGGTAGAAGACAACCCGGCGGAATTCGAAAGGCTGTTCAGGGGGACTCTTGCGGAACTCCGGCGCCGGCGGCTGAGGGTCGTGATTATCGCTAGCGTCCCCGAGATCGGCCCGAGCGTACCCCGGGCCATGGCCCTTCAGGCAAGATCGGGATCACGGATTGATCTCGAGCCTCGCTTTGAGAACTTCGCGGCCCGCCAGGTACGGGCATTCGGGGTGCTTCAGCGTGCGGCCCGCGATTATTCCGCATCGATCGTCTACCCGCACGAAGCGCTGTGCGATTCTGCCGTATGTATGATTGCTCGTTACGGCTATCCACTGTACAGAGACGGCGATCACCTGAGCGTCCGTGGCGCCGAGTATCTGACGCCGATGTTCGAGCGCGTGTTGAAGTCTGGGCAATGAACGTGGCGGGTGCTCCGCGAATCGCTACAACATCGTCTCCCCTCGAGACCGGCAGGCGCGGTTGGCGAAGCTAGCTGGTTATCTTGCGGGCCAAGAATGCCACATGAATGGCACAATCACCTTCGGTAACGCGGCTGGGACACTGGTAGGGGAATTGTCGAAGTCGAAGTCAGTAGAGTAGTTGCTGGACGCTCGCCCGAGTGGCGGAATGGCAGACGCAGCGGACTCAAAATCCGCCGGGAGCGACCCCGCGCAGTTCGATCTCTCGCCTCGGGCATTTGCTGATCTGATCGCCAGTTAGGCCCTCGCATCTCCGACTAGCTTCACGCCAAATTCGCTGAATTGTGCGTCTTTTGTGCGTGTTCCCGCTGTTGCTCTGTCGGGCGCTGGTTTGTAAGAAAGTCGGCCAATTAACGTGACTCGTACACTTATCGCCCGCAGGTGAAGCGCGGGTCGTTAGACAGCGGACTGTTTCCGAATCTCGTCAATCCCTTCGCATGTTCATTGGCCACCCTCCGCCGCCATCGCGGCGCTCCTGCTCCCTGGTCCCAGGCTCGGTCCTAGCTCAGACCTCGCAGATGCGCTTTCACCCTGACTACAGGTAGATACACCGCCGGCTTCCGAACCATCCGTACTGTCGATTCCACGCGCACTTTCGATGAAGCAACAGGCCAGCGAAGCCGCGCCCCATCCTCTACTTTAGCATCTGGTACCCAGCCAGAACCACATCTCCGAGTCGACCCCCTGGCCTACAGCGAGTACGTCTACCAAAGCGCCAGCGATACTCGACCACCCTCCGCTCTACCTCCCGCTCCAAGGTCCTCTCCGCATTCGCCAACGCACTGGGGCTCCTTGATCAGGGAGCGCCAGGAGAACGAATTCGGGGGCACTCTCACGACTGCGCACCTCGATGCCACACCGGCCGTCGGTCGGTTTCCCTTGGTAGTGTATGCACCGGGAGTTCACGCGCCGGCGTTCGAGAATTCGGTCTTGGCAGAATACCTTGCATCCCCAAGGCTTCATTGTAGTCGCAGTCCCTCCGTGGGTGGCACCAACGTGCCACGACTAGTGACCGCTTGGCCTCGAGGCTCAGGTGCGGGACCTGGAGTTCGCCCTACATCGCGCCACCACCTCCCAAAACGTTCTGATCAGCGACGGGTGGCCACCATTGGCTGGCAGCTAGGGGAGGTCTCGCCAACGTCCTTCTGCAACTCAGAAACCCGACTATTCGGTCCGTGGTCTCGCTAGATGGCTCCATCGCTCCATGATTGGCAGTCCCTTGCGCGCGCGCCGTCCGCCGACCTCACCCGGATGGACGTGCCGTTCCTGTTCCTCGGCCAAGTCCCGCTACAGGCGGACACGGCTCGGCAGTACGGATTGATACCACGCTTGCCTATTATCGACTCGCTGCGGTCAGCCCCGCATATCGGCCTCCTTCCCCCTGCTACGCCATCGAAGCTTCTCGCTCTGTCCATCCGCCTCCTCCCCGCGCGGGCCTGCGAACCAACCAAGCCACTGCAAACCTTGGTTATGAGCAGATTACCCGATAAGCAAGCTGAACTTCTCAACAGCACACTGCGCGCCGACTCGACCGCAACATCGTTCCTCACACGGTCCCCGGAGGCCAACGGACTCCCATGGGCTTCGCCACGGTGAACTTCCGAGCGCCTCGAAGGCCGCCGCGAAACCTCGCAGCATTCATTCGCAGACTCGGCCCCGGCGGCCCGCCAGGGCCCCCGAAACCTGCAGGAACTTCGCGCAGCTGATTCTGGGTACGTCCTACCGGAAGAACTCGTGAACGGCTGGGGCGACCTGCTCAGCCAAGGCGCGTACCCAGAGGCCGTGTCTGTCCTGTCCCTCAATACCGAATGTTCCCCGAGTTCGGCCAATGCTTGGGACGGCCTCGGCGAAGGCAGATGAACGCGGATCGCAGTCGAGGAGGCCATCGCCAGTTACAGGCGTTCGCTCACTTGGACCCGACGAACGCCAATGCCCGGCGGCGCCTCACGGTCCCTCGCGACACGGCTGAAGCGATGACTGCTTTGATAACTGTCGCTGTCCAGCGACCGCATGGAGCGACCTGCGGCCATCGGTTTTCGTATGGATGGACACCTGACCTGCCCGGCCTCGGCTGTGCGAGCGCGCCTCGGCCTGCAGCTTATGCGCGGGTCGTTAGGCAGCCGCATATTGTAGAGATGCTTACAGAGCGCCTCCAACTCATTGCGGGCCACCGTCGATCTGTGCCTTGCTGAGGGAGTGGGCCCCCAAGCGGTAGGGCGCGCATTGGGTGCCCAAGTTCCCACCTCCTGGCCGCCCCCGGTATTCGAGCGCGACGATGTCGAGCGCATCCACTAGACGACTGGAGGCCGATCCTACCACGGCGACCTGACACTTTATTGACGTCTTGAGCAGGTCTCCTGATGCCGACATCGCTCCCAACCCTCTGTCGGCGTGGCAGGCTTCGAGGGGCCTCCGAACCCAGGACGGCGCGGTTGAGATCGGATACGCAATTGCAGTTGAGCACCAGCGCCGAGGCTATGCCACGGAAGCAGTCCGTGCCCTGGTAGCCCACGCGTTTGCGCCAGACGCGGCCGTCGTTGTCGCCACCACTTTTGCGCACGCTGGAACCGTCCATTGAGTACTGCAGTAAGACCGGCTTTGAACATGTGGGCGGCGATCCCGAGAGCGGCCTGGATGCGGTTTGAACGGCGCCGAGATCCAACAAATCCTCCGGACCAGGCTGCCGCCCTAACCAGCGCTTCGCACCTGTCGGGCGCTGTGGTTTTAAGGAAGCCGTCCAGTTGTGGACTCGTAGCTTGTCGCCTCGCAGGTGAAGCGCGGGCGTTAGGCGGACCGCACCGACGATTGCTCGTTTTATGAGAAGGAAGAGGTAGGATCACAATGACCAACAGGACCGCTCCTGCGCTGACTCCGGAGCAATGGGACGCCCGGGATTACCGTCAATCCGCTTCGCGACCTCGATGGCTGGGCTCAGGCCCAGGGCGCGAAAGAGGATCAACGACCGAATACGTCGCCAAACTTGGCCTGAGTGGGAGCGGCTCGGTCATCGCCATGAATCGGGCGCATGATCGGGTCCTGATCCCGCCGCCGCCCGAGCGGTGCTGGCGGCGTTTGCCCTGGCGGAGCAGTCCTTGGCTCACCAAGCCGATGTCCAAGCGGTACTCGAAGCCGCGGAACGGGCGGAGGATCAACGGGCAGCCACCGCGTTACGCAACCTCGGGCAGCGGCTCGACGGCACTCGTGCCGGCGGCCGCCCAACCAGCGCTTTCACCTGTAATTCGGCGCGGCAGCTTCAGAGGAAGCGCCTCGAGAGGTTTTACCGCGATGCGCACCAGGTCGCGCGGCGGAGCGTAGATTTGTGGACTCGTCAATTACGTCGCCCGCAGGTGAAGCGCGGGCGTTAGGGTGGTCCTAGTGAGCTGCACGGCGGCCGCCCGCTGGGCCCGTGGTAGCCCGCAGCCACTCGACTGGCAGCAGAGTTCAATCACGCCTGCCTGGGAGCATCTCATGAAGCGCGCCTCGATCGTTGCAGCTCTTCTGTTTTCGGTCGTATCGGGCGTCATCGCGGAGGCGCAGAGCGAAGGCCAGCGTGCCGCCGCGGAGGCCGAGGCGAGCTGTCCGGCAACAGGACCAGGAGCGGATTCACGCTCAGATTGCTGCCGACACCATCGCGCTTCGCCGGATCTATGCTGACGATTTCCACTCCGGTATCGGGCCCACCGGAGTCGTGCGGAACAAGTCGGAGGTCGTCGCCGACTTCACATCGCACGCGTTGACGTACCAGTCCATCACGACCAGTGACGTTCTCGTGCGAGTCTACGGCAACACTGCCGTGGAAACCGGCCGCTCCACGATGGTCGGACAGGACAGGGGGCAAGACCGTGCCGCGCGACAATCGGTTCACACGCGTTTGGGTCATGAAGGATGGGCGCTGGCAGCAGTGGCTAACCACTATTCGCTGCTGACCACGCCATAGGACAAGGAGGCGCGAGCGTGCTGCCACCTAACCAGCGCTTGCACCTGTCGGGCGCTGTATTCTTAAAGGAAGCCGTCCAGTTGTGGACTCGTACATTCGTCGCCCGCAGGTGAAGCGCGGGCGTTAGGCAGACAGCGAGAAGCGTCTCGGTTCTTTGGTGGGAGCGGCAACGGGCGAGATGCGTGCGGCTCAGGCTCTTCCATGCGCGGCCGGCGCGTGTCGCTGGCCTCCGCCCACTCTCAGGATCGGCGCCGGGCTGACAAATTCCCTCCGCCGTTCGAGCCAACGGTGTGGCCGCGCCGTCGGGCTCAATCGGCGCTCGCGCGCGCTCCGAGTCGTCGAGGCTCTGCCCCGGGCAGCTCACGGCGGCCCTCAGCCGCCTTAGTGCCGAGTCGCTTACGACAGCACCCGTCGGGCGCGTACTTTAACGAAGCCGCACCAGCTGCTCAGAACCCGGACATTTGTCGCCCCGCAGGTCGAAGCGCGTGGCCGGTGGTTCGCAAATCGACGTTGTTCATGGTGGAACGGACGGCTCTTGCGAGTGCCTCCGGTGCGGCGCGTCCGATCAGGCGGCTAGGCTTCCGGGGTGCGCTCCGTCGGATGCTTGCTCGGCCAACGGGACAGCTGGTGCGCCACTCCCGGCCGAAGGACCGTCCGGCCGCCGAGCGGTCTGGTGGGAGTTCCGTGACAGGGAACTCGGGCCGAGTTCCGGCACTGCGCTGGAGTCGGCTGTCGCTCCGCCAGCGCTTTCGCACCTGTCGGGCGCTGTAGTCTTGAAGGGAGCCAGCCGTTTGTGAACTCGTACACCCCATCGCCCGCAGAGTTTGAAGGGCGGGCGTTAGACGCCAACTGGACCTGTCAGCGGCATCAGGCGCTCGCTGACGTACCTTCTTACCTCAGCTCGACAGCTGCTGGGCTGGATCCCGCTCGCGCTGATACCCGTGGCGACGCGGCTGGTCGGCTCAGGCTTCGCGCTCGGACTACCGAGGTCGGTCCACACAGCCACTACGACTGCGGACGGACGCACCTCTGCCAGGTCCTGGACGCTGACCGCCACGTTTCTGTACCCTGGTCGCAGCGGCCAATCACGGCCTGCTCACCTACTGATGCGTCCGCTACTGTGTCACCAGGTTCGACCGAGGAGACCCCGACCATTCCGTTGGGCAGGGTTGCGATCAGCCTACGGCACCCGAAGCGCCGTTCGCATGGCCGACTCGCCTTTGGCTTTCAGGACGCTGGAGCTAGCGCAGCTATCCCGACTCGGCCGCCATTCGCGACTGGCCGTCGAGGCGGAGGCCGTGCGCTTCGAGCCGCGATGAACACCGGCGGTCCATGGCTACGAGGCGGGTTATCGTCACGGGAAATCATGAGGGACGGTGTTGCCTAACCAGCGCTTGCACCTGTCGGGCGCTAGGTTTTAAGGAAGCCGTCCAGTTGTGGACTCGTACACTCGTCGCCCGCAGGTGAAGCGCGGGCCGTTAGACGGCGCAATCATCTTCGGCCTGCATGGTGAGTGAATCGGTCATCCACGTGTCGGAGCTGACGCGCCGCTTCGGTGCCACGACGGCCCTGGCCTCGGTGAGCCTGTCCCTGCCGCGCGGTGCGGTCTACGGCCTCGTCGGCGCAAACGGCGCGGGCAAGACGACGCTCATCAAGCACGTGCTGGGCCTGCTGCGGGCGGAAAGCGGCTCGGTGCGCGTCTTCGGCCTCGATCCCGTCGCCGACCCGGTCGGCGTCCTGTCGCGGATCGGCTATCTCTCCGGAGGAAAACGACCTCCCCGGCTGGATGCGCGTCGACGAGCTGATTCGCTACTCGCGCGCGTTCTATCCCGCCTGGGACGACGCGTACGCGGAGGAGCTGCGGCGGACGTTCGCGCTCGACGCCGCGGCGAAGATCAAGACGCTCTCCAAGGGGCAGAAGGCGCGGCTGGGACTGCTCGATCGCGCTGGCGTACCGGCCCGAACTGCTGGTGCTGGACGAACCGTCGTCCGGCCTCGATCCCATCGTTCGCCGCGACATTCTCGGCGCCGTGATTCGCACCATCGCCGATGAAGGCCGCACGGTGCTCTTTTCGTCGCACCTGCTGGACGAGGTGGAGCAGGTCGCCGATCACGTCACGATGATCGACCAGCGGCAGAGATCGTCGTGAGCGAACCGCTGAACGCCGATCAAGGAATCGCACCGCGTCGACGGGCGAGTCCCGTCCCTCAACGAAATCTTCGTCGCTCGGGTCGGGCGGCCCGCTTCGACGCAGGACGCGCTGACGCGTGCGCTCGCCCGCCGCCGCCATCGCCTGGTCGTTTCGCCGCCGGCACCGGTGGGGACTGATCGGCCATCGCGGCCGCCGTGCTCTGGCAAGCGGCGCTCAAGCTCCTGACCCTCGCGCGCGGGTTCCTCTCCATCTCGACCGTGAAGCGAGTTTTGCAGTCGTGGTGAGCGGGCCCTGACGAGTGTCGCATTCATGTATCTGGTCGCCGTGTTCACCTTCGGGCTCGACGGCGATCTTCGCGGCCCGCGAGTCGCTGTATCCCGCCCGCATGTTCACGCGGCCGGTCACCACGACGGCGCTCGCCCCTGGTGGCCGATGTTCTACGGCACGCTCGCCGTGACGGTGCTTTGACGGCGACGCGGCTGCTGGCGGCGTGGCCGGCGTCGATCGTGGTGCCGGCCGGTGGCCGGGGCTGCTCGCCGTGGTGTAGCTCGCCTGGGCGCAAGCGCTCATGTGGATGCCCTACGGCCTGCGCGGCACGCGGGTGCTCATGGCATCGCTCTGGCTGGCGTCGATCGACACGATCGCCATCCTGGCGCTGTACCAGAAGCGCGTCCGAGCCGGTCATGGCGGCGATCCTGGTTCCGCAGATTCCGCTGGCGTATCTCCTCGCCCGCTACGCGGTGGCGCGCGCGCGGCGGGGCGACGTCCCGATTGGCATGGCGGGATCTCGCGCGCCATGCGCAGCGCGGCGCCAAGGGAGCAGCAGGAGGCGTTCCGTCCGCGGCGCTCGCGCAGGCGTGGTTCGAGCGCCGTCGCGGCGGCGTGTCGCTCCCTGCGTGGATCGCGATCCTGCTCCCGCTGGAGTTGTCACTGCTCTGGGCGGTCGGCGAGTCCACCACGCCCGTGGTGGAGATCCTGCTCGCCGCGCTTCGCGACGCCCATGGTCATCGCGGACGTTCACCGCGACGACTCGTGAGCGGATCGAGCCGCGAAGCCGGCGCGTCGTTCGGCTTACCCGCATTCTGTCGCGACGCGGCCGATGAACCAGCACCCAACTCGTCGCCGCCAAGCTCAGGCTGACCGTCCGGAGCACCATCCTCGCCTGGCTGCTCGTCGCCGTCGCCGTGCCGATCGCGATCGCGCTGTCCGGTGCGTCGACCATCGTGGCCCAACGATCCCGCGAGGTCGCCGACGCCGCTGGCACGCCTCGCGCCGTCGTCTTTGCGCTGCTGGTGGTGGCCGGCTTCGTGGCGTCGACATGGAAGCAGCTCGTGCAAAGCTTGTACATCGGGCTCACGGGCCGGGAGTGGCTCATCAGAGGTGAGCGTGTTCGTCGCGCTCACGATCCTGTTCCTCATCGCGCTCACCGGAGACTGGATCTACGAGACCGGGCGCGTGGGCGCGCCTGTTCCAGCACGCTCCCGCTGATTCTTTCCGTGCTGGCCGCACTCAAGATGATCGCGGCGGCCTGGGTCGCGACGCGCTTGTATCGCGACCGCCTGGTGTCTGACCGGACGCTCGTGGCCGGCGCCCGCCGGTTGGAGTCTCGCGGTGTTCGCCCTGTTCGGCCTGCTCGCCTGGATGTTCGATAGTCCCCACATCCCGCGCTATTTCCTGATGCTCGTCGCCATGCTCGCGATCCCTCTGGCCCGAGTGTCCGGCGGCGTGCCGCTGGCGCTCGCGTGGAATCGACATCGATGAAGCGACCGACGCCTCGTCCTCGGCGCGCGGCGCTGGCACTCATCTGGCCTGCCGGCGGTGCTCGTTCCTCATCGAAGCCGCTTCGTTCTACGCCGCGAATCGTGACACCGGCTCGTTCGTGCACGAGGGCAGCGTGCGTGAGTACTTGCTCTACGTTCCCAAGAGCTATGATCGCACCCGGCCGACGCCCCTGGTGATCAGCCTGCACGGCGCCGGCGCTCTGGGGCGCGGCGCAACGGGACCTGAGCCGGTGGAACGAGGAAGCCGATCGCGAGGGGTTCATCGTCGTACCCATCGGGCGTGGGCGGCAGGGGGATCAGGGTCTGGCACGCGGGGCCCGGGCCGGGTCCCTCCCGGGACGTGCGATTCCTCGCGGCGCTGATCGACACGATCGCGGTGCACTACAACGTCGACCCGTCCCGCGTGTACGCCAACGGGTTGTCCAACGGCGGCGGCATGTCGTTCGTGCTGTCCTGCACGTTGTCCGATCGCATCGCCGCCGTGGGGCTCGTGGGTAGCAATACGTAACTGAACGAAGCATGC